>ENA-OPSN01001371-OPSN01001371.1-human-gut-metagenome-genome-assembly--contig:-NODE-1371-length-10997-cov-108.615701_pt1 | contig 10997 bp, 6 predicted proteins | sample MGYA00241808_ERZ501907 | MGnify/ENA primary metagenome ERZ501907 (study PRJEB25962, sample SAMEA2042218) | human gut metagenome | biome: human gut; feature: human-associated habitat; material: faeces...
CATGCCCTCTCATAACGTTCTGTTGCTCTCATAATTGCGTTGCTTTTAAAATTATGGTGCAAAGGTAAGAACTTTTACGATAAAGGGCAAGGTATAAACGCGGAGCCGCTTACGTATAAATAGAATGGTATAACCACCATATTGTTAGGTGTCAATCTGAGTAGATTCATTCCATGATACAAGTCATAATCTTTATCAATGAATGCGGTATTGCCTATGTATTCAACACTGTTTATATTGCTGAACAAAATGTCTCCAACTTGCAATTTGTAATTTTCAGAAGATTCAAAAGGTGCAACATATCCCACACGTTCAAGATTAACCTTATGCCCAGAAATAGTTTCTATACGAGATACTTTTAATCCTTTCTTTGACAAAAGTTGATTTCCGGAATAACCACTCCTAATCTCACTGATCTCTCCAAGTTTATAATTGATGCCATTATTCATGAATACCCTCTGATTAATTCCCTTGATTAGGGACTCTAACTTTTCAATTAGCTTGCTTTGGGTAGCGATACGCTCATCCAGCAAAGAGATAAATTGTATAAGTTTATCTTGCTCGTCTTGACTCGGATAAGCAATATGAAATTTTTCTAATATATCATAACTTAGGTTTTGCTGCTTTGTTCCTTGGGCATATTTTATGCCTATAATATTGCCATGTTTCTTATACCAAGAATACAAAAACTCGTTTTTTACATCTCCTTTTTGAGTAAAAGCCATGCAAGCTTGACTTATTGTTGATTCTTTGCATGTAATAGAACCTGTACCACGAACCCCATCTGCTTCTAAGCCATAAATAGCAATTACAAAAGTTCCTGGATGCAGCAACTTTAGATTATTTGCAGTCGCTGCATCTTCTGATATTTTCTCTTTTGTATCTGAAATGTAGTGCTCTTTTAATTCCCCACTAGTAATCCAATTCACATTGCCATCAAAGTGCTCTTTATTCAATCGACTTGGAGTATTACCAGAGTATAAATCAAATTGCTCACCTATCGTACTAACACACCATTCCCCATAAAATTTTGGAAATCTCAAATGGGGTACATTCAGTTTATTTTGTTCTTTATATGTTGCCATCGTTATTTTAAATCCTTAATTGTTTGTTATACTTTACTCTACTGGTATTTACTCTTCTTTTGGGTCGATGTCAAACGGAAGCAATGGTGTATCATCATCATTGCCATTATTGAATCGGTCGAAATCTGAGATATATGAACGGTCTTGAATAACCTTAAACTTCTCATACTCAGAATAAGCCTTATCTCTTGCTTCCTCTTGGGAAACCTTGCCTGCACTACTCTTTGCATCATAATCCATAGTTGCAAGGAATTGTTGTAAGCGTTGCTTCCAATCATCCATCGTTGTGATAATATGACGCCGTGCACGAGATTCGGCAAGATCAAGAAAACTTGTTGTTATCGTATTGAGCTGAGACAGTTCATCTTCTGAAAGATAATTCTTGGCAACAATCGTATCAGACTTTTGCACTCTGCCATTAGGTGCTTTTTTCCATGTGGTCAAGCCCATATGTGGCATTTCTGCATCGGCACGTTCATAAACAATCTCTGCTGCCGTATGATTGGTAACTGCCAAGTGCATCATATTCTGTACCATCTTATAAAAGAGTTTGGTACTCTCAGCTTTTGCATCATAGTCAGCACTACACTCAGCGTAAATGTCAGTTATCTTTTGATAGTATCTACGCTCTGATGTGCGAATTTCACGAATGCGTTCCAGCAAATCATCAAAGTAATCCTTGCCAAAGTGCTTACCTTGTTTTAAACGCTCATCATCTAACACATATCCCTTAATAACAAATTCCTTCAATACAGAGGTTGCCCATATACGGAACTGAGTTGCTTGATAGCTGTTAACTCGATACCCCACAGCTATGATAACATCAAGGTTGTAGAACAACGGAGCACGCTCTACATCACGCTCACCTTCAAGTTGAACTTGTTGAATTTTTCTACAAGTTGCCTCTCTTTGCAATTCTCTCGACTCATAAATCTGAGAAATATGATAGGCTATAGTTGCCCTATCAACTCCAAACAAAGAAGCCATTCTTTTCTGTGACATCCAAAAGGTCTCACTGTTGAATATCACTTCAATGCGAGTCTCACCTTGCGCAGTCTTATATAGTAAGATATTGGATTCCAACGAGTTCTGCACAATCTCTGTCGTAGATACAGACTGCGAGAAATATTCTCTTGCTTGCTTCACCAATGGCTTTCTTGTATCTGCATTCTCTGCTATTATCATACAAGCCATTCGTGAAAGATGGAACGTTTCTACCTTACGAAACGCACCATTGCCCACTTTGAACATATCAACCGCATGGTTGAAATGTTCATCTATAGTCATGCCTTTACTACCAGCAACATTGATGGCTTTATCTATCACATTTTGGAATTTCCAATATGCTGAATATCCCATGACATTGCAAAGGTCACGAGAGTTCCAATATTCTTTGCCGTTATCATCCACCTTCCGAATTTCATCGAATGTAGGACGCATATCTGGTACATTATTCTCTTCCATATATTTTATTCGTTAGATGGTTCCAAAATGAAAATGAGTTCAGACTCTGCAACATCGCACTTGTCGAACAAGTAGCGGAGACAGGCTATCTTACCCTTATTACCCATAGATGTCCAAAGATACTTATCAGTACCTATTTGCGTGCAATAGTTCAAATCAGCTTGTTTAGCAGTCCAAAGATATGCACCTCCATCATAGAGGGAATCGATAATATCAGGATAACGCTCAGACAATAATAATACAATTTTTATAAGCATATCTTTCCATATCGTTTCGTTATACTCATGTCCAAACACACGGAATCCTCTAAGTATTCTATTTGTTGGAGAGAAAGATTCTTCGTCCAAAGATACTTCTTCAACAGGTTTTGGCAATGGCTTGAAATCTGTTTTTGGCAGAGGATACAAGCGCAAGAAAGCTTCACATATCTCTTTACTACGCTTTTGTAATTCTTCTTCCGTCCATTTTTGACAGTCAGTAACGCTTCTTGTTAAACGATATTTTGAATCCTTATAACCAGGATATACAATGTTATCTACCGTTCGACCATCACGTTTGATTTCAAAAGCCTTATTACTTAGTTCACTATTTATACCTGTCAATGTCAGATTGGCAAACGTATGCAAATATCTTTCTTGAATTTTCTCAAAATTATCACCAAGCATTTCACGCCACTCTGCATTTAAGGTTTGTGGCATAATGTGCTCAATCGTTGCATCCTTACTCTTCATGTCGGATGCCACATCATTATATTCACCATGCACAGAGTTTTCAAGTCTTTCAAAAAGAAAAATTTGGAAAGGTTTGAGCATATGATAAGCATCACGATTCTCTATAGCTTCGACAAACTGTGTATCTCTTGGCAACTGATAGTTTCCATCACGGCGCAAAATATGATAAGTCAAAATATCAGAGTAAGTAAAGCTATATTCCATTCCTGCTTTTTCATACTCTTCCATACTTTTTAGCACATCTTTATGCAAAGCGCAGAAAACCTGAGTTAAGGCATTTCCTGGCATATTGCATACAATACGTCGAGCCATATAATTCTCGACTAAGCCTATAGCCTTGAAGATTTCATCTTCTGTAAGGTGCTTTTCATCAGCATATTTCAAAAACTGAATAAAGAACACATTAGCCACATCAGTCTCTATATTGCAAATATGACGCATTTTGTCAGACAGTTTCTTTGAGTTGAGTTTACCCTCTGTAACTTGCTGATAATATTGAGCATAAACAAGCATCTCTGCAAGTTCTTCCTTACGGTCATGCCCTAACATGTACTTCTTCCATGCACTATATAAGTTAGACAATCTCACAGGGCGTTGGAGTTGTTGCTTGATAGTTAAGTAGTCACGAAGAAACATTGTTGGTTCGTTCTCCGTAGCTATCTCTATCTTTTGCCAATATGTTTTGAAATAATATTGCTGTTCTTCTGCTGTAATAGACATCAATAAATAGTTTCTAATCTCATCAGCACCTGTCAAATCCAAGCCTGTAGAATTAAGACTTTCAAAAATAAGTTGAGGTTGGTCATTACCATCCAATTCTATTGATATAATTTGCAAACGTTCAATAGCATTCAATAAAGCATCAAACGAAAGCTGATGAGGTTCTTTGGTCAAACGCTCATAGAAATATTGATAATTACGGGTCATCTTAGAATCTTTCACATAATTATCTACATCATGCTCAAAGATTCTATCGTAAGCCTCCATATCATTTTCAATGGGTAAAAGTTTGATTTTTCTTTCTGTACCACTAAACTTTGCCATCAAGAATTCCTCTTTCGCCTCTTCTATACTTCCTTTATCACCTTCAAGTTTACCATCTTCTACGGCATGAATGCCTGCCAATAACAGCAACGAAACTGTTGTAAGGCGTTGCTGTCCATCAATGACAAGTCGATTGATGCCATAGCCATCTGCTGGAGATGTAACTATAGAACCAAAGAAATGAGTCGGTCTGCCAGAATGAACCAAATCCACCAAGTCGTTGAACAACTGATTGCAGTTCTCGGTTAACCAACTATAATTACGCTGATATACAGGAATGATAAATTGCACTCTACCTCCTGCTATAACTCTACTTAACAATAATGCATCGCCCTTCATATCAATATTCTTTTAATATTCTACTCTACCAGCCCCAACTCTTTCAGATATACATCAATCTGCTTGTCGAGGTCAGCACGCTTAGCTTCCAAATCCTTGATTTCCTTCATGACCGCATGAATGTCGATAGGCTCTTCTTCCTCGAACGTATCTACATAACGAGGAATGTTAAGGTTATAGTCATTGTCGGCAACCTCTTGTAAAGTTGCCAAATGACTATACTTCTCGATTTCCTTGCGCTCACGATAGGTATCAACTATCTTCTTAATGTGCTCTGGGCGAAGCTTATTTTGTGTCTTTATCTTTTCAAACTCCTTGCTGGCATCTATGAAGAGTATATTATCATCATCCTTGCGGCACTTCTTTACCACAATGATACAAGTTGGGATACTTGTACCATAGAAAATGTTGGCAGGCAAACCGATGATGGCGTCAATATAGTTCTTCTTCTCAATGAGGAAACGGCGAATCTTACCTTCTGATGCACCACGGAAAAGAACACCATGAGGAGCAACACATGCCATCGTTCCACCTTCATTAAGATGATGGATCATGTGAAGTATGAATGCATAGTCAGCCTTAGACTTTGGAGCCAAGACACCAGCCTTGCTAAATCTATCATCATTATTAAATTTCTCCGCTGCACTCCAGGCTGCAGAGAATGGCGGATTAGCTACTACCGCATCAAACTGTTCCTCAGGGAAAGCATCATCTTCAAGAGTATCTCCATTCTCTATGTCAAAGTCACTAAACTTAACTCCATGAAGCAACATGTTCATTCGGGCAAGGTTGAATGTCGTAGGGTTCTTCTCTTGACCATAAATCAAATCAGCCTTACCATTGCGAGCAGTACGGAGAAGCAATGAACCTGAACCACAAGTTGGGTCATATACATTTTTCAAGCGTGTTTTGCCTGTAGTAACTATATCTGCAAGAATCTGACTTACTTCCTGTGGGGTATAGAATTCTCCAGCCTTTTTGCCAGCTCCTGCGGCAAACTGACCTATCATATACTCATAGGCATCGCCGAGAATATCAATATCAGAAGCCTCGTTTAAGCCGAAGTCGATACCATCAAGAGCAATCAATACTTCACTAATCAAATTGTTCTTATCCTCTGCGGTCTTTCCCAATTTAGGAGAAGCGAGGTCTATATCAGAGAACAAACCACCAAAATCCTCTTCACTATCGTGTCCAATGGTACTGTCCTCTATTTTCTTCAATGAACGCTCCAGCTGTGGAAGGATGTTCTCCTTGCGATTGATAGCCTCTATTACAGAAGAATACAGGTATTCTGGCTCGATAAAATAACCGAGTTCATTCATGCAAAACTTCTTCAACTCCTCCTTCAGTTCTTCCTCATTACTTGCCCAGGCTTCCTTAAAGTTACTTCCATCCTCTTCAAGTTCAGCATCAATACACATTTCTATCTTTTCAGACAAGTACTTATAAAAGATAAAGCCCAAAGTGAAATACATGAAATCACTGGCAGACATATTGCCACGCAAAGTATTGGCTACTGTCCAAAGTTGCGTACGCAATTTTTGTTGTAATTCTTCACTCATATTTTTCCTTTTTATTTTATTCCCAACTGAATGTTTCGATAATTTTACGCAATTTTAAAATCAATGACTCTTTAAGATGAATACGCTGCAAGAAACGCAGTCCCTTTTTCTCCTTGATAGCCTTCTGCAAAATTTCAGGCTTTTCCCGATGTAAATAATCATACTCCTGCACATATTTGATAAGTGCATCTTGACTTACTCCCACTTCCGTAGCCAATGAAGTAACCGCATGGGCTCGTGCCTGAGTAACATAGGTTGTCAGACGACTCTCCAAATCCATCTTGCCATCAGCTTTCGACTTTACAAATCCAGCTTGGTCATTATCAACATTGTCACGGATGAAGTGGTCGATAAGTTTAGCCTTATTGCGCATAGCAGGGTCTTTTATCATCGTGTCGATGATATTCTGTCGTTTCACCTGATAATCATCGCTTGCAGGATTGAGGTCTTCTATCAATTCCAGTATATATGCGACATTAATAACATCACTATGCAACAACTCCAGACAGAAATCAATATCGTCGATATCTGCTGTTGGGTCTTCATGCGCCATACCTTCATCTTCTTTGCCTTTGTCTTCGTTCTTGTCATCCTCATCATCTTGTATGAATCCCATCGTCATATCAAGATATTTAGAGCGGTAATCATTGTATTCCTGCTCTGTCATTACCAAGGATGAATCATCGGCATTCCACTCTTCGTACACCTGAATCTCAGAATGTTTTCTGATAATATCACGGAAAGCGAGGATAAAATTACGCTTATCGTACTCACTCTGAAGTTTGTCAATGGAAGCCATGTCCGGATAACGCGCTTTAAAGTTCTGACATAACTCATCCAAATCTTTCTTTACATCTGCAAATGGTTTGCGAAGTACGAATCCCAGCGCCTCAGGAGCGTCAGTATTGCTGAACAACTTGATAGCTCTATCTACATTGTCCTTCAAATTACGGAAGCAGACAACTTTTCCGAATCGCTTTTTCTCATTGAGAACACGATTCGTACGACTGAAAGCCTGCAATAAACCATGATATTCAAGGTTCTTGTCAACATACAGCGTATTTAGTTTCTTTGCATCAAAGCCAGTAAGAAACATACCAACGACAAGCAGCAAGTCCAACGGTTCCATGTCAGCACGTTTCTTCTTCATGCGAAGATTGATGTCATCATAATATGCACTGAAATTGTCTGTTGTAAAAGCAGTTCCGTACATATTATTATAATCATCCATGATGGTTTGCAGCTTGTCACTCGTAACCGTGTCGTCAACAAAACCATTGTTCATGCCAGTGTTATCATCATCTTGGCTTTCGTTTGCAGCGTATGTGAACACAGCACCTATCCTTATCTTAGGATGTAATGACTTGAAGATGTCATAGTACTTCAAAAGCATAGGCACAGACTGGACGGCAAACAAAGCATTGAAATCACCATCGTATGTTGACTTGTTGAAGTTGTTGAGGATGAATTGAGCAATCTCCTTCATTCGCTGTTCTTCCATCAAGTCAACATCGCCTTGACCTTGATAATACTCCACAAGGAAACCGAGTACATTCTCATCAGCAATAGCATCCTTTATCAAATAACGATGAAGACACTCGCCAAAGACCTCTGCCGTGGTATGCTCGCCCTTGGCATTCTCTGAGAATATTGGAGTACCAGTAAAGCCAAATATCTGTAAGTTCTTGAAGAAACCAACAATATTCTTATGGCAATCACCAAAATGACTGCGGTGGCATTCATCGAATATCATCACTACTTTCTGGTTCTTGACATCTTGCAAATGCTTGTTGTAAGCATCACGAGTAACTGCACAGTTTAACTTTTGGATGGTGGTAATGATTATCTTTGACTTTCCACTCAATCGCTTTATTAGCTCATAGGTGTTATCTGTACCATCTACTGCCCCAGGTTCAAAAGCCTCATACTCTGATTGTGTTTGCGTATCAAGATCGTGACGGTCAACGACAAACATCACCTTATCTATACCATCAATCTCAGAAACAAGTTGAGCCGCTTTGAATGAAGTTAAAGTCTTACCGGCACCAGTAGTATGCCATATATAACCATTCTTGTTAGAGTTCTGCACCCTATCCAGAATTTTCTCTACGGCATAATACTGATATGGACGTAATACCATCAAGCATTTGTCTCCCTCATGCAGAACGATATACTTGCTTATCATCTTGCCCAAGGTACATTTGTCGAAGAAGAATAATGCAAACTTGGAGAGATCATTAAATGGCACATTCTCAGCATCTGTCCAATTGAAAGTGAACTTGTAGCCACTGTTAGGATTGTTGGCAAAATAACGAGTGTTCACACCATTTGAAATCACAAACAACTGTATGTAGTCAAACAAGCCATGAAACGAAGTCTTGTGGTAGCGCTGTATCTGATTGTAAGCTTGCTTTAACTCCACGCCACGTTTCTTTAGCTCTATTTGAACCAAAGGCAAACCATTGATAAGTATGGTAACATCATAGCGACACTTCTTTCTACCTTCCACTGTAATCTGGTTGGAAACCTGGAACTCATTCTGACACCACTGCTGGCGATTGAGAAATTCAACCCACACACGTTCGCCTGTTTCCAATTCTAATGGAAACAGGTCTCGCAGTTTCTTGGCTTTCTCAAAACGAGTACCGCCCTCTAAGTGAATTTTTATCTTTTCAAATTCACTATCCGTAAAACTTGTACGTCCATGACGGGCAAGTTCTTTCTTATTATGCTTTTCGAGTTGAGTCTTGAAGTTCTGGTCAAGATTTGTTTCTTCTTCAATCTTGACATATTCATAACTCATATCTTGAAGTGTCTTTATCAGTCCCTGTTCCAGGGCTGCTTCACTTTGTGTCACCATATCCGTTTCGTTTATTATTGTCGTTATAATACAATATCTAATAGCAAAAATACAAAAAAAAAGCCGAAAATCATCCCTAATCATTTACATTAAGGATGATTTTTAAAGTTATTTATGCAAAAAGAAACGAATATGTCAGAATATATTGATTTTTCCAGTTTTTGCCGATTTAATCACTTACTATAAGTCTTTCATGCATACATTTAATAAAACATCAGATTATCGGTTGGCATAATGGTAGCTTTGTTATAGCTTTATCTTTATTTTTCTAAATTAGGACATAGCCATGCATAAACTATGGCGTTTATGCAGCATTGTCACTTTAAAACATTATCTTTGCGTCAATTAACATTATACTATATTGAGATGAGAAAAGAAGTTGTCTTGTCTACATTCTATAGTGACGGTGAGAGTATCTTTAAAGATGTGACAGATAATTATAAGAAGACTTATCCTCACATTAAAAAGGTCGAGCTACAAGCCATTTGCGCAATAGAGGAATTGGAGCCGGACAAATAATTGATAGAAGTAAGGATTACATTTATATCTGAATAAATTGCAACATGAAGTGGTGCGATTAAAATTATCGAAAAAAGCAACTGTGGAATAATATTTTTTAAGATAATAGTTTGCTCTAATCCAATATAAATCTGTATCTTTGCAACCAGATAAGCGTTCTGTAACACAAGAAACGGAAGAGGCTGAGAAACAATGCATTGCATTTGTTTCCAGAATCTTACAAAAAAGGCTAAAAAGAAGCGGTACAACTTTATCGCTAACAGGCTGAGAATAAGCATATTACATTTGTTGTTCATTTTCTCTGCACTTGTAAAAAGGGTAGTTGTACCGTTTAAAAGATAAAAGCTTAACTATCAGCAACATCCACATGTTGCATCGGGAAATAAGTATAAATAGGGAACGCAGCTGCGTTCCCTATCTGTTAGCCCCACTCCTTCTTCACATTAAAGCAGGGACAGGCTTTGTTGGCAAATTCATTATGACCATGAATCGTGATGGATATTCCTCCTTCAGCTGCTCAATTAGGGCATGAATTAAAGGGCAAAATCGGCTATTCATGGGCTAGGGGGGGGTATGTAATCAGGAAACTCTAATTTTTCCGTTTTTCATCGCTGAAAACAGGTATTGGGAGAATGCATAAAAAGCGAGCGCTATGATTTAAAAAGTAAATATATATTCCATTCGTAACCCAACATACAGACTTCACTTTACACACGAAATATACATACAAAATAGCTATATAACAATAGATTACGCATTTCCATCTCAGCATTGTTGTTATGTAGTTTCTAGCTTTCAAAACTATTGATACGTCAATAATTTGTCAATTACTAGCAAAGATAATAAAAAGCAGGCAAACCAAAGAATTTTATCACGTTATTTAACGGAAAAATGCAAAATATGGGGGATAGGAAGATGTTTCCTCCCCCCCCCCTCTCCTAAGGGTGAAAAATGCCCCTCCTCAGACATAAATCCGTCTCAGACTTGACGTATTTTTGACAAATTCGAGGGGTAAATAAGGGGTAGAATGAGGTAAAGAGAGGAGAAAAAGCAATATAAGAACTCATTTCCGGCACTAGAGAATGGTAAGCGTCTCCGCGTTTATACCTTGCATAATTCAAAAAAAGCAGAAACAGCTGATTAAACTAATGCTGTTACTGCTTTTTCCATCGGTCAGGAAGTAAGTCTCTATATTTTTCCCATGGAGTATTTGGTTGCCATTCTGCAGTCTTTTCTATTACGTCGCATATGTATTCAAACAGATTGATGCCATTCAGTCTGCATGAGATGGCGATGGAATATAGGATAGCCGCACGTCCTGCTCCTTCGTGCGAGCCAAAGAACATTGAGTTTCTTCTTGATAGTGATATGTACCTCTGGATTCTCTCAA
>ENA-OPSN01001372-OPSN01001372.1-human-gut-metagenome-genome-assembly--contig:-NODE-1372-length-10995-cov-2.727422_pt1 | contig 10995 bp, 10 predicted proteins | sample MGYA00241808_ERZ501907 | MGnify/ENA primary metagenome ERZ501907 (study PRJEB25962, sample SAMEA2042218) | human gut metagenome | biome: human gut; feature: human-associated habitat; material: faeces...
AGCTCTTGCGAAACTTGAGAGATCGGCTTTTTAGCAAAGCGCTTTATTCAACATGTAATAAACTTCGTTCATGCGCAGTTCTTTCTTGAAGCAGCTGATCGTAGTATCCTTGTTGATATGTACCATTTCGATACCTGCGATTTCAGCATAATCTTCCCAATATTCTGCTGTCAGGTCGTAAGAGAAGCAAGAGTGGTGAGTTCCACCAGCCAGGATCCATGCACCTGCACCCACTTCGAGGTTAGGCATCGGAATCCAGAGAGCAGAAGCAACCGGCAACTTAGGCAGCGGTTTCGGTTCGATACATTCCACGTCGTTCACAATCAGGCGGAAGCGGTTACCCATATCTACTACTGTAGCAGTGCATCCTGCGCCTGTTTTTGAAGTAAATACCAATCTTGCAGTCTGGCTCTTGCGGATACCTATACCGAGGAAGTGTACTTCCAGGCGCGGTTTGTTGGCTGCGATAAGCGGGCAGATTTCCAACATGTGTGACTGCAGGATAGAGCTGTTGGCACCGTCGAAGTTCAGCGTGTAGTCTTCCAGGAATGAACAACCTCTGGGAAGTCCCTGATTCATTACCCATACTGTACGGTAAAGAGCAGCCGATTTCCAGTCACCTTCAGCACCGAATCCGTAACCTTCCGCCATCAGACGTTGTGAAGCAAGACCCGGGATCTGATCGAAACCATTGTATTCGATGTCGCCCAAATCGTCGAAGTTGGTCGTAAATCCTTTAGCGCCTTTAGCTTTCAGGATAGCACGCATGGCAAGTTCTGCTTTAGCGGCATTCCATACTTTCTGATAAGCTTCAGTCGATTTGTCTTCCAAAGAAGCATCGTGGTCGTATTCTTTGAAGTAGGTAGCTACCAATGCATCTACATCTTCATTCTTGATTTCTTTATGGTATTCCATCAATTCGCTTACCGGACAATAATCTACATGGTAACCCATACGTTGTTCAGCTTCCACTTTATCACCGTCGGTTACAGCTACATTGTTCATCTGGTCGCCGAAACGGATAATCAGCATATCCTGTGAATCTGCCCAACCGGCACAAACACGCATCCAGACAGCGATCTTGTGCAAAGTGTCTTCCTCTTTCCAGTAACCTACCACTACTTTACGACGGATGCGCATACGGGTACAAATATGGCCGAATTCGCGGTCACCGTGAGCTGACTGGTTCAGGTTCATGAAGTCCATGTCCATTGTATCCCAAGGAATTTCCTTGTTGAACTGTGTGTGCAGGTGCAACAACGGTTTCTTCAACTGTTGCAGACCATGAATCCACATCTTAGCAGGAGAGAAAGTATGCATCCAAGTGATGACGCCTACACATTTGTCATCGTTGTTGGCTGCTTTGAATACAGCTTCCACCTCTTTAGAAGAGTTGGCCGTTCCTTTGTATACTACTTTAACAGGAAGTTTGCCCGATTCATTCAGACCGTTAACCATTTCGTTAGAGTGTGCGTCTACTGCGATTACTGCATCACCTCCGTACAAGAGCTGTGCTCCTGTTACGAACCATACTTCATACTGATCAAATACGTTATTCATAATTTATTGAATTGACAATTGACAATTGACAATTGACAATGAGAGAATGTCGAAAGTCAAATGGCAATTGCGGGTTATTATTAATAGTTTTTTGTTGTTTTAATTATAGATATTAATAATTTGTTTATTTCTGTGCTGTCATTATTGATGCTCTCATATTGTTCCCGAGTGATATACTCTGTTCTAATCAATAATTCCAGCCAATACTCTGTTTCGTTCGCTTCCTTAAGTGCTATATTCAACTTATTAATAAAATCAGCCCGACTTTGTGCTTGCTCAGCCTCACGAATATTGGCACCAATACTGGTCCCGGATCGCAATATTTGCTTACTCATCACAAACTCCTTTTGTTCATTTACTAAAAACTTATATAAATTCACAATCCGAACAGCGAACTCCAAACTTTTATCTTTTACTACATTATCCTTCATGTCCTCTCGCATTAATTGTCAATTGTCAACTGTCAATTGTCAATTATTTTATTGTCCGTAGTAAGCGTTCGGACCATGCTTGCGGCTGAAGTGTTTCTCTATCAGCAGCGGGTTCATTGTTAAATTCGGATTTACAGCATAGGCAATACTTGCCATTTTGGCAACTTGTTCCATCACTACTGCATTGTGTACTGCATCATGTGCATCTTTTCCCCAAGAGAAAGGCCCATGATTCTTGACCAATACTCCCGGTGTATGTACAGGGTTCAGGCCTTCGAAACGTTTTACGATCACGTTTCCGGTTTCCAGTTCATAGGCACCTTTTACTTCAGCTTCCGTCATGTCCGCTGTGCAAGGGATGGCATCATGGAAATAATCAGCGTGAGTTGTTCCGATATTAGGAATGTCACAACCGGCTTAGCATAAGTAGAGTGGGTGTGTACCACTCCGCCGATTTCGGGGAATGCTTTGTAGAGTACCACGTGAGTAGGAGTATCTGAGGATGGCTTCAGCCGTCCTTCGACGACTTTGCCATCCAGGTCCACTACTACCATATCTTCCGCTTTCATATCATCATAACTGACTCCACTGGGTTTGATGACTACCAGTCCCGTCTCGTGGTCGATGGCAGAAACATTTCCCCATGTGAAGATGACTAATCCATGCTTCACCAATTCGAGATTGGCATGAAATACTTTTTCTTTCAGTTCTTCCAGCATATTGATTATAATTTAAATTTCGGGTCCTTGCGGTAGGCTTTGCCGTTGAATTTATACAAGGCTGCACCCCGTTTGGAACCCAGTTTATCTATTTTATCCGTCTTTTCGATAAAGTCCATTTCTGCGACACGCTTGCGGAAATTCCGTTTGTCCATCGGTTCGCCGTAAATAGCTTCGTAGAGACTTTGCAGTTGGGACAGTGTGAACAGCTTCGGCAACAGGTTGAATCCGATAGGCTCGACAGATGCTTTCTGTTTCATCATCTCCCGTGCTTTATCGACCATCTCCGGATGGTCGAAAATCAGTGCGGGGAGTTCGTTGATGTTTACCCAGTAAGCATTGTGCTTCTGAACCAGTTCGCGGTCGTACTCATTGATGTTGATCAGCGCATAGTAGGCAATCGAAACTACCCTTTCGCCCGGATCGCGGTCGATGGCGCCGAAGGCTCCCACCTGTTCCATGTATACGTTTTCCAAACCTGTAAGTTCAGCTAGTACACGTTTGGCAGCATCGTCCACGCTTTCGTCTTTTTGCACGAATCCTCCCATCAGTGACCATTCGCCCATTGCCGGTTCGAAGTTTCTCTTCAGCAGCAGCAGGCTTATTTCGCCTTCATTAAAACCGAAGATGATGCAGTCGATACCGAGATAGAAGGTAGGATTCGAACTATAATAGTTTTTCATCGTTTGAATGAATTTATTTAATTACCAGAAATACCAGTAGAAAGCAGCAGTGATAGCAAGGATGATTGCTGTATGAATAATATCCCAGTGATCCCAGCTTGCACGGGTAGCTGCTTTTTGTTCTTTAGTAGCTGTGCCGAATACCAGTCCCTGAATCTTTTCCGCTGTCGGAGCTTCCGTGGCAAGGCTGACTACAATAACTACGATGATACAGAACAGGAACATCCATCCGCAGAAGAACAGCCAGTTCATATCGTAGAATAAATATTTGAAGGTAGAATCTGCCACTTCACCTGCGTTACTGTAATATACTTTGGCACCCAGACGAGTCAGACCGATGACCATACCGGCGATCAATCCCCACATACCACCTTGGGCAGAAGTACGTTTCCAGCAGATACCCAGCAGGAAGGCAGCGGCAATACCCGGAGCCAATACAGACTGAACATCCTGCAAATAAGTATAAAGTACGTCACCTACGCTACGCATGATAGGAATCCAGAGAATACCGAGGATTACGATCACTACAGTTGCTATCTGACCGATACCTACCAGTTTCTTTTCCGGAGTCTCCGGACGGAAGCGTTTGTAGAAGTCGATTGTAAACAACATGGCAGATGAGTTGAACAGTGAAGCCAGCGAACTCATCAAGGCAGCGAGGATACCGCATACTACCAGACCTTTCACACCGGCAGGAAGCAATTTAGCTACCAGGGTAGGGAAGGCGGCGTCAGCGTTGGCAGTACCATTGGCAAGCATCGGGAGGAAACCTTCGCCACCGGCACCGATATATTTTTGATGTAATGCGAAAGCAATCATACCCGGAATCAGGAACAGGAATACAGGCAACAGCTTCAGGTAAGCACCGAAGATAGTACCGCGACGGGCTTCTTTTTCATTCTTTCCCGAAAGTACACGCTGTACGATGAACTGGTCAGTACACCAATACCAGAAACCGATAATGGCAGAACCGATCAAAGCACCCAGCCAAGGGAAGTTCGCGTCATCATTGCTACGGATCAGGTTGGTCATGGCATCGCCGTAATCATTGACCGTAACGGCTCCGCAAACTCTCATCATTTCGTCCCAGCCTCCCAGTTCTTTGAAACCGAGAACAAGGATAATCAATGAGCCTAACAGAAGAATCGGAGTCTGAAGTACAGAAGTATAAAGTACCGACTTCATACCACCGAAGATCGTATATAGTGCAGTGAGAACAACCAGTCCGATGGCAGCAATCCAAAAGAAGTCAATTCCCCAGAGTTCTTTGATACCGAATACTTGCTGGAATACCAGACCTCCGGCATATACTGTAACCGCTACTTTGGTCAATACGTAACTTACCAGAGAAATGACCGATAAGATGGTACGTGACTGAGGATTGTAACGGCGTTCCAGAAATTCCGGCATCGTGTATACCATGCTTCGTGAATAGAAAGGTACGAATACCCATCCCAGAATCAGGATCATCCATCCCTGAATTTCCCAGTGAGCCATCGCCATACCGCTTGAAGCTCCTGCTCCCGCCAGGCCGATCAAGTGTTCCGAACCGATGTTTGATGCGAAGATAGAGGCACCGATCGCAAGCCATGTTGCGTCACGTCCGCCTAAGAAATAATCTGCCGAGTCATTTTGTTTTTGTCTGACTACCCAAACAATAATACCGATCAGAGCCAGAAAAAAGACTCCGATTACTAGCCAATCTAATGCTTCCACAATAAATCTGATTTATAAGTTAATATTATTTCTCTGTCGAGAATTTAAAGATACATTCGCTGTTGTACGTTTGTCCCGGTTCCAGCACAACGGACGGCCAGTCGGCTTTGTTGGGGCTGTCGGGGTAGTGTTGTGTTTCGAGGCAGACAGAAGCACGTTGGTTGTAAACGATGCCTTTCTTTCCGGTTACGGTTCCGTCGAGGAAGTTTCCTGTGTAAACCTGTACACCCGGTTCGTTGGTATATACTTCCAGAGTAATACCGCTTTCAGGTGAGGTGAGTTTTGCGGCAACTTGCGAAAGATCTCCCTTTGTGTTGAGTACCCAGTTGTGGTCATATCCTTTTCCGTTCTTCAGTTGAACGAAATCGTAGTTGTCGATCTCTTTGCCTACAGCTTTCGGAGTGGTGAAGTCCATCGGAGTGTCTTTTACCGAAGCGATTTCGCCTGTAGTCATAAAGGTACTGTCTACCGGAGTATAATAGTCTGCGTTCACATACAATATATTGTCGGTTGAAGCTTTTGACGGATCACCAGCCAGGTTGAAGTAAGAGTGGTTGGTCATATTGATGATCGTCTTTTTATCGGTAGTTGCGCTATATTTGATGTCGATAGCGTTGTCTTCAGTCAGTTTGTAAGTCACTTTAGCTGTCACATTACCCGGGAAGTTTTCGTCTCCGTCCGGTGAGACAAGTGTCAGTTCCAGCGTTGTCGGATCAATCAGATTAGCTTCATAAACTTTGTATTGCCAACCTTTCGGACCTCCGTGCAGGCAGTGGCCGAAATTGTTTTGCGGCAGTTGGATCGTGTCACCGTCCAATGCGAAACGTCCTTGGTTGATACGGTTTGCATAGCGTCCGATAGAAGCACCGAAGTCGCTGGGTACATTAATATAGTCAGCAATGCTGTCAAAACCTAAAACTACATCTTGCATTTTACCGTTCTTGTCGGGTACCATGACAGACACGATACGTCCTCCGCAGTTAGTGATGCATACTTCCATGCCTGCCTTGTTCTTTAAGGTGTAAAGAGCTGTTTTGGCATTGTTCACTTCTGTTTGAAATTTTACCGGGTCAAGACCGGACAAGGTCAGCTCGGAAGCCGGCTTGTTATTGCACGCAACCAGCATCAGCGCGGCAAATCCTGCAAGTAGAAAATGTTTTTTCATGGCTTTATTTTTAATGTAAATGAGATATTTATCTTATTTTGGGTGTAAAAGTAACACTTTTGTTTGGTGTATCAAATACACTCTTGTATGTTATGCAGCATAAACGGTATATTTTATGATTTCCCATACACCTTATTATATATATAAATGTACGCTTTCCATCCGTTTATTTTTCATATAATAGAGCGGGTTAATAGGTATTTTTTGATCTGGTTTCGTATTATAAATATCAGATACGGATGGAAAATTGTGCAAATGAATGGAATTTGATCCTTTTTGACCGATATACACCTGTTAATGATAAAATCGGGTACGGGGAAAATAGAGAATCTGATTATCTTTGCATTTTAACTATATATAATTTTTTATTGAGAACCATGAGAAGATACGCAAATTTATTGGCAGTATTAGCCTTGTCTACTAACCTTGCGCTTCATGCGCAAACTAATGAGTTGGTGATACAGACGAAGAAGCTGGGTGCAGAAATCCAACCTACTATGTACGGACTCTTTTTTGAGGACATCAACTATGCTGCCGACGGCGGACTTTATGCCGAACTGGTGAAGAATCGTTCCTTTGAATTTCCACAACACCTGATGGGATGGAAAACGTATGGAAAAGTATCCTTAATGAATGATGGCCCTTTTGAACGCAATCCGCATTACGTGCGCCTTTCTAACCCCGGACATGCACATAAACATACCGGATTGGATAACGAAGGTTTCTTCGGTATCGGTGTCAAGAAGGGGGAGGAGTATCGCTTCTCCGTTTGGGCGCGTTTGCCGCAAGGAAGTACGAAAGAAACATTGAGAATCGAACTTGTAGATACCCAATCAATGGGCGAACGTCAGGCGCTTGTCGCAGGGAATCTTACGATTGATTCTAAGGACTGGAAAAAATACCAGATAATCTTGAAGCCCGGCAGTACTCATCCGAAATCCGTACTTCGTATTTTCCTTACTTCCAAAGGAACAGTAGATTTGGAGCACGTCTCTCTTTTCCCGGTTGATACTTGGAAGGGACACGAAAATGGTCTTCGTAAAGATTTGGCACAAGCATTGGCGGATATTCATCCCGGAGTCTTTCGCTTTCCCGGTGGTTGCATTGTAGAAGGTACCGACCTGGAGACTCGTTACGACTGGAAAAAATCAGTTGGCCCGGTAGAGAACCGTCCCTTAAATGAAAATCGTTGGCAGTATACTTTTACTCACCGATTCTTCCCTGATTATTATCAAAGCTATGGATTGGGATTCTACGAATATTTCCTGCTGTCTGAAGAAATGGGTGCGGCTCCTCTGCCGATTCTGAATTGCGGGCTTTCCTGCCAATATCAGAATAATGATCCGAAAGCTCACATAGCAGTTTGTGATTTGGATAACTATATTCAGGATGCGCTCGACCTGATTGAGTTTGCTAATGGAGACGTGAATACCAAATGGGGAAAGGTACGTGCCGATATGGGACATCCTGCACCGTTTAACCTGAAGTTTGTCGGTATCGGTAACGAACAATGGGGAAAAGAATATCCCGAACGTCTCGAACCGTTTATCAAAGCCATTCGTAAAGCTCACCCGGAAATTAAAATAGTAGGTAGCTCCGGTCCGAATTCCGAAGGAAAAGAATTTGATTACTTGTGGCCTGAAATGAAACGTCTGAAAGCTGATTTGGTGGATGAACATTTCTATCGTCCCGAAAGCTGGTTCCTGGCACAAGGTGCCCGCTATGACAACTACGATCGTAAAGGTCCGAAAGTCTTTGCCGGCGAATATGCCTGCCATGGAAAAGGAAAGAAATGGAACCATTATCATGCTGCTTTGCTCGAAGCTGCTTTCATGACCGGATTGGAACGTAATGCTGACATCGTTCACATGGCTACCTATGCTCCGCTTTTCGCTCATGTGGAAGGATGGCAATGGCGTCCTGATATGATTTGGTTCGATAACCTGAATTCTGTGCGTACCACTAGCTATTATGTACAACAACTGTATGCACAAAACAAAGGAACAAATGTACTTCCCCTTACCATGAACAAGAAAAATGTAACGGGAGCCGAAGGACAGAACGGACTCTTTGCCAGTGCTGTTTTCGATAAGGATAAGAATGAACTGATTGTAAAGGTTGCCAATACTTCCGCCACAATACAGCCAATTACCTTGAATTTTGAAGGATTGAAGAAACAAGATGTATTGTCTAATGGCTGTTGTATCAAACTTCGTTCGCTTGATTTGGATAAGGATAATACACTTGAACAACCTTTTGCCATTGTTCCGCAGGAAACTCCGGTATCTATTGAAGGCAACGTGTTTACTACCGAACTGGAACCCACTACGTTCGCGGTATATAAATTCACGAAGAAATAAGTAGAACTAGTTAGATGTTATTAGACCAATAGGTTTTAGATTTTTGTTAATTGTAAAAAGTAAGGGCGGCTTCCGTGATGGGAGCCGCCCTTATTAATATATAGTTACGTTATGATCATAATAACTTTTCAGGATGAGTTAGTTCTTCTACTAGCTCATATACAGTAGTACAAGGCTTGTGAGCCGCATAATCTGTTCCCGAAAATGATTCTCTTAAGCGTTGAGCGTGTTTGATAGCTAATGATTCATCTCCTATACGTTGTAATATGTCGAAAGTTTCCGGTGATTTCTTTTTATATCGGTAGTTTGAATCATTTGTTCTATTTTGGATTTCCCTTTCTATTTTCTCAATGTATTGAGAACGGGATATGCCGGTATCCAAATATTGAAAATGTAGATAATACCAAAGTTCGAATGACTCATTAGACCATGCGCAAAGAATATGATTCTTTTTTGCAAGTTGTATGGCGTCATTGAAATCATTAAAGTCATCTTTATCAAAAACAGCCCATACCCTGTCAAACTCTTTATTGGATTTATCACGAATAGCTATGGTTTCTTTGATAAGACTGACTGTACCTTGTCCCTTGCCTTCAATTGTAACCTCACGGATATCCGAATAACGGTCTTTTATTAAAGCCTTGAAATAGTTAGGTTCAGTTCTTTCACCTTCACATACGATAAGGAAACTAACAGATACATTGCGTACTGCTACTTTTCTTCTTTTATCCAGTTTTGCCTGTCTTTGTTCTCTTTTTATTTCCTCAAACCGATGTTTCGGCAGCAGTCTACTCATTGTGTATTAATCTTTAATATATGGAATTGCGCCGTAACGTCCGTTGATATAATCTTTTTCAAAACTACGGTCTTTCCGAATCTTGTTTCCTTCCGGTTCTCTGAATTCTGCTAATGAATAGAGGTCGGTAGCTTCCGAATGATCTTTTTCCGTAAACCAAATCTGATCCCTACGGAATGTTTTTACATTCAGTAAATTGGTGTCGTGGGTAGCAAATATTAGTTGAGCTCCCTTGGGATTTGTTTTTGGATTGTTGAAAAGTTTAATAATATGTTGAGTCAGTAATGGATGGAGCTTGGAATCGAGTTCGTCTATAACTAGTAGACCTCCCAACGCCAATTGACCAATAACTAAGGCGGCCAAATCGAATAGTTTGTTAGTACCCGATGACTCATGCTCTTTCATGGAAAAGCGGGTTTCTCCAATGACTTCTTCCTGTTCATTATACAAATTATGTATGGTGTATGCTTTTACTTCTTTTGCCAACTTTTCATCTTCGGGAAGTTCAAATCTGTTAAACCCTACATTCATAGATTTCAAGAAATCTTGAATCTCTTGTTGAAAGCTAAGTTCTGGATTTTTATTATTACACATATCATTTGTAAATACAGACCAAGATTCATGGTCGATACCTGATATTACCCAGATACAGTCAATTTTATGAATAATTTTTTTGGCAATTTCACCGTTAAAAGAATCAATTGTAGATAAAAATAGTCCATTGTCACGTACCTTTTCTTCCAAACCTTTGCCTTCATTATACTCGTCAGCTATTCCGATTCCTTCTTCTGTACGAACAAATAAGCATTTTTCCTTTTTTGCTTTTCCCTCTTTTATATATAACCACTCTTCATAAACCTTCAGATTGTCTGCGGTAAAGCCATACGTATATGTTTGGTTATCTATCAGTATTTCTATTTCAAAAAATGATGGTTCTTGAGTTGATTTTTGGTTTAATAAGAAAGGAGTAATATTTAATTTATCTGTAGAACTCATTTTAGAAGAATAGTTGACTATCTCTCCAAATTTGCCAATCGCTTTTAAAAAGTTACTTTTTCCACTTGAATTAGCTCCATAAATAACAGCTGATGGAAGTAGTCTATATCCTTCTTTTTCTATAACAGATTCATTCAATTCTTTAATAGCGGTAGCTTCCATGCTCAAAACCTTTTTGTCTTTGAACGAACGATAGTTGCCTACTGTAAAATTGATTATCATATTGTTTTTATATTAAGTTGTCTATTCTATAGAACATGGCAAAGATACGAATAGTTTTAGATAATTCTCTTAAAATGAGAATTTTTCTCATTTTAAGAGAATAGAGTTGAGATTGTGTGTTATTATGCCGTGTAAAAAGTAAGGGCGGCTCCCATCACGGAAGCCGCCCTTCTTACTTATTTAATAACGAATAAATTCTTATTCCAGTCTACGAGAACCGTCGCCGATTACTACGTCATACACTTTCGGGCTTCTGCCGAATTTAGCTTTGAATGCTTCTTTTGTCTTTTCAACGAAGTTGTCATACAATTCGTCTTTAACAAGGTTGATAGTACAACCGCCGAATC
>ENA-OPSN01001395-OPSN01001395.1-human-gut-metagenome-genome-assembly--contig:-NODE-1395-length-10907-cov-2.678677_pt1 | contig 10907 bp, 10 predicted proteins | sample MGYA00241808_ERZ501907 | MGnify/ENA primary metagenome ERZ501907 (study PRJEB25962, sample SAMEA2042218) | human gut metagenome | biome: human gut; feature: human-associated habitat; material: faeces...
ACGAGAAGTCTCCGCATTTCGGCAAATATGTAGGTATCATTCAGGAATTAGCTGAAATGAAACTGGAGAAGTTCGAATTCTAAATGAAACACGGAGAATAGATATACTATCTATCCAACTATCATCAGAAAGAGAGAGACATTCTTCTTCGGAAGGAAAGAATGTTTCTCTCTTTTTATATTTCCATATCCCACGGGAATAAGAATGTATGAAGGACTAGTCCAGTTTCTTATGAATAAATGTCCCTTCAATCCAATAAGTCGCGTGATTCGATTCAAATTTCAGCAGCACATAGCCCGGATCGGTAGGACCTCCAGGAAAATGTTCGATAAACCAGTCCTGCCAAAGTTCCTTTTTCATTTTCTCGTCCGTTACCACTTCTACAGTTCCCGTTAAGGCTACGCTGTCTCCCTTATCCTGAAAGCATAATCCGGCTTTCGGGTTTGCCAGAAAGTCAATAGTCTTTAATGAGTCCGCTCCGGTAGACATCCAAATAGTAGAAATTCCGTCTGTTGCAATCTTACTCATCGGCACAGGACGGGGATATCCCTCTTTATTTACAGAAGCAAGCACTACCACTTCACACCTCTGCAACAACTCGGTTGCTTTCTCTTTCATTGTTTTTGTTGACATAATCTTATTGGATTTATATTGTAGGCAAATATAGTGAAAATAAATTCTAATTCACAATACGCCCGTTTGCCTTAGCCTTTTGAAGCCATTCAGGGACAATTTCTTTGAGAAATTTATCTTTGTCCGCCTTTTCAACAGCCATATCCAAACCAATATATTGCTGTGCTTTTTCTTTCGTTGTAATATCCGGAAGCGGTACATTATCTGTATATCCATGCGCAACAAGCACTTTGCTGATAAGCATACGAGCTTGGAATACTTTATTTAAGCCATGCCCCAAAATACGCATGGTTTCCTGCGGGGCATGAAAAGAACCGCCATGAGAAGATACGCCGAAATCCCATCTCCACTGTGCCTGACGAATTAACAGCAAGGCTTCTTGCATTTCATTTTCTGTAGCTCCTATATCCCAAGTAAACTTCGCTTCAATATGTGCTTTTGCCAACTCCTTTTCTAAAAGTGTACGCAACTCATTTGCCTTTTGCTGACGTTCGTATACATTTTTACAGAGCGTCTCTTTATTATCACGATGACACGTCTGACAAGTGCGTTCAGTCACTGCTAACGGATTCTGAATATGGTGATCGCTATATTTTATCCCTCCTTCATCATTGTAAGGCATGTGACAGTCAGCGCACGACACACCACGCTGGGCGTGTATGCCCATCTTGAAAATTTCATAATCAGGATGTTGAGCCTTTAATATAGGGGCACGGCTCAATTTATGAATATAATCAGTAAATCCGATTTCATCATAATACTTTTCCAAATCTTCAACAGTGAAGCCCTTATCCCAAGGAAAAGTAGGATATTTTATATTCCCCTTGAAATAATACTCCGAATGACACTGTGCACAGACCAATGAACGCATTTCCTGTGGAGTAGCATGAGTGATATCTCTACCTTGACGGCTAAAAGCTTCAGTGAGCGACGGACGGCTGATATGCAAATCCATATTTTTAGGTTCATGACAATCGGCACATCCTATAGGGTTTACAATTTCGGCTCCCCATGCAGCCCACTTATTATTATAAAAGGAATCTACCCCAATAGCTTCTATCATACGGGGAACATCAGAACTTTTACACACCCAGCAACTTGCAAATTGAGGACCGTCAGCAACCCCCATAGGCGCACCAGTACGAAGTGAATGAACAATATCCTGTAAAGCGTACATATGCCCGCGCGGTGTTGAATAATCCTTAGAAAAAGCATATCCAGCCCATAATATGACCATTTCAGGACGTTGTGCTAAAACGTCGATAGAAGTTCTTCCATTTAATCTACTGTGCAAATCGGTCGATGTCGTATCCACCCACGTCTTATATTCACGTGGATAGTTTTCAGCAAAAATAATGCTGCGTGCTTCTATTCCGTTTATTTTTATCTTTTTCTTATAGTCTATATTTACAACCTCTGCGCTGTGTTCCATCAGGAATGAAATAATTACTCCCGATGCAAAAATAACAGCCATTGCAAGAGCGAATAGTACCCACCTCTGCCAGGGTTTGAACTTATCTTTCATTATTTGCTTTTTTCTTTTAAATACCTTCTGTTTATTGTACTAAATTATATTTGCCAAAGACAAAATAACGGAGAAACAACTTCCTTTTCCTACTTCTGAATGCACTTCTATACGTCCAGCCAGTCGTTCAATAATCACTTTACAAATGGAAAGTCCCAAACCACTCCCCTGCTCAAATTCATCAGTCTTGTAAAAACGATCAAAAATCATCATTAGTTCTTTATCATCAATCCCTTTGCCAGTATCTTTTACGTAAACGCAAACTTCCTGATGCTCTTTATATATTCTGCACCCCAAAGTAATAGTTCCTTCTTTGGTAAATTTATTTGCATTATTCAGGAAATTAGAGATGACTTGAGTGAAACGGAAGCAATCGATGTTAACGGGTAAGGAAACTGTTTCATCAAGTTCAAGGATAAAGCATAATGAAGGCTGAATCAATGTTTGGTAAGTGACATAAATCTCCTTTATTATTTTCGTAATGTTATGTTCCTTTATATCAAAGGATAAGTTGCCTGAATCTAAACGAGATATCTCTAATACGTCATTCACCAGTTTCAAAAGCAACTCATTATTATTATTGACTATTTCAATCATGGCAGCTTTCTCTTCCGGTTCTATTTCATCAGCCCCCTCACCTATTAATAAATTTGTGAAACCTACGATAGCATTGAGCGGTGTACGGATTTCATGACTCATATTATTTAGAAACGACTGTTTCAGCTCTGCTTTTTCTGCTATCTGTTTCGCTAGAATCAACTGTTGTTCATGCTCTACCAAGTTTTGAATATTCTGCATAATGCCTGCCAACATAATCTCCCCCTGGGCATCTTTCAAGGTACTGCATCGAAGTTCATACCATTGATAATCTGCCTCTTTCCCTCCAAAACAAAAACGTATTCGTTGTATTTGCATACTGGGAGACTGATATAATGTTTCGTAGAATGAGCTAAGCAATTGTACATCATCAGGATGGGTATATCTCATAATATCCTCTTTTGTAAATCTCCGTTGTTCCATGCCAACCAATCGTACATAATTATCATCAAATTCAAGAACACCTTCTTGAATATTCCAAAGTGAAATTTTCCCGCCATTCATAGAAAGAGTCAATCGTTTGTGCGCTTCTTCCAGCATTTGAAGATTCTTACGCTCCATCAACGAACGGCGATGTGTACGTAACAAACTAATGGTTACCAAAATAAAAGAGAAAACAAACAACCCACCCAACAAATAAAGTTCTTTTCGATAACGATCATAAAAGGGATAGTTGATTATACGGACATTTTGCGGAACATTACTAATATCACCCGCATATTCAGAAAAATATGTCCAGTCCAGTACATACTCTTTTTCTAAATCTCTTATTTTAGGCATTCCTATTTTTTCTTTCTTTAATAAGCGTGCAGCAAGGCTAGCGGAAGCCTTCGCCGTAATACCCTCTGTAGCCATATAACCGCCGACAATCTTAGCATTTTCACCGAAACCTTCACGAATACAACTAAAAGAAGGAATATTTAAAGCTGTTACTATCGGAATTGCCAGCATATCTAATTTATCCAGTAAAAACGCTTGATTTTGTTGTCTTCTCTTTGATTGTTTCAACATTACTAACAAAGAAGATCCTTTTATATAACGAAAGGGGCAAAGACTTATTGTCAGACCATTCTTGTTAACATTATCATTTATCAAACCGGGGGTCAGATTAAAATATTCAATCATCTCCGTCAAATGCTTATAATCACACTCTTGCACAAATGCTTTTTGATAACCCAAAACTCTCACATTCTTCCTGTCAACCACTCGGGAAAGGCTATCGAAAGATTTATGTCCAAGAAAGGTCAGATCTATATTATAAATAATCTCCATATCATTATGGGGATACAATGTTTTTATAAAGTCGATATTACGTTTCAGATCGGGACTATCACGCAATACATAAACTTTCTGCGAATCATATTCTTCTATCAGTTCTTCATTAGGAAAATGCACATTACAAGCTACCACGGGAATAGAAGATAATAACCGGTGACGGGTAGATAATAAAGAATTAGTTGCCTGATCACCAACGGTCAGAATAAGGTCTATCGATTTACTTTCTAGAAATTCAAGATATTCCCTTACATGTTCTATCCGCTCTTTCTCATCATATTTGCTACAATCAAAATAAAACTTATCAAACATTACCTCTATCCCTTGTTTCTGAAACTCCTGATACAACAACTTTTCTATATTTCTGTTGCCAATATCATCTTTAGATATGGAGTAAATCAGGGAAATACGCTTTACCATCAAATTGTCAGTAACATACCAGTGTTTATAATTTAGTCCACCTATAAAAACAATCAATGAAAGAATGAATATTAAAACGTATTTATATTTGAAGTAGGTTTTGTTCATGCTTTTTTGTTTATGTTTGGCAAAAATAGCATAATTTTCACAACAAGAAAGGTATTTCACTGAAAACATCCATTAAAAACATTCATTTTCATTAAAATCAATAAATTTCCTGGTTATCAATCTTATTTCTATATTTTGCATGACCCTTTTTTGTATTATCTTTGTTTCTCTAAAACAAGGAAATAAATGAGGAACTTTGCAGCCATCGACTTTGAAACAGCCAATGGTAAACGTACAAGTGTTTGTAGTGTAGGTGTTGTCATTGTAAAAGACGGTAAGATCGTGAATAAAATCTATCGTCTCATTCGTCCTGCTCCTAATTATTATACGCAATGGACAACGGCTATCCACGGATTAACTTATGACGATACGATGGAAGCCGAAGATTTTCCTGATGTATGGGCTGAAATCAAACCGTTGATAGATGGATTGCCACTTGTTGCACACAATAGTCCTTTTGATGAAGGTTGTCTTCGGGCAGTTCACGAATTGTATGACATGACTTATCCTAATTACAAATTTTATTGTACCTGCCGTACTTCCAGAAAAGTTTTCGGAAAAGATCTGCCCAATCATCAATTGCATACGGTAGCAGAACGGTGCGGATATAATTTAGAGAATCACCACCACGCACTTGCTGACGCAGAAGCTTGTGCACAAATAGCTTTGCTTATTATCCCCGATCCTCCCAAACCGAAGAAAGCAAAAAAAGCCGATAAAGATACGCATGTTGGAGACTTATTCGCCTCACTTATCCCTCAACAAGTGAAAAAGAATAAATAAAAAAAACACTACAACTATTATCACGATCAATAATAGTCATAGTGTTTTTATAATAAAGTGCTAATTAAAACTTCAACTAAAGAATAGATTTAGCGATACCCATTTCCAAGCCACGAAGTTCTGCCAGTCCGCGAAGACGTCCCAGACAAGAATATCCCGGATTTGTCTTTTTCTTCAAATCATCAATCATCTGATGACCATGGTCGGGACGCATAGCGATAGAGCATTTACGACGTTGTTGCAGAAGAATAAGAGCTTTCATTACATTGTACATATCTACGTTTCCTTCCAAATGGTTTGCTTCGTAGAAATTGCCTTCTTCATCACGTTGTGTACTACGCAAATGTACAAAGTTTACACGGTCACCGAAACGTTCCATCATACCGGCAAGGTCATTATCAGCACGTACACCGAAAGAGCCTGTACACAGGCAAAGACCATTGGATTCGTTAGGTACGGCTTCAATCAGTTTTTTGAAGTCTTCTTCCGTACTCAGGATACGCGGCAGACCTAAGATTGTATAAGGAGGGTCATCCGGGTGAATCACCAGCTTCACTCCTACTTCATCGGCAACGGGAGCAATTTCTTTCAGGAAGAAAATCAGGTTGGAACGAAGTTTTTCAGCGTCAATGTCATTGTAACGGTCGAGCGCTTCCTGAAATTGTTCTACTGTGAAACTTTCTTCAGAGCCCGGAAGTCCGGCAATCATGTTGCGAACCAAGAGATTCTTATCGTCTTCGCTCATCTGTTCAAAGCGAGCTTTCGCTTTGGCTATTTCTTCAGGAGTATAGTCTTTTTCTGCGTTCGGACGTTTCAAGATGAAAAGGTCGAAAGCTACGAAAGCCGCTTTTTCAAAACGAAGCGCTTTAGAGCCGTCGGGCAGTGTATAGGCAAGATCAGTACGTGTCCAGTCCAATACAGGCATAAAGTTGTAAGTAACTACCATTACGCCACATTTTGCCAGGTTACGGATACTTTCCTTATAGTTCTCGATATATTTCATGAAGTCGCCTGTCTGTGTCTTGATATGTTCGTGCACAGGTACACTTTCTACAACAGACCATGTCAGACCTACCTCTTCAATCATTTGCTTACGCTTCATGATTTCTTCTACTGTCCATACTTCACCATTCGGAATATGATGAAGCGCGTTTACTATACCGGTAGCGCCGGCTTGTTTAATATCCCACAAGCTTACCGGGTCGTTAGGACCATACCAGCGCCAAGTTTGTTCACATAAATACATATATAGCTGTTATTTATAGATTACTGATTATGATTGAAATAAATTAGATAGAGAATGCGTCGAAACCACCATCGATAACAGCTACTGTACCTGTTACGAAGTTAGAAGCATCACTAATCAGATAATGGATTGTTCCATAAAGATCTTCCGGTTCGCCGAAACGGTTAAATGGAGTATGAGCCAGAATTGTCTTAGAACGATCGGTCAGAGAGCCATCCGGATTCGTCAATAAAGTACGGTTCTGGTCAGTCAGGAAGAATCCCGGAGCAATGGCATTTACGCGCAGACCATTTCCGAATTTCAAAGCCAGTTCACCGGCCATATATTTAGTAAAGTTGGCGATAGCAGCTTTTGCCGCACCGTATCCTACTACACGAGTCAACGGACGAAGAGCTGATTCAGAGCAGAAGTTTACGATAGAGCCTTTCTTCTGTTCTACCATGATCTCAGCAAATACCATTGTAGGTAACACTGTACCGAACAGGTTCAGGTCTACCACCTTTTTAAAGGCATCGATCTGTAAGTCAAAGAAAGTTTTGTCCGGAGCGATGGTTGCACCTGCCATATTACCTCCGGCGGCGTTCAGCAATACATCGATACGTCCATAGTCTTTCATTATTTCCACTTTATTGCCTTCCAGCACTTCTTTGTCCATCACGTCAGTGTACAGGAACATCGCTTCATTGCCTTCTGCCTTGATACTTTCTACCAATGCTTTACCAGCCTCTTCGCTTCTATCGAGCACAACAACTTTCGCGCCTTCTTTTGCAAGATATGCAGCAATACCTTTACCCAAGATTCCGGCTCCACCGGTGATAACAACGACTTTGTCTTTTACGTTAAATAATTCGTTCATGGTTCTTTTTTATTTATATGGTTTATAATTTATTGTTCAGATAATATTTCAGATTCTCTTTCAAAAGAATATCAATCGGCATCAGGTTCACTTTTTCGGGATTCTGCTTAAATAACAGATGATTGCACAATGACTTGATGCCATCATATCCTTGTCGTTCGGGGCGTTGTGCTACTAATGCGGTAATGACGCCTTCGGAAAGCAGTTGTGTGTTCCTTTCGATCAGGTCGTAGCCGACCAGCTTAACAGACTTCATCCCCCGTGCCTTCAGATAATTTCCCAAGATATAACAGGTTGAATTGAAAATAATACCACCTTTTATAGAAGGGTTAGCTTCAAAAAGCTCGTCAAGTTTAATGAAGTTATATACAGAATCATTGATTTTCAACTCTACTTCGTGTAACTTCCCACCAAATCCTATTTCTTTCAGATAATGACAGAAACCTTCACGCCTGTTTTTTCCTTGATTGGAATCATTCTTTCCGCTATGGATAATTCGTGCCATCAGAATGTCAGAAGAGGAAGAGAGTCTGTCCGTCAATAATCTGGCCGCAATCACTCCGGCATCATAAGATTCCGTTCCAAAATATGCAAGCTGATGTTGCCCCTTAATATTAGAGTCAACATACACATAGGGGATCTCATTATTATCGAGCTCCTGAGAAAGACGAATTACAGAATCGGCAAACAGCGTAGCAATCAATACTCCATCCACTTTTCCGTCCAGCAGATTACGGACAGTATCATCAAAAGCTTTATTATTATATTGATCGAAAAAAAGCTTGGTTACAGTTATATTATACGACTCCATCTCCGAAGCCGCTTTATCAATTCCTTCGGAAATAGCCTCCCAATATTCACCGTGAGCGAACGAAGGAATGATAGCAACAAAATGGTATTGTTTTTTAGATGCCAACGAACGTGCCATCAAGTTCGGCTGATAATGAACCATTTCCAGAATGGCCTGCACTTTCTTCTTGTTTTCTTCCGATACCCGTCCACGATTATGAATTACCCTGTCTACTGTACCGACAGAGACTCCCGCCATCTTGGCGATGTCCACAATACGAATATTTGAGAATTCTTTATCCATTTACTGATAAGTATCTTATTTTTCAACGACAAAAGTAAAATGAATTATTGAATTAAGCAAAAGTGTGTGCGCACACACATTATAACACACTATTAATATCACACTATAAATCAACGATTTAAAGCAATACCACAAAGTGCACACATGTTGTTAAACATAAGATATTAAGCAGAAAAGCTATAAAACATCTATTAGAAAAGTAATAAGTATCATGCAAGAAGAGCTTTTTATCTACAGAAGGAATGGAAAAGAGGTATATGAGAAGCAAAATGTGTACGGGCACACATCACTCTTAATAAGTGAAAAAAGACCTTTAATAATAGGAAGAGCAGAACAAATCGAAAGTGGTAACCGGTTCTATTAAAATCGATTACCACTTTCAAGGGCTATTATTTTTCCCATTTGTCTTTTGCCTTTCCAACTACCTTGTCAGCTTCTTCAGCTACTTTATCTGCAACTTTAGCTCCTGTTTCAACAGCTTTCAGGCCCAGATTCATTGCTTTTCTTTCTGCTTCGGCTGCTGCTATTTCAGCGTCACGACCGATACGGTGAATAGCGTTATAAATATCACTTTCCAACTGTTTAGCTTTAGCTGTACGTGAAAGACGATAAGCTACTGCACCAAGAATTGAACCAATTCCAAGTCCAATCCAGAAATTTCCATGTCTACATTCCATAATTAAGTTCTGTTTTTAGATTAAAAATAAATTATATAAAATTATTATTTAGATTTCGAGAATAAAGAAGCAATCCATAATACCAGAATAGCTCCCACAGTAGAAGTAATCAAACTCCCGATCAACCCCGAAGCTGCCAGTCCGAAAAGGGCAAATACCCAACCACCCAGCACTCCTCCGAGAATACCAAGTAACAAATTTATAATAAGGCCAAAACCTCCGCCGCGCATTATTTTACCTGCGAGGAACCCAGCCACAATACCAATAATAATATACCAAATAAAGCCCATTTTATCCTCCTTTTTTATTTAACAACAGTAGGTGTAGAGAATAGTTCGGTAGGGCAAAAATGAATTAACTACAATTTACAATCCTTAGTTTTAAGACTTTATTCAAAGGAACTTTTACGACCGAAGTTCCCCTTCTATCCAGACAGGAACTTGTTTCTTAGATCGTTCTCTTTTCTATAAAGGGGCTTTCATACGTTATTCCGCTGAACAGTATCTTCGATTCTTTTTTTATACTTATTCTTTTTCGTTCCACCTAGGTTATCTTTTAGTTCCACCTAGCTTTCCGTTTCGTTCCACCTAGGTGGAACTAAAAGATAACCCACGTAGAACGAAACAAGAATAACATAGCGAGACAGTAATTGATTAAAGGCAGGAGGTTATTTATGGCATAACACAGATATGAACAGTTATAAGGTTGCTAAAGAAATAATCTGAGCAACAGTCCGGCTAATATTATTCTTAGCGGTTTCCGGTTTCATCGCTACTTCCAAAGACATAGGCGAAGGAACAATGGAAAAGATACCTCGAAAACCGGCCTTATTCAAAACTTCCGTATCTGCTATGCTACCTGCTACAACAATGACCGGTATGCCTTGTTTGTTCGCTTCTTCTAATATTCCGAACGGAACTTTTCCCATCACAGATTGGCGGTCTACCCTTCCCTCTCCGGTTATTATCAGATCGGCATCTTTTATTTTCTCATCAAACTTCAATGTCCGGAGCAATAATTCGATTCCCGGCTTCAACTCGGCATTCAGAAAAGCCAGAAATGCTCCTCCCAAACCACCGGCAGCTCCCGCTCCGGCAACCTCTGTAATTTCTCTTCCGGTAGTTGAATGAATCAATCGGGAAAACCTTTTCATACCTGCATTCAGTTTTTCAATCATAGCATCGTCAGCTCCTTTTTGACGGGCAAAAACGTATGCGGCACCTTCCGGACCACTAAAGGGATTTCGCACATCACATGCTATCGTAAAACGGGCATCTTTCAATGCCGGATGGACAGAAGAAAAATCAATAGCGACAATCTGATCCAAGATTTGACCTCCCTTCCCCAAAATTTCTCCATCCTGATCGTAAAAACGGAAACCTAATGCCTGTAACATGCCCAGTCCGGCATCGTTTGTCGCACTCCCTCCGATACCAATTATAAATTCCCGGTATCCATGTTCAATGGCGTGCAATATCAATTCACCGGTTCCATAAGTAGTAGTCAGCATCGGATTCCGTTCCGTTGCCGATAATAATGGCAGCCCGTTCACTGCAGCCATTTCGATAAAGGCAATACGCTTATCGCCCGAAACTCCATAACCTGTTTCTATCGGACGCATCAAAGGATCACTGGCAATTACCTTTTGATATGCACCTTCGGTTGCTTCCACCAAAACATCGAGCATCCCTTCA
>ENA-OPSN01001403-OPSN01001403.1-human-gut-metagenome-genome-assembly--contig:-NODE-1403-length-10871-cov-2.437777_pt1 | contig 10871 bp, 10 predicted proteins | sample MGYA00241808_ERZ501907 | MGnify/ENA primary metagenome ERZ501907 (study PRJEB25962, sample SAMEA2042218) | human gut metagenome | biome: human gut; feature: human-associated habitat; material: faeces...
CTGCCGTTAAGACCGAACATAAAGTAGGGGAACGCGAGCTCGGTATCGATCCGAAGAGCGGCAACCCGGTGTTTGTGAAGATCGGCCGCTATGGTCCTGTCGTTCAGATCGGGGCGGCACATGCTGACGACAAAGAGGCGCCGAAACCTCAGTTTGCCTCTCTGATGAAAGGCCAGTCCATTGATACGATTACATTGGAAGAGGCTCTGAAACTTTTTGATCTTCCCCGGACGGTCGGTGAATATGAAGGCAAGGTGATGGTGGCGGCTGTCGGCCGTTTCGGGCCGTTTATCCGTCATGACGGTAAATTTGTTTCTATTCCGAAAGATTTGAATCCGCTGACGATTACGGCAGAGGAAGCAATTGCTTTGATCGAAGGGAAAAGGGTGAAAGACGAACAACGTTTTATCAAGAAGTTCGAGGAGGATCCGGAGATGGAAATCCTGAAAGGTCGCTTCGGTCCTTATATTTCTTATCAGAAAGCGAACTATCGTATTCCGAAAACGGTAACCGACCCGACAGTCCTGACACTTGAAGATTGTAAAAAGATCATAGCCGAAGCTGGAGAAAAACCGGCTGCAAAGAAGACAACGCGTAAAAAGAAAGCCTGACAAAAAGCTTACTTATTATTGATTGCAAAAACAACTGTCATACTATCATGCTCTGCTCTTGATATTATGAATATCAATGTTTGTGTGAGATGATAGTAGGCATGATAGATGTTTTTTCAACTATCATGCTATCATAAAGACTGTATCTTTTTTACGCGTTTTATATAGCTTATTTTCATAAGAATAACTACATATTTTTATTGAGACCCGGATGTCGGCTACCTGCAGACCCGGGTGTCGATACCCGTCAGATGGAGGTATAAAAGGCTCTGATACGGGTATTTCAGGGAGAAGATCTAATGTCTTTTGTGTAAAAAAGTAACGTGTTCCGGCAAAAAAGCCTTATGTTTTCCGGAAAACAGTCTGTTTTTAACTCTTTTGGAGTGTTTTTGTTTCGGGTAAAACGGCTAAAATGATGGTTAAACTGCTGATTTATGATAGTTGCATGATAGTTAAAAAGGAAACTGTCATGCCTATATGTTATGATGTTCAAGTTATATACAAGAAACATGATAGTATGATAGTTGTTTTTTTTAATTCATTATAGTACTGATAAGTTTGAACCGTAAATGCAGATTTACCGGTGAACTAACGGGTAAGGCTGAACCTCGTGCCGCAAGCTCTCTTTTGCCGTCTGCTTTAGCTGATGAATAGATGATTGTTCCCGGCTTTGCCGGTTCCTCTGTGGTTTTTTAACCCCTTTAAATACAATACAAGCTGTGAATGGGGTGTAAGAATGGTTAATGAATATTAAATAATGAGCTTGTCGGGAACTTTTTGCAATGATTCGGCGTCTTATATTTACGAGTGATTATTATAAATGAAAAAGTAAAAAATGAAAAAAGCTATTTTGACACTTTTGATGATTCCTGCTTTTGTCGGGATGTTGTTTTCTTGCTCTGAAGTCAAAACGGATGCAAAGAAGTTGGAAGGTAAATGGAATATTGTGGAAGTAAAAGGAGAAAAAATACTGAAAGAAGGTTTGCCCAATATGGAGTTTGATATGAAAGATAATAAAGTTCACGGTAATGCCGGATGTAATATCTTTAATTCGACTGTCGTGCTGGACGACCAGGATATTTCTTCCATCACGATCAACCCCGCAGCCACTACCATGATGGCTTGTCCGGATATGGAGATCGAAGATGCGATCTTGAAAGCTATGGGAAACGTGAAAGGTGTGAAGGCCGGCCAGTCCGAAAATGAAATGTTGCTGGTCGATGCTGACGGTAACGTGTTGATGGTTTTGTCAAAAAACTAATTGGATAGAAATGAAGAAGTACATGTATCTTTGTCTTGCGGCGTTGAGTATCGGTATCTTTGCTTCTTGTAAGGCGAAAAAAGGTGTGGAAGCGACTTTCTCCGACCTGGATGGTAGTTGGAATATTGTCGAATTGAACGGCAAGGTGTTGAATCCTGCCGAGACGAATCAAGTCATCGAGTTCGACGTGGCTCGCCATTCCCTTTCCGGAAGAGCTGGATGCAATCGGATGATGGGGCAGATCGAATACAGCGATTCCCGCAAGAATATCATTAAATTCCCGCAGGTTGCGACAACGCGTATGGCTTGTCCGGATATGAGTGGTGAGCGTGAATTGTTGCAGGCTTTGGATAAAGTCGTTCGCTTTGATGCAGTAGGTGAGGTGAAACCGGTCAATAAAATCGCTTTATATGGCACGGACAATACCAAATTGATGGTAATTGAAAAGAAGTGACTTTCATTGTGAAATGTTTGGAAGGCGGTTCCGGTTGTGACGGGCCGCCTTTTTTATTTCGGCCTGCAAGGGATGATCAGGGTGAAGCGGCTGCCTTTTCCTTCCTGGGAAGAAAGGGTGATTCGCCCCTCCAGGCGCTCGGCGATGGTTTGACAGATCGATAGGCCCAGTCCGGTACCTTGTGCAAATTCGTCCACCTTGAAGAAACGTTCGAACACTTTCTTCTGGGCCTCTTCCGACATGCCTTTTCCTGTATCTTCGACAAAGACATGAACTTCTTTCTCCTCCTTCTTATAGACAGCTCCTAACAGGATGTGCCCTTTAGTGGTGAACTTGACGGCATTGTTGATGAAATTCGTAATCACTTGCGTGAACCGGAAACGGTCTACATGAATGATAAGTTCCGTTTCTTGGAATTCTTTCAGGAAACGGATATTCGACGGCATAAGCAGGTGATGTGTCTGGTAGATCTCTTCTAACAGTTCGTTTAGAGAGCAATCGTCGAAAGCGAAAGACATCCGTCCCGACTCAATGCGCGAGAGTTCCAGGATATCATTAATCAGTTTCAGCAGCAGATTACTGTTTTTGTTGATCGTATTGCGGAAAAGGTCTTTTTCTTCATCGGTCAATTCCTTTTCGTCTTGTAATAGGTTGGTGAAACCGACTATCGCATTTAACGGTGTGCGTATCTCATGGCTCATGTTGGCGAGGAATGCCGATTTCATCTTATTGGCTTCTTCGGCTCGCTCTTTCTCTTCGATCAACCGGAGTTGCACCTGCCTTTTCCGTTCGCTTTCGCGGTAGTACATGTAAATGAGGTGAAGGATGATATAGACGATTGCTATGACGAGCAGGATTCCGCCTGCAATAATATAGTTTAGGTAACGGACTTCCAGTGGCATGTTATAGATGATGCTTCCCTGTGGCAGATCGCTCAACCGTATGTTGAAACGTTGCATCTCTTTCCAGTCGAAAGCAAATGTTTTGGGGCTTTCTACGATAGGAATGTCATTTGGAGAAGTGCCTTTCAGGATGCGGGCAGCTGTTTGGGCAACACAATCAGCCTGGATTTGCAAGGTAGTGAAATAGCCACCGGTGATCCCTCTGTTGTCGTTGAACCCGTTGTTAATGACTGTGAAGTTCGGCACATTGGCCAGGCGTCCGACGGTCAGGACATTGAAGTCGAGAATGATTTGTATGCAGGCGGTGTAAGGCTTGTCTTCAAATACCCAAAGAAGCTGGCGGGCGGTCAGGTTGGCTGTTGAGGTCGTAAGGCAGAAGCGCCTTCTTTGCCGGGCTGGATTTCCGTGGAAGTAGTTTGGGGCCTTGTTTGATACAATCCTTCGTAAACAGCTATTCCATGTCCCTGGATATTGTCCATCAACGTTTCGAACGCTTTTCTGCCGATGAATTCTTTCGTTTTGAAGATCAGTATTTTTGATCTTCCGTATAGTTTTTCGATCAGTTGTATGTTTTTCAGATATTCAGGCTTGTCCCAATAACCCGTGAAGTTGGGATGCTGTTCCAATAGTTCCCAGTTGGGAAAGTTGACACCTGAAAAGACAACCGGAATCGTCTTGCCGAGCGGATGGTTGCAGGCCATTAAAGTATAGGTAGCCTGATCGTCATTGGAAATGATGATGTCCGGTTTGAAACTTAAAGTGTCGAGAAAGGAGTACATCCGGGCTTCTTCGTCTGTGGCATTATAGCGTTCGCAGTCCAGGTAGAATGTGTGGATGGAAGAGTATATCTGCTTTTCCTCCAGTTCCTCGTGCAGCAGCTTGTCGAACTTGGAGTAGGCACTCAGGCTTTGATTGTATGACTGTATGACAAGGACATTAAACAGTTCCTTCCCTTTTTTATCGGAGGAACCCTTTGCTTCACGCGGAAAACAAAGGGCCAATATCAATATCGCTATGTATATATGTATTTTCAAGGAAGAAGCACTTATCAATTGTACCCGTATGTTTTAAAAAACCGTTCAAAGTTAACGATAATCGGGATATAACAAGTACTTCTTTCTGATTTTCTTATATTTATTTAATGCCGGTTGCCAACTTGCGCGTATTTCGTTCTCCTTTAAGCCGCGGACAATCTGGAAACGTAATTCTTTTGTCCCGGCAAGCAGGTCGAACCATTGTGGGCGGGTGAAGAAAAAAGCTTGGTCGTTGCCTGCTTTATTATAGAAATCAAGGAGGAATTTCAGCGTCAATCCCCCGGTAAAGGGATATTCTCTCAAGTCCGTGCCGTAGCATTCCTTGTCCTTATGCAACGGTTTCGTGTCGAAACCTGGCAAGGAGGTGGGCGTAAAGGTGAAATCTCCGTATCTGGCATCGGGTGCTCCCAATATCTGGAATGGATAATAGGTCCCGCGACCGACACTGATATTGGTCCCTTCGAAGAAACAGAGTGAAGGGTAGAGACGGATCGACTGGTCGTTCGGCAGGTTGGGAGAGGGCTTTACCGGTAACCAGTACGGATCTCCGTGACGCCAGTTTTCCATCTTGACGATATGCAGTTTACAGGTGTCGGGAGTACTTTTCAGCCAACCTTCCTTGTTGATCATCCAAGCCAGTTCGCCAACCGTCAGACCGTGCAGTATGGGTAATGGGTCAACGCCGACAAAGGATTCGAATCCTTTCTGGCGGACAGGACCGTCAACGAAGTCGTTCGGGTTAGGGCGATCCAGGACGATAAATTCGACATCGTTTTCGGCACAGGCTTCCATCACATAATGCATGGTGCTGATGTAAGTATAAAAGCGGACTCCGACATCCTGAATGTCGAACACGACCACGTCCAAGCCGGCCAACTGCTCGGCTGTCGGCTTCTTGTTCTTTCCGTATAGGGATATGATGGGGACTCCTGTTTTTACGTCACGGCTGTCTTTGATCTCGGCTCCCGCATCGGCCGTCCCGCGGAAACCATGTTCAGGGGCGAACACTTTCTTTATGTTGATACCCTCTTCCAACAAGGCGTCCAGCAAATGCTTCTGCTGCTTTTCGAGGATGGAGGTTTGGTTCACTACTAATCCGACCTGTTTGTCTTTCAACAGACGGGTAACGACGTCCATACGTTCGGCTCCCAATTTTAGAGGGGCTTTCTGTGGAGTGACGGCCTGGATTTCAGACATTAAGAACAGGCTTAACAGCCAGAAGGCATACCTGATAACTGTTCTCATAGACTCATTCCTTACTATTTGTTTCTGCAAAAGTAACGATTCTTTTTGTTTATTGCGTATCTTTGTCTCTCAATAAAGCGATTGATTGTTATGAACCCTTTAGATATTATTGCCAAATATTATCCGGTAGGTTCGGAGGCGTACCGGATTTTGGTTATTCATAGTAGAAGTGTGGCAGATAAAGCTTTGGCTATAGCCCGGATGCATCCGGAGATGAATCTTGACCTTACCTTTGTAGAAGAGGCAGCTATGCTGCACGATATCGGTATTTTCCGTTGTAATGCTCCCGATATCGATTGTCATGGAGATGCGGAATATATTTGCCACGGTTATCTGGGGGCCGAATTGATGCGGGCGGAAGGTTATCCCCGCCATGCCCGCGTGTGCGAACGGCATACGGGAACAGGTATTACGCTGGCAATGATTGAAGAACGAGGTTTGCCTCTTCCGCACCGGGACTTTATGCCGGAAACCTTGGAAGAACAACTGATTTGCTACGCCGACAAGTTTTACAGCAAAACGAAACTGGACAAAGAAAAATCTGTCGAAAAGGTAAAACAGGGCCTTTCGAAGTATGGAAACGAAACTGTCGAACGGTTTGATAACTGGTGTAAACTCTTTTTAGGGGAATAAAAAGGGATTGGCTCGCTAAATTGTTATACATTTGCCCGCTGTAACACACTGCAAATAACGACGGAATGTTTTTGAAATACAAATGCCTGATTATTTTGTTGCTTTTCCTTACTGGAAACATGATGACTGAGGCGCAGGAACTTATAGCCCCGACCGATACCGTGATGGCCGTTGTGGGCGATACGGTCGTATCTGCCGGACAAGATAGTGTGCTTGCGTTAGACAGTGTACCGAAGAAGCAGACAGGGCTGGACGCTCCGGTTTCTTACCAGGCGAAAGACTCCATCATCATGACGGGAGCGAACTGGGCTTATCTATTTGGGGAAAGCGATGTGAAATATCAACAAATCGAACTTCAGTCCGAGAAAATCGAGATGAATATGGACAGTAGCCTGGTGTATGCCACTTTCGGCCTCGACTCGATCGGGGAGGAATTCGGCTATCCTCTTTTCAAAGATGGCGACCAACAGTATGAATCCAAGACGATGCGCTATAATTTCGGTACGAAAAAAGGATATCACGCAACAAGGCGAAGGTTATGTGACGGCCGGACGTACCAAAAAGATGGACAACGATGTCCTGAATATGAAGGGGGGACGGTATACGACTTGCGACGAGCATGATCACCCCCATTTCTATATCCAGATGACGAAGGCGAAAGTCCGCCCGAAGAAAAATATCGTGACGGGTCCCGTCTATATGGTGTTTGAGGACGTCCCGCTTTATCCGATCGGTCTGCCTTTCTGTTTCTTCCCGTTTTCGAGCTCTTATTCTTCGGGCATTATCATGCCCACTTTCGGGGATGAAAGTTCGCGTGGTTTCTATCTGCGCGACGGCGGGTATTATTTTGCGTTGAGCGATTATATGGACCTGGCCTTGACCGGTGAAATCTATACGAAAGGTTCTTGGGGACTGTCGGCTCGTTCTTCTTATCGGAAACGGTATAAGTTTTCGGGCAGTTTCAATGCCTCCTATCTGGTTACCCGTTTGGGCGACAAGGGACTTCCCGATTATAGCTTGTCTAAGGACTTCAAGCTGAACTGGACACACTCGCAGGACCCGAAGGCAAATCCGTACCGGACTTTCTCGGCGAGTGTGAACTTTGCGACCAGCAGTTATGACCGTAATAACCTGAACAGCTTCTATCCTGGCTCGCAAGGTTTTGCAGATGCGAACCAGAATACCAAAGGGTCCAGTATCAGTATAACACAGCGTTTCCCGAATAATCCGTTCAGTATTTCGGCTACCATGAATGTGAACCAGCGTTCGAAAGACTCGACGATCTCGCTGACATTGCCTGATATTACAATTACGATGAGTCGTATCTTCCCGTTCAAGCGGAAGAATGCGGTCGGAAAAGAACGTTGGTATGAGAAGATTTCCATGAGTTACAACGGTTACCTGCGTAATAGTATCGATACGAAAGAAGACAAATTGTTCAAGTCGAGCTTGGTGAAGGATTGGCGGAATGCCATGCAGCACCAGATTCCGGTGAGTGCTACTTTCTCTTTGTTCAAGTATTTGAATATCTCGCCGTCGTTCAATTATACCGAACGTTGGTACACCAATAAGGTGGAAAAAGCATACGACATGCAGAAGAAGCAGGTGGTTGCGCGTGATACGACTTATGGTTTCTACCGCGTATTCGATTACAGCACATCCGTTTCAGCTTCCACCACGCTATATGGTTTCTATAAACCGTTGCCGTTTTTGGGTGACAAGATCAAGATGATTCGTCATCGTTTCGAACCTTCGGTAACGTTGAGTTATACGCCTGATTTTGGAGCTTCCAAATATGGTTTCTGGAAAGATCTTATGTATGAAGATCAATATGGACAGACGCAGCAGATCTCTTATTCGCCGTTTGAAGGCGGTATGTTTGGGACGGCCCCTAACGGGAAGTCGGGGAGCGTGAGTTTTCAGTTAGATAACAATCTCGAAATGAAGATCAAGTCGGATCGCGATTCGACAGGTGAGCGTAAGATCAGTCTGATCGATAAGTTGTCGTTGGGGATGAGTTATAATATGGCGGCCGATTCGTTCAAGTGGAGTGACTTGAGTGTAGGCTTGCGTCTCAAGTTTTCGAAGAGCTATACATTGAACCTGAACGGTACGTTCGATACCTATACCTATGGCTACGATGAAGCGACGAAGACCGTTCGCCGGTTGGATATTCCGCGTTGGCAGGCCGGTAAAGGATTAGGCCGTTTGCGCCAGACCGGTACGAGTTTCTCTTATACCTTTAATAATGATACGTTCGGCAAATTGTTCGGCAAGAAAGATAATAACGACGATTCCAACAACCCTCCGACAGACCCCAATGCATCGAACGATCCGGAATTCGAACAAATCTCTTCGGGAGAGGAAGGGGACCAGCAGGGTAAAATGGAAGGAGGCCGATTGCGTGGTGCCAAGAAAGATACGGGTGAGTTCGATTCGTATGGCTATATGGTCAATAAAGTGCCCTGGAGCCTTTCGTTCAGCTATAGCATGCAATTGCGTTATGGAGACTTTGACCCGAGCAAGCTCGAATATAAGTACAAGCTTACACATGCATTGAGCTTTAACGGTAATATCCAGCCGACGAAGAACTGGCGTTTTAACTTTAATGCCACCTATGACTTCGATACGCATAAGATATCCTATATGACTTGCAATATCACTCGCGACCTGCATTGCTGGCAGATGACTGCCAGTTTTGTGCCGGTGGGACCTTATAAGTCCTATACCTTCAATATTGCAGTAAGTTCGTCTTTGCTGAAAGACCTGAAATGGCGCCAGAGCAGCAACTATCGTGACGGGCAGAAATGGGAGTAATTCCAATTGTCAATTGATAATTACCAATCTATTGGTGTCTGTCCGGTTGCGATCAGATAATCATTTGCTTTGCTGAAATGCTTGTTCCCGAAGAATCCGCGGTAAGCGGAGAGGGGAGACGGATGAGCCGATTTCAATATCAGGTTGCGGGAGGCGTCGATGAAAGCGCCTTTCCGTTGTGCATACGACCCCCACAGGATGTAAACGATATGGCTTCGCTCTTCTGTCAGGCGGTGGATTACGGCATCCGTGAATTCTTCCCAACCTTTATTCTGGTGTGAGCCGGCTTGGTGTGCACGAACCGTCAGGGTTGCATTGAGAAGCAGGACGCCCTGGTCCGCCCAACGGAGCAGATTGCCGGTTTGCGGCATGGGTTTGCCTAAATCGCTTTCGATTTCTTTGAAGATGTTGACGAGCGACGGGGGAAAGGGTGTCCCGTCTTGGACGGAGAAACAAAGTCCGTGTGCCTGTCCGGGTTCATGATAGGGGTCTTGTCCGAGAATGACTACTTTGACTTTGTCGAACGGACAGTGTTCGAACGCACTGAAGATACAGGGACCAGGAGGATAGACGGTTCTTTGGCGGTATTCTTCTTTAACAAAGGTGATCAACTGGCTGAAATAATCCTTTTCAAACTCAGAACTTAATCGTTCTTTCCAGCTCTGTTCTATCTTGACGTCCATAATGGTAATTGAAAATTGAAAATTAGAAATTGGAAATTCTCTTTATTACGCGAATATCAGAAATAATTATCAATAATCCATCCTTAATTTTCAATTTTCAATTTTTAATTATCAATTAGATCAAGTACATACCGGCAGCACGGGCTTCACGACGCATTTCTTCCGGCCATATACTTGCTTGAATTTCACCGATATGGGCTTTGCGGAGGTAAAACATACACAAGCGACTTTGTCCGATACCTCCCCCGATACTTAGAGGCAGTTCGTTGTTTAGCAAGCGTTTGTGGAAATATAGTTCTTTTTTTTCTTCCGCGTTGCAAATCTCCAACTGGCGGAGCAAGGCTTCCTTATCCACACGAATACCCATGGAGGACAGTTCGAGCGAACGGTTCAGTACTTCGTCCCAGACGAGCAGGTCGCCGTTTAATCCGACTTGTCCGTTTTCTGCAATTGTCGACCAGTCGTCATAGTCCGGAGCGCGTCCGTCATGTTTCTCTCCGTTGCTTAACTTACAACCGATACCGATAATGAAAACGGCTCCGTATTCTTTCGTAATCGCATCTTCCCGTTCTTTCGGCGTGAAGGTCGGATATTTTTGCAATAAATCTTCGGAGTGTATGAAATGGATTTGCTGGGGCAATGTAGGACGGATTTCAGGGAACATCTCATAGACCAGATATTCGGTACGTACCATGGCTGCGTAGATGCGACGTACGATTTCTTTCAGAAAATCTACATTCCGTTCTTCGGCTCCCATGACGCGTTCCCAGTCCCATTGGTCGACATATAAAGAATGTAGGTTTCCCAACTCTTCGTCAGAGCGGATAGCGTTCATGTCGGTATAGATACCGTAGCCTTTTTCGATTTGATAATCAGCAAGAGTAAGGCGTTTCCATTTGGCAAGCGAATGGACGATTTCAGCTTTGGCATCGTCCAAATCCTTGATCGGAAACGTGACCGCACGTTCCGTTCCGTTCAGGTCGTCATTGATACCCATCCCTTTTAAAACGAACAACGGAGCAGTGACGCGCCGCAACCGTAATTCGGAAGACAGGTTTTGCTGGAAAAAGTCTTTGATCTTTTTGATACCCATCTCGGTCTGCGATAAGTTCAATAAAGCCTTATATCCTGCTGGTTTAATTAAGTAACTCATATACTTGTTGTGCTTTATGTTTGTGAATAATGCGTGGCAAAGATACTAATTAATGGCAAAATAGCAATTATGTGCCTT
>ENA-OPSN01001407-OPSN01001407.1-human-gut-metagenome-genome-assembly--contig:-NODE-1407-length-10857-cov-3.226810_pt1 | contig 10857 bp, 9 predicted proteins | sample MGYA00241808_ERZ501907 | MGnify/ENA primary metagenome ERZ501907 (study PRJEB25962, sample SAMEA2042218) | human gut metagenome | biome: human gut; feature: human-associated habitat; material: faeces...
TGGTAATGCACCCCATCTTTTACAATGGCGACTGGAAGATGTAGAAATCCCGAATCCGAATCATTTCGCGGATATTGCCACATTGGGTGGAGGAATTCTTTCTTCTCTTAGTTCACAGGTACTCGGTAATTCTGATTTCTTTACCGGAGCTTTTCCGGCGGAATATGGAAATGCTGTGTCCGGTGTATTTGATATGAAGCTACGAAATGGTAATAATCAAAAGAATGAAAACACGATTCAAGTAGGGATTATGGGAATTGATGTTGCTTCTGAGGGTCCTTTGAGTAAGAAACATAAAGCATCGTATATCTTCAATTACCGTTACTCTACCACAGGGCTACTGAATCTTGACGGTGGAACGATGGATTATCAGGATTTGAATTTCAAACTAACTTTCCTACGCAGAAAGCCGGAACTTTCTCAGTATGGGGAACCAGCTTGATAGACAAATTTAAGAGTGACATGGAAAGAAATCCGGAGAAATGGGAATATTTGGGTGACCGTAGTGAGTCGCGTGACAAACAGTATATGGCGGCTGGGGGTATCAGCCACCGTTATTTCTTCAATAGTGACGCATCGCTGAAAACCACCGTTGCCGCTACCTATTCACAACTGGACGGAGGCGCTTCCATGTTCAATCACGCTTTGGAATCGACTCCTTACATGGATCTTGAATCGAAGCACACCAACCTCATAGTAACCAGTACCTATAATCGTAAGTTCAGCAACCGGTTTACTAATAAAACAGGCTTTACATATACCGCTATGTTCTATGATATGAATCTTTCTATAGCGCCTTACGAAGCCCAGGTACTGGAAACCGTATCTCAGGGGGACGGCAATACAAGTCTGCTTTCTGTCTACAATAGTTCTTCTGTCGGTTTGAGTGACCGTTGGACTCTCAATGCCGGCATCTACGGGCAATATTTGACATTGAATAATAAATGGTCGGTTGAACCCCGTGCCGGTTTGAAATGGCAAGCTAGCCCGAAAGCTACTTTTGCCTTAGCTTACGGAATGTACAGTCGGATGGAGAAAATGGACGTCTACTTTGTAAAAACAAAAAATACAGGAAGTCAATCTGTTAACAAGAATCTGGATTTTACCAAAGCACAGCATATCATGTTATCTTTCAGCTACAAAATTACAGACCGCATGAATCTGAAAATAGAACCCTATGTACAGTTTCTGCATGATGTACCTTTGATGGCGGACAGTTCCTATTCTGTGCTCAATCGCTCTGATTTTTACGTAGAGGATGCCCTTATCAATAAGGGGAGAGGCCGCAATATTGGAATTGACATTACTCTCGAACGTTTTCTGGAGAAAGGACTCTATTATATGGTTTCCGGTTCGTTGTTTGACTCTCGTTACCGTGGTGGAGACGGTGTGTGGTATGATACGAAGTTTAACCGGAACTACGTCATCAATGGACTTATCGGCAAGGAATGGATGTTGGGGCGAAACAGGGAGAATATCCTTAGTGTCAATCTGAAACTGACATTACAGGGAGGGGACCGGTATTCCCCGATTGATGTAGAAGCGACCCTGAAACACCCGGACAAGGAAGTGCAATATGACGAAACGAGAGCATTCTCCAAACAATATTCACCCATGTTTATCGGTAATTATACTGTCAGCTACCGTATCAATAAGAAGAAAGTATCTCATGAATTTGCTGTAAAAGGATTGAATTTCATGGCTACGAAAGAGCACTACGGACATGAATATAATGTGAAAACCGGAAAAATAGATGCAACTGACGGTTCCACGGTTCTGACGAATGTGAGCTATAAACTTGAATTTTAGATATCCGGATAGAAATCTTGAAGGAAAAAGTTTTATCTTCGTACCCAATGAAGCATATGGCAACTGAAACAGCTACAGCAGGCAACAAATCTGCGATTTTATATAGATTACTTGTTAGTCCTGAATTTCGATGGATACGGTATCTGATACTTGTCATGGTGCTGGGCACTATCTCTTTCAATCAGGTGTTCATCATTTTTATGGACTACCGGGATATATTGGGGGGATGGATTTATGTGTTCACTTTTATATACTTGCTTACTTATGTGGGTGTTATCTGCCTGAATCTTTTTTGGTTATTCCCAAGATATTTGTTGAAAAGGCATTATATGGTGTATTTATCATTATTGTCTGTGGCAATGATCGTTGCACTGTTGATACAGATGATTATAGAATATCTGGCTTATTCCTATTGGCCACAGCTTCACGCACGGGGATCGTATTTCTCGGTTCCCATGCTGATGGACTACATATCTTCTTTTATGCTGTCAACGCTTTGTATGATAGGGGGAACGATGACTGTGCTCCTGAAAGAATGGATGATAGAAAACCGACGTGTTTCACAGATGGAAAAGGCACATGTACTTTCTGAAGTAGAGCAGCTGAAAGAGCAGGTCAGTCCCGAACTTCTTTTCAAAACTTTGCATCATTCGGGAGAACTGACATTGACTGAACCGGAAAAGGCTTCGAAGATGTTGATGAAATTGAGCCAGTTACTACGTTATCAGTTATACGATTGCAGCAGGCACAAAGTATTACTTAGCGGTGAAGTTGCTTTCCTTACAAATTATCTGACATTGGAACAGAGTTCCCAGCCGCAATTCAGCTATCAATTTATTTCGGAAGGGGAGGTAAACCGGATGTTGGTTCCACCTTTGCTTTTTATTCCTTTCGTACAGCATATTATGAAGCTGATGCACGAACAGCAGATCGTTCTTCCTGTTTCTCTGAGTATTCATCTGAAAGTTGAAAAAGGCATGATTGTATTCATTTGCATGTGTCCGCAACTTAATCTCTCTGAAGACAGAGGGCTGGAACGAATCAGGCAAAGGCTGGACTTATTGTATGGTGACCGTTACGGATTGTTGTTAACTACTGAATGTATAAGACTGGAATTGAATGGAGGTGAACAATGATAATAAATATAGAAGATAGAAGTACGGTTGATAGAAATCCGTATGATGGAACTATGGATGACAGAGGTGTGACCGCTTTTCTGATAAGCTCTCATTACAGAATATACAGGCATATCCTGTTGCAACTGGTTGTTTTGCTGATTACCATCAATGTCTTTTGGTACGAGCCTTTGCAGACTGTCTCTTTTTGGCGACGCTTGGGAGGGTGTCTGGCATATTTCTTGTCTATGGATGCGGTGATTTATACGAACCTGCACGTGCTGGTTCCCCGTTTTCTATTAAAGAATCGTTTGGGTAGTTATGTTTTGGCAGCTATCATCACCAATCTGGTGGTAATCACTTTTCTTTCAGTTACGCAAGGATTGCTTTTTGAGGTTATTTTGCCTGTCAGGAACCCCGATGGATTTGCTACTTTCATCAATGCCTTTTCGGGCATACTTACTATGGGGTTTGTTACCGCAGGTTCGGCGGCAATTTCATTGTTCACTCATTGGCTGCGTTATAATCTGCGTATTGATAAACTTGAATCTACCACTTTGCAATCTGAACTGAAGTTCCTTAAAAATCAGATAAACCCGCATTTCCTGTTCAATATGCTGAATAATGCCAATGTGCTGATTAAGAGGAATCCGGAAGAGGCTTCCAAAGTTCTTTTTAAGCTGGAAGATTTACTGCGGTATCAGATTAATGACAGTTCGCGCGAAAGGGTCTCTTTAGCTTCGGATATTCGTTTTCTGAATGACTATCTGAATCTGGAAAAAATACGTAGGGATCATTTTCAGTTTACAGTGGAGCAGGAGGGAGACATTGACTCCATTTGGATTCAGCCGTTATTGTTTATTCCGTTTGTGGAGAATGCGGTGAAACATAGTTTTGATAGTGAGCATCCTTCGTCCGTACATCTTTCTTTTAAGGTAGAAGAAAACCGGTTGGAATTTCGTTGTGAAAATTCCACGCCGGCGGTTGCTGTCAGTAACAAGGTAGGAGGTATTGGGCTGGCAAATATTCAGCGTAGATTGGGGCTGTTATATCCCGATCGTTATGAACTGGAACAGATAGAGAATGAAAATCGGTATATTGTAATTTTATGTATAACGCTATGAATTGTATTATTGTAGATGATGAACCATTGGCACGTGAGGCAATGAAATTACTGATAGAGGAGGCGGAATGTCTTCAGTTGGTGGGAAGCTTTAATAGTGCTGCCACAGCTTCTGACTTTATGGAGCAGCATGTAGTAGACCTTGTATTTCTGGATATTCAGATGCCGGGTATTACGGGAATTGAGTTTGCCCGAACTATCTCCAAACGAACATTGGTAATCTTCACTACCGCTTATACAGAATACGCATTAGATAGTTATGAGGTGGATGCGATTGATTATCTGATAAAGCCGGTGGAGGCGGAACGCTTTCAGAAAGCGATTGAGAAAGCGCAGTCTTATCATTCCTTATTGTTGCAAGAGGAAAAGGAAGCGATTGAAACGATTGCGGCTGCCGAATATTTCTTTGTAAAGGCGGAACGCAGGTATTTCAAAGTCAACTTCTCTGATATCCTCTTTGTCGAAGGATTGAAAGATTATGTGATCTTGCAATTAGGCGAACAACGTATCATTACCCGTATGAGTCTGAAAGCCGTTTTTGATTTATTACCGAAGGAGTCTTTTTTACGGGTCAATAAGTCGTATATAGTCAATACAGCCCATATCAATTCGTTTGATAACAATGATATATTTATCAAATCGTACGAGATTGCAATTGGAAATAGTTATCGGGATGATTTCTTTGAAGGCTTCGTGATGAAGCAACAAAGATGGTGATATTTCATGTGATGTTTTACACTGCAACCAGGTATCCTAATCACAATGGGACTGTTTTACATACCCCTTCAATTGTTTACCCATTTGAAAATAACGGATGAAGCCCAGAATGAACAAGATAACTCCGGTTGCGACACATACCCATGCGAGACCGTCCAGACGGGATATACTTTCGATCTGAAATATTCCGATTCCGGCAGTAAGAAGATAGAGTGAAGTACGGATATAAGAGAACAAGGTTCGTACATTGGCCAACTTTGTTCTTTCAATAGCCAGATAATCGCGGAGTATTAACTCCTCATTCTTGAATTTGTCGGTAGATTCCTGCATAAAATGATACTGTTTTTTTATTTTCCTTCGGATATTTCCGAGAATAGCAACTCTTTTATTATTATAACGGAAAATAGGTATAAATAGTTTGTGAAGCATTTTTTTTACCGGCTATTGATTTTCAGACACTATTGATTCTATAAAGTCACAAAAATTGTCTGTAGATTGTTCGGAACGAATCTTTTCGCCTAACTCTCCTGCATTCTTTTTATATACAGGATTAGCCACTAAATCGTATATCTTTTCTTTTAATTCCCTGTCGGAATCTTTACCTATTTTAATTCGTTCCGGTCCTATCTTTAATTGCTGTACACGATAGGTCCAATAAGGCTGGTCGATGATAAGCGGCATGATCACCTGTGGTTTGCCGGTGCGAGCTACACTATGTGTTGTGCCTGCCCCTCCGTGATGCATCACCGCATCGCAGTGGGGAAATCTCAGACTATGGGGAATCGTATGTGTCAGTAGGAAAACGTCTTTCTCGTTTGCTAACGTGTGTATCTTCGAACTCATCGAACGAAAGGAACTTCTTGTGCGTTTGGTTTTCATTTTATGATTAGCTTAAATTTTGGGTATATCATTTTTTATTCTTCTGACAATGTCCTCATATCATCAAGTGCTCTCGGCAGATATTTTATTTCACTAAAATCCCCGGTAAATCCGTTCCCACGCGATCCGTGTACAGCAAACCCTACTTTAATCTTACCAGTAGTATTGAGGTTGAAGTTTCGTACCATAGACCAGTTTTTATTGTCCGGGGAATAAAAAAATGAGTACTCAGAGCCTCTCTTTACGATTGCCATATACGCATAGTCACCGGTTGGCATTGAATTACAGTCATCTGAAAACGTACGAGTCACAACAGATACAATTGTCGGCATAAGATTGACAGAGTTCTCGTAACAGAACTTGGCCCAAGTCTCGTCATCCTGATAGACAACAAGTGCCGCCACATCATAAACAGCTTTTAGTTTGCCTGTTACTTTGGCACTAATAGTGAAATTCGCTTCCGGTTCAAAGAGTATAAGCGGAGCATTTACCACTTTGGGCTTGCCGGAAGGACTATTGAAAAGGTTAGTCTTCCTGCTGGCGGTCATACTGATTGAGTTTCCTTTTATTTTGTAATCAACAGGCTGATTGTGTATTAGTAAGTTATGTGGAATAGTGGAAATCTGCTCTGTTGGAAGCGGTTTCTGTGCTGATGTGGAAACAGCTAAAAGCAAGACAAAGATGGAGGTAATAATCGATTTCATAAATGTATTATATTGATTCCTGAACAAATGTATGTAAAATATTCGAATCTTGTATCGCTTTGATAGACACAATATTACCTTTTTTCTGTCAGATATATCTGTTGTTCTTCAATCTGATACCATATCGGAAAACATAAGAGTGGTTTATATACAATTAGCCCTCTATTAACCTTAAAGTACTAATAGAGGGCAACTACTTATCAAGAAAAAAGTTGAAGTTAGTTTATTTAGCTTCGTTGTTCTGTTTTAAAAGAAATTCGTCAATTGCTTTTTTTAGTTGGTCTTTCGGCAGCGCTCCTTGTGAAATTCTCGGCTCTTCCTTCATAGGGATCATCAGCAGGGTTGGAATACTGCGGATGCCGAATGCGGCAGCCAATTCCTTTTCTTTATCTACATCGATCTGATAGATATCTACTTTACCACTGTACTCCTTGCTAAGTTCTTCGAGAACGGGGTGAAGTGCTTTACACGGACCGCACCAGGTTGCGTAAAAATCAACGATTGCAGGTCTGCTTCCTTCAAACTTCCACTCTTTCGGGTTGGCTTCATAGTTATATACTTTCTTCAAGAAATCGGCTTTATTTAATGATACTACTTCCATTTTATTTTCCTCCTTTGTTGGTTCGTTACTCTTTTTATTTTCTCCGCTGTTTCCTGCGCAAGCTGTGCTTGCCAGTACAATAGCGAAAGCACTCATTAAGTTTTTTATTAGTTTCATATTCTTTTTCTTTCTATTTGTTATTTCTGATGCAAAGATAGGGTGATTGTAGCACTTGAGAAATGGCAATTTGGCTGGAACACTTGGCTAAATTTCCCACAGACAGTTACTGAACGCTAAAATTTGTCTTTTATTCTTTGGAAGGGATGAAAATTAGCATTGTTTTGGTCGCTCTAAAATAGGGCATTCAAACATGGTGACGCTATCCTGTTGTTATAGCGTCACTATGTATATAGGATAGCGTCACTATATCAACAGGATAGCGTCACTATAATTCTGTTCTCATTTTCAGGAGATTAACTGAAGATATAAACGATAATTCCGGTAATTACCACATAAGCCAGTGCATACGGGATAGCGGCTTTTAGAATTTCTCCTTCCTTTCCTTGTTGGTTTCCGGCAGAAGTTGCGATAGCAATACTTTGCGGAGAAATAATTTTACCACCTGTAGCACCTACTGTATTTGCAGCTGATAACCAGTCCGGACTGACATGGATCTGTCCGGCGACACTGGCCTGTAATTTTCCGAAAAGGATGTTGGATGATGTATCACTTCCCGTGATAAAGGTTCCTAAACATCCGATGACCGGAGCAAACAGCGGATACAAACTTCCGGTGGCGGTAGCCAACGCTGAAGCAATAATAGCAATCATTCCCGAAGCATCCATAATGGTGGATAACCCGACGAGACAAATTACTGTAATGAAGGTTTTCTTCAATTGTTTTACGGTATTCCAAAGTACAATGAACAGTTTTTTAACTTTCGCCCCCTGTATTAAGCCGCCGATAAAAGTACCAAGGAAAAGTAGTACACCTGCATGAGTCAGCCAAGAGATAGTATAGTTCACAGTGGAAGCATTGATAGGCAAGCTGATTCTTGTAATCCAGTTATTTTCTAATGTACTTCTCAATTCCGGGAAAAGCGGACTGGTGAGGATAATCAGGAATAAAATCAGTAAATAGATGCTCCATGCATTGAGTATGTCTTTGGTTCTCAGCGTACTTTTTCGTTCTTTTTCTTCTTTGGACGCAGTCAGCTTCCCATAGAGGACAATGACAATGATCGAAAGAATACTTCCGATGATGGCAGGTGACTCTGCTCCCATGTATCTGGCAGCCAGATATTGTCCGGCCAGAGAAACACCTCCGACTAATAAAGCCAGAAATATATTCTTAGGAAGAGCCTTTAATTTAGGATTAGTGAGGAAAAGCAAAACTAAAGGAATAAGGAACATAAGTACTGATAATTGCAATACGACATTGGTACTAAGATGCAGTACGTCCAGATTTGTTTCCTTTGCCAATACTAATACCGGAGTTCCGATTGCTCCGAAAGCTGTTGCTACGCTGTTGGCTATCAGGCTGACTGTAGCCGAGAATATCGGCTTAAATCCCAGACTGATAAGAATCGCTGCCGGGATGGCAACCGCCGTTCCGAATCCTGCCATCGCCTCCAGTAATCCTCCGAATCCCCATGTCAGTAATAACACCTGAATGCTTTTGTCTGTAGAGATAGAAGTGAACTGCTGTTTGATGATCTCCATTTTTTCTGTTTTCAGCAATACGTTGTAACTGAAAATAGCCATCAGGATAATGATTAAAATAGGAGAGACTGCTTTTAGCGCTCCATATAAAAAGGAATAAAACAGGTTATCTACGGAAAAAGCAAAGCCGAAAAGAGCGATTAACATAGTTACAATTAACGAGATAATACTACTTTTGTCTCCGGACATTTTGAAGAACGCCATCAATACAATCAATAGCAATACCGGAATAATAGCAAGGATTAGTGTCATAATTCTAAATTTTAAATAGTCAACTCCTGGTGAATATCTATATAACAAAACAAAATGCGGTTTTGATGGATGAATGACTAATCATTTTATACAAAAAACGGATTGTCGACCAGACAACCCGTTTTTTATTTGTTTTTAATGCGAACTCTTTTGCTACTTGCTCATTTTCATATTCATGATTTGTTGCAACTGCTTTAAATTGGCTAGGGCAGCTTCATTTCCTAGTTTGGCAGCTTGTTCGAATGCTGCCATAGCACGTTGGATGTCTCCATTTAAGAAATTATACACTCCCGTATTGTTGAGGAACTCAGCAGTGGTATGGTCTGCTTTTTCCATATATTTTAATGCGGTATTGATATCTTTCTGTGAAAGGGCGACAGCTGCTGCATTCAGATTGGCTACTGCATCGGTCGGATACATGCGTACAGCAATATCAAATACATCTACAAAGTCTTTGCTGCCTTTCGGATAACTATTGGCGACCTGGTACATCTCATTCAGACTCAGATATTTCGGATTTTCCCGGATGATGATACGTCCTTGTTCTACATCGAAGTTAACTACTGTATAGTCAATCTTGCAATTCACTTTACGCAATCCCGGATAAATTTCTTTCAGCATGGTGCGATAAGGAGCTCCCCCGCCTACTTTCATGATTTCCTGTTTGCGTTTCACATCGTTCGTAGTATTTTTGATAATATTCAGGAATGTTTCTTTATCCTTCATAGAAGAAGATTCGAGTGCTTTCACCAGTCCATCCCAGTTTTCACCGCCAAAAGTCACCTTATACAGTTTGGCGGGTGCCTTTTCCTTCTTAACGAGATAATCTTTCAGAGCTTCCGCACGTTTTTTGGATAGCTGTTCGTTGAAGGCCAGTGGTCCTTCGGGAGAAGCAAATCCTTCAATGCTGATACTTTGTACAGTCAGATTCTTGTCATTCTGAATTTTGTCAAACATAGAATGAATGTTCACCAGTTCGGAGTGGTTGTTCATGAAGTCAGTAAGGATAACAGATTTATTGACAGGGAAATCCAGATGCGCTTCATATTGTTCGCTACGGTTTTTTACCACCTCTATTGTAGGCTGAATATAAGCCACAATAGGCGACATGGCACTCAATCGTTTGGCTTCGGTTGATACGTCATTGGTTATCAGTTCCTGTGCATTCATTTCCTGATAATTGCCGCATCCGCATAGATTCTCAACAAGTTGTAAAGAAGCGTTTGCCATCCACGGTTGGTAAGGTATGACTTGCGTATAATTAAATGTTTCTCTTTTGTTATAAGGAACAATGATAGCGGTAGGTTCCTCTTTGCTGATTGCCAATCCACGGATGTATGCTTTTTCACGTCTTTTCCCATTGACAATAATTTCTTGAAGCGGAACATTATGCTGTCCGTCCGTCAGTAGAGGGATAAGGCTTAAACTGCGTGCCGAGCCTATAGTCAGGTCTTTCATATCAACCGTCATGCCGACATAAAGAGAGTTTCCTTGTTGCCATAAAGATACATTCGAAAGCGTGAGCGCATCATTCAGAAATTTCTGTGCATGAGCCGGAAGTATGGTGGCTGCAAGAGCTATAAATAGATAGATAAATTTTCTTTTCATCATTGTAAGTTTTATAAAGTTCGATTATTTGATGACATAAATGAAACTGAGGCCGATTTTGGTCGGACCGAAATAATTGCGGCTATTGTGCCCGAGTTTTTCACCTCCGTCTCCACGGGCATATTTATCATATTTCAGACGGGCGTAACCGACTCCGACGGTTGCTTCCATGCTCCAGCGTTTACTGATAATCCATTGGTATCCGTAAGAGATACCGACTCCATACAGACTGCCGTCATAACGGTCATGTCCCATTCCGAATATATTCAGATTGCTGACATTCATTTCTCCATAATGTCCGTGCAGGCCGAAGAAGCTTCCGTTGAAACGTTCGCAGAGCCAGTAGCGCAATTCCGGTTGAACGAGCCAGTGTTTGATCTGGCGGTCG
>ENA-OPSN01001416-OPSN01001416.1-human-gut-metagenome-genome-assembly--contig:-NODE-1416-length-10760-cov-2.978234_pt1 | contig 10760 bp, 8 predicted proteins | sample MGYA00241808_ERZ501907 | MGnify/ENA primary metagenome ERZ501907 (study PRJEB25962, sample SAMEA2042218) | human gut metagenome | biome: human gut; feature: human-associated habitat; material: faeces...
CATAAGCACGCGTATCCAGCGCGTTGGCTTCGTCATTGTCGAAAGCGTGATTAAATCCTACACCGGCAAAAAGATAACCATTGAATACACGGTCGGGGTTAAAGCCGCAGAACAAAGCGCTGAGGTCCGCCATCAGGTCCAGGTTGCCTTGAAGATATTTATACTGATAAGATTGGGAGGGAGTCACCCAGCCCGCTCTAGCCTGCCAGCCGCTGACACCGATACGCGCCCCGAATGCCGGAGCGAACTTATAGCCCACGTTGAGGGCGGCTGCCGGAGAGATCAGATCGGTAAATTTGGCTTCGCCTATCGTATGAGCGGCTCCTACTTGCACTTGCATAAACCAGTGGGGATTAAAAAGGGTTTTACCCTCCTCCTTGATCCGCTGCTCTTGAGCGAAAGCCAAGGTGCTACTGACAGTCAGTATGGCTAGTAGTAAATTTCTTATTTTCATCATATGTTATGTATTTAATGTCTTTATCACAGAATGATCTGCATTGCATCCCTCACATTATCAGGAAGTAGTTATAAAAAGGGTGCTCTTTTGAGCAGAGCACCCTTTCGATTGTAGCATGTCTAAAAGTTTATTACTATCTTAGATTTCTTACTTGTTGTTGCCTGCCGGCTCAGCCGTAAGAATCAAGTCTGTCTTAAGGATACCCCAGCCATATTCTATAGAAGCAGGGATAGTGATGGTATATGAATAGCCAATATTTGATTCAGCATTTTCATACTTCACAGTGTTAGTAGCTCCTTGTGTCAGCACTGCATCATCAGGCAACTTATGATTGTTGTATTCCAAGCTTGTGCTAACATTATTTATATCAAGCACGACATTCTTGATCTCTCCGTAATAATCCCAGAATTGACCCGGAACCAGAACTTCGTGATCGTGCTCCCATTGATGCCATTCCTAGCAACCGGAAGTTTGTCCGTTCACTGTACCTGCGTAATGAGGTTTTGGAGAATGTTCATGACTGATTTCCACTTCTGTAGCCGGTACATATTCATATACAGCAGGCACGTAATTAACGCCCGTGATATTAGTAAAGGAAACTTCACTTGATGCAGTAATAACGTGTTCGTTGTAAGTAACATCATCGTTAGACACACATCGGGTCTGCACAGCTTGACTAGCAGCATACCGCTCAGCTTGCAATGCAAGTTCAACACGAACAGCGTCTTTACTTATCTTCACATCTGTTACATTAAACACCTTATTATAATCCATAGTCATCCAACCCCAATATTGTGTGCCGTCGGCGGCAGTTATTAGCCTATATTCTTGAACTGTATAACTTTCTCGACCGGTATACATCTTCAAGTCAGTTCCTGTAGTAAATGTAACTGTCTCTGTTTCAAGATTAAATTCAGCATCCTTTGTCTTATTATAATGTCCGTCAACATAAGTGTACTCTGGCACGCAAATTGTTTTCCACCTACCGTGTGTCTTTACAACCGATTCCCAAACAGGATGTGTGATCGCGTAACCTCTCCAGTCTGTCAACAAACCATCGTGCTGGAAGCTGACTTCATCACCACCTGTCGCACCGTCTTTTACAGTGATACCATCAGGCATAGTGAAAGTGACAGGACGGATAAATGTTACCTTAAATCTGTTCACGATATACGTATCACCACTCTCAATCATATACTTGTGAATAATAACAGCTTGCAATCCCTTTTCGCTATTCAACGCTGCCTTAACTGCAGTATTACTCTTGTTCAAAGAAATGGTCGTTCCATTCAACTGAACACCGGTAAGAACGTTTGCTGTTTTGACACCGTTGCTATAAGTTGATTCAATTTCGTACGTACTTTCAGTGCATACTCCAGTCGGTATATTAACTGTATAAGTACCATCAACATAAGCTTTCGTTATATCTTGTGAGATTGTACATTCCGAAGCCGGTGAAGTGATAGCACCCGGTCTTTTGGCATTTACTCTGAACGCGATATACTTACCGTCAGCATCCTTATCCCAGAAGGCATCATTTACCTTTGTCTTTTCCGTATCCAAAGCAATGACAGGCAAATTAACTTTCACTGCGAAATGGAAATGAATGTATTTCGGATATTTATTAGAAGAAACCTTATTGCGGAGTGTCAAAGTAGCATACAAGTTAGCTCCAGTTATACCTACATTTCCAACCTGTCCATGAGCGAATCGCCAAATTACAATCTTAGTAGCTTTGCCGTCAGTTGCTACACCGTCAATCAGACTCGGTGCAGTAATACCCGGAAGAGCAACACCATTCTTAAGAACTGAGGTTTCTAGGTATTCATACGTATTCCAGAATTCCTCATGACTCATACCTTGTTCAGAACCGTCACCCTTGTTCATCAAACGATAGATATTATCACGCAGATAATCCTCTTCGAATTTATACAGTTTAGATTGCGTATTTGCACAGCCATAAGTTTCAGTACCTTCTATAGTCACGGCCATATCAGGAGTCTTCTCTGCTACGATCTCAACTTTCACGAAGCCGCGACGAACTACATTACCGGCCTTGTCTACCAACTCAACCTTGAAAATAGGAGTACGTCCTACAAATTCCGGGTTATGTCCATTATCAGCAATCGCCTCGAAAGTACCCTTCTCAGCATCTGTACATACCAAGTCTTTCTGCTGATTAGTTATAGTAAAGCCACTTTGTACATTATACTCAGAAGATGCTACAGCAAAGCGGTATGACAATTCATAATCTTCAACAGGGAACGCTTCATGTGAATCGTCCTTCACAAGACAAGTAGCTACCAATGACTTCAAGTCAAACACTTTGTCATATGCCATTTCGTAACGAACGAGTGTAGTCTTACATGCACTGAACGTTGCTGCGAAATGAGCAGTGTTTCCAGTTGCCAAAGTCGCTCCGTCGGCAATAAAGATGTCTTCAGGAGTGATCAGATCGTCATATACAGCTACATATGGAGAAGTAATTACGGGGTCTGCATCCTTCTGGGCAGGATCACCGGTCATAGTTGCCTGCAAAGCAATCATGTTTGTTTTATCTTCTGCCGGTCTGACATTGGCATGCTTACGACGAAGTGTAAAGTCAACAGTTCCTGTAGCGGTATTCTTGATCGGTTGCCCGATGATATCTACCAAATTGCTGCCTGCCGCGCGAGTTCCAGTTTCAATAATAGTTACAGCACGGTCAAGATAGCTATAAGTAGCATTTCCCAAATTAAAGCTCTTCGGATTGAAATGGTAGCTGGCAATTGCAGGAGCACCTACAGAGTAAGCATACTTAGTCACGATAGGAAGTGAAGCATTTTCATTCGGGCTCATTGCGCTATACTGCAAAGAACTGAATTTAACAGCTTCCACACCGTCTACAATATAATCCGGAGCAAACGCGATGCTGCTCAAGCGAGCGACGATCAATACATGCAAGTTACTGATTTCTGTAGAGATGAGAGTTCTAAGAGTGGTATCCAGAGTAGTAATTCTTTCTCCAAGTTTACCCATATCTGCTTTGATTTTATCCAGCTCGCCATCGATTCTATCTCCCAGATCTTTGAGGTCCTTATTAGTTTGCACCAAATCACCTTGCAAGTCCTTAATATCCTTTGCATTGTCACCTATCAGTCCGCGCAATGCACTGTTTTCCTCTGTCTGCGCATCCCACAATTTTTGGTTTGCTTCCTGAGCGGCTTTCAGTTCATCCTCAGCTTTCTTAATAGCTTGCGCAAGAGCTTCGTCAGCTTCTATCTTGTTGGCGTCTATCATGCCTTTCAATTCCTTATCATAAGCTTTCAAGGCATCCAACTGAAGTTGAAGGTTCTCGTCCGCAGCAATCAAAGTCTTGATAGCGTCTTGAGCGGTCTGGATATTGTTCGCGTTGGTGACCACATCCCCCTTAAGACCGTCTACAGTGCCTGTCAGTGTACTTAATTCGGCTTGAACACCGTCAATCCTACCACCGAGCAACTGAATGACACCCTCAATGTCTTCATTGAATTGCACAATAGCGGCTTCCAGGTCTTTCTTGTCAGCCTTGGTCGCGTTGATTTCAGCGATAGAAGAGTCTACATACTCTTTCATCGCAGTTACTTCTTCCGTGATTTTAGCGAGCGCTTTAGCTTCGGCGTCGGCAGCGGCCTGTTTTGCCGCTTCTGCTAAAACTTTGGCTTGGGCAGCTTCGGCAGCGGCAGCGTCACCGGCAGCTTTGGCAGCATCGGCAGCGGCCTGGGCTTTGGCAGCGTCGGCCTTGGCAGCGTCAGCAGTAGACTGGGCTGTCTGCAAAGCAGCCTGCAAGGCAGTCAGCTGAGCAGTCAACTGTTCTTGTAGAGTGCCAACGGTAGTTCCGTTTTTGTCGATTTGTTCTTGTAACGCCTTGATGTCGTCATCGTAGTCTTTACAAGAAGTAAATGTACCTGTTGAAGCCGCCAACAGCGTTCCAAACAGGATTGCACTTAAATACTTTTTGTTCATGATAAAAAAACTTTTAATTTATAAATTAAAAAAATAATAAAAATATAGTTCTTGTTTTGGATTATCAATTCCCATAAATCCCATGTTTTACTCCTTTCATTCCTTGCATAACCTCCTTTTCTTAAATTATTTCACCTACATTTGCCTTATACAATATACTCTGAAGTATATAGTCTATGCACACTTTACCCGTTACTTTGTAGGTAACGGGAAAACCTTTGTACCTGCCCCAAAAGGGTAGTCAATACCGGAAAATGTCTGAATTGGTAATGAAACATCTTTACCCCTGCTTCTGAGAAGAGGCAGAGGGGAGGAAATTCTTTTATCTAAATTAGAAGGGTGAAACACTCTAATACTAAGAAAATCGCTGTTTTATCGTGTTATTTCTCTTTTTTTAGTAGTTTATCAGAAAAAATATCTTTTTTGTTTGCATGTTTTCCAAAATATCTCCATCTTTGCAACGCTATTTAGCTCCGTTACCTACAAAGTAACGGACTAGCTATCAGGCAGATATTCCTATCACCGAATGCTTTACATAACTGATTATTTGTGTGTTGGCTTCATCAATTTTCCTACTACGGAAAGGTTTCAGATACGTCTCCGTCACAGTGATGGAGGAATGCCCCATCGCCTCGGAGATAATACCCGGATGAATTTCGCAATGATAGGCGGTCGTCGCCCAAGTGTGACGGGCAGTGTACGAGCTGAGTCTGTCGTTCAGCGCCAGCCATTCGCCCAGAAGCATGAGTTGCTGATTGAAGCTGCGTAATGCCGATTGATATTCGCGATATGCTTCCTTCGTCCCCTCACCACTTTTCAACAGAGGAAATAAATAAGGAGATGTGTCGTCACGACTTATATACTTCTTCAGGATTGCCATCGCTTCCGGAGTCACAGTAACCGACAGAGAACGACCCGTCTTACGCCTGCGGTAAGTTATCACATGATCACGCAAATCACTTTTACGCAAATAGGCAAGATCGACAAAAGGCAGACCACGGAGCAGAAACATCAAAACGAACAGTTCCTGCGTACGACGCATGTCAGATGTCACTGCAGACGACTGCGGCAATTTGGTGAATACTTTCTGTATGTCTTCGGTATCCAATGCACGCTTACGGTCCGCACGCGTACCTGTGTACACAGAACGAAACAAATGCGGTACATAGACAGCCCCACGACAATCTACCGCACGATTATAGACCGCACGAAATGTGCGTAAATAGGCGGAAACAGTGTTCCAGCTACATCCCCGGCCACGAAGGTGAATCTCGAAGCCTTTTATCCACTCTGGGGTTACTTCATTGAACGTAAAATCCCCTTTCCCATGATAAGCAATGATGGCATTGAGACTGCTACGATAAACGTGCGCAGTACCAAAGTTTCCCTCCATCTGTAGCCCGTCGGCTACCTGCTTCATAAATGCTACTACTCTTAACATCTTACTTGTTATTAAAAAAATTATGCAATAAATATAATAGGTTTTGGACTAATGGAACATCTTCTGATACATATATTATATTTATTTGAAATTATCTAATCTATCTGCTATGTCCAAAGTTAAGAATAATAACAAAGCTAAAAGTATAGATGTTGTAGGGATAGAAATTTATGAAAAGCGGAAATCTTGAAAAATTTTGTTTGCTGACTACAAATAATCTAAATAAAATAAGGAATTATTGTTCAATAATCTTTAAATTACTTATAGCGTAAAAGAAGATTACTAATAGAAATAACCTCCTTTATCAAATGGTCATTATTTATTATGACTTTCTAGTTTTATATAAATAATAACTTAACTCATTTACCAAACACATAAATTTATAACTTTAGAATTAGCCTTATTTTCAGTCACAAAATCTCTTTCTATCTAAATATCTGTAACTTTCATTGACTCGTCAATATAATTTAAAACTGTGATTAACTTCTTGATATAAGAAATAATGATTAACTTTGCAAAGTAAGTCAATGTTGACCTATTGTTGACCTCTAAACTTACAAAGAGATAATTAACATGTTGATAACAAGGGGATTCAGTTGGTTAGAGCCTCAGATTGTGGTTCTGAATGTCGCCGGTTCGAGTCCGGTCTTCCCCCCCAAAAAAGAAATACTCAAAAACAAGTCCTGTAAATCTTTTGCTTTACAGGACTTATTTTTTATTTATCCAATAAACCTTATGGAAAACAACAAAAAACTGACCCGTTCCAGAAAAGAACGAATGATAGCAGGAGTATGCGGTGGTTTAGCCGAATACTTGGGCTGGGACCCTACCTTAGTAAGAATAGTCTATGTACTGGCTACCATCTTCACTGCTTTTGCAGGAGTCATCATTTACTTGATTCTATGGATCATCATGCCGGAAGAAAGATATAGCGACGGATATGGCGACAGAATGAATCAACGCTTACATTAACATGAAAGTCAAGAGTATTGACCATATTGTCATACCTGTATCCGACATACACCAAAGCCTCCATTTCTATACTGAAATATTAGGAATGGAAGCCGATACCAGCCACCAGCGCTTTGCCCTGAAGTTTGGCAATCAAAAAATCAATCTACATGTAGGGAAAGCACAATTCCTCCCTGCTGCCAAATGCCCTACCTTCGGAAGTACTGATATCTGCTTATTGGCAGATGGAAGCATAGAAGATATTAAAGCGGAAGTAACATCCAAGGGAATAGAGATAGAATACGGTATTGTACAGCGTCAAGGTGCCCAAGGAGCCATCCGGAGCATTTATTTCAGAGATCCGGATGGTAATCTGATAGAGGTCAGTACCTTAATATAATTCCAATCCGAACTCATCTTTCAGCTGCATCAGCGCCTGATTCTTCTGAGCCATCATCTGGAATTTCTCAACACGGCCAACCGCCCGAACCGTTTCCGCAGGTTCACTCACCCGTACTGTCATCGCCACCTTGCTATTCTTCAATCTTCCACGAAGATAAGTCTGCAGTTCCGGTATTAAAGCAGTAAAATCCTTAGCGGCAATTTCATTATCAACCACTACTTCAAAAGTAGTCGAATTATTCAATAACACCGGACGAATCACCTGCATACGCTTTGCAATAGCGACCTGTTCTTTGGGGAGCTGTCCTGCATATTCCTGCCAGTAATAGTTCAAATCTCTGTCGTTGAAAATAAAATCTTCTTCTGGTTGTTGAGTTTGCGTCTGGGCAACATTAGTCTTGGCTGCATTCTGAGCAGCCTGATCACGTTGCGGATTCTTAATAGACACGCCTAGACTTGACATCTTCATCACAGGAATCTTCCGTTCCTCCCTGGCAGTCGAAGAAATTCCCGCCCCTTGCGACGGAACAGAAGTTGTATTCACCGGAGTAGCAGAGCCTGCAGTTGCAGACGTTTGCGGCTGACGCACGGCAGTATTGGAAACAGATGGTGCAGCAACCGGAGACGGAGCAGAATGAACAGTAGTCTGTTGAGCAGACGGTGCAGAAGCAACCTGCGGCTGCTGAGCTGCGGCAGGCTGGGTGAATACGGGTTTTATGGTCTGCTTAGGGCCACGCCCACCACTTACATCATCCCCCTCGGTGGTAAGCTGGGCAACCCGTATCAAGGTCAATTCCACCAGTAAGCGCTTGTTCTTGCTGGCACGGTAATTCAAATCACAATCATTACAAAGCTTCATCGCCCGATACAAAAACTGCAACGGACACTTCTGTGCCTGTTCCTGATAACGCTGACGTATACTCGCCCCTACTTCCAGCAATGGCAAGGTAGCCGCATCCTTACTAACCAGCAAATCCCGGCAGTGCGAAGACAATCCGGTAATAAAATGACTTCCGTCAAATCCTTTATTCAGTACATCATTGAAAAGCAGTAATGCATCACTCACTCTGTTTTCAAGGAAACAATCCGTCAGACGGAAATAATATTCGTAGTCGAGAACATTCAGATTCTCAATTACACTCTTATACGTAATATTCCCTCCCGTAAAACTCACTACCTGATCGAAAATAGATAAGGCATCACGCATACCTCCATCCGCTTTCATCGCAATGACGTTCAGAGCTTCGGGTTCTGCCGTAATATTTTCTTTTGCAGCAACATAGGATAAATGATTCACCGTATCTTCCACACTGATCCGGTTAAAATCATAAATCTGACAACGGGAAAGGATAGTCGGAAGAATCTTATGCTTCTCCGTTGTAGCAAGAATAAAGATGGCGTGACGGGGAGGTTCTTCCAATGTTTTCAAAAATGCGTTGAAAGCGGAGGCTGAGAGCATATGCACCTCGTCGATAATATATACTTTATACTTGCCAATCTGTGGCGGGATGCGTACCTGTTCCACCAGTTGACGGATATCGTCCACCGAGTTGTTGGAGGCAGCATCAAGTTCATGGATATTATACGACCGCTGTTCGTTGAAAGCCACACACGATTCACATTCGTTACAGGCTTCACCATCCGCAGTAGGCGTCATACAGTTGATGGTTTTGGCGAAGATACGCGCACAAGTAGTCTTTCCCACCCCGCGCGGTCCGCAAAACAAATAAGCATGAGCCAATTTTTGGGTAGCGATTGCATTCTTTAATGTAGTAGTCAGCGCTCGTTGTCCCACCACCGATTCGAATGTGGACGGACGGTATTTACGAGCTGATACAATATAGTTCTCCATATCCGGGATTCTCTCTGTTTTTTTTGATTTTTCGCTTTCAGTGCAAATGTACACAAAAAAGTGATAAGTAATAAAGGATAGAGAAAGAAGTTTTGAACCTAAAGCGGTAAGTTTTTAAGTTATTAGTTTTATCTTTGCGGATATAAAAAAGAGAAATTATGGATAAACTGATCACTATCTGGAGTTTCATATGCCGGCGTAAGTATCTTATCACCGTCGTAGCATTTGCTGTTATCATTGGTTTTCTGGACGAGAACAGTCTCTTCCGCCGTTTGGCATACGAACGTGAAATCAGCCAACTGAAAGAAGAGATAGAAAAATACCGGGCAGACTACGAAGAGAACACCAAACGTCTCAACGAGTTAAACAGTAATCCGGATGCCATCGAGCAGGTTGCCCGTGAAAAGTATCTGATGAAGAAGCCAAACGAAGATATTTACGTTTTTGAAGATAATAAATGAAACAATTAGTACCTGCACTTTTCGCCGTAGGCGCAATTATGGCTCTCACAGGAGCTGCTGTATATATCACCGGATGGAACTATGCTCCTTATATCTATACCATCGGAGCCGGATTCATCGCATTGGCACAAGTAAACACGCCGGTTAAAGGAAAAAGCAAAATATTAAAACGCCTGCGCATCCAGCAGATATTCGGAGCACTGGCACTGATTCTCACGGGAGCTTTCATGTTTACCACCCGCGGTAACGAATGGATTGCCTGTCTTACTATTGCCGCCGTACTTGAACTTTACACTGCTTTCCGCATTCCACAGGAAGAAGCAAAAGAAGAGAAATAAAAAAAGCCTATTCAAAGCTTCACAGTCTTGAACAGGCATTGATTCATTAAAATTATGAATGTCCTCAGGAAATCCAAGGACTTAAAAAAGACATTTTTTATTTCTTAGCAGATGAATATCTGGCATTCAATCCATCTACGATTTCTTTAGTGATATTAAATGCGCTGTCAGCATAAAGCAGGTTATCAAAACCAGTATTACTGAAAATCAAGCTATATCCACGAGTTTTATTATATTCTTTCAGGAAAGCGTTGATAGAATCACGGAAAAGCAAGCTATTTGTGTTGTTATCTTCCATCAAACCATTCTGAAGTTTATTGCTCAATTCCTGCAAGTCTTGTTCCATTTTAGCCAAACGGTTGTACTCCTGCTGAGCTCTTTCCGGTGACAGGAAAGCATTGCTTTCATATTTCTTCTGAAATTCCTGTTTTTCTTTGTTCAAAGCAGTCATCTTCTGGTTCAATGTCATACGAACATTCTCGCTCTTCTTTACCATAGCCTCATTCAAGTCAATACAGAAATTGTATTTAGCCAGCAATGTGTCTATTTCAACATAAGCTATTTTCATCCCTGACAATTCAGCAGTAGCCGAAGCCGGAGTAGTTGCAACTTGATTATCAGCTTTGCCGGCGCATTGTGAGAATAAAACGATAAACGCAAGTGCAGCTAAACCGTTCATGAGGTAGTTTATTCTATTCATAACTATAAAATATTGTTTTTAATTAATTAGTTCATACTATCGTTCAAGGCTTTTTCCAACTCATCAATAGAAAAACGTGATTTCTTTTGTGCTTCACGATCCTGCGACTGCGCACAACCGATTCCTTTTTTACGCAACTCTTTATTACCGCTCACATGACCATTCGGGAACTTT
>ENA-OPSN01001418-OPSN01001418.1-human-gut-metagenome-genome-assembly--contig:-NODE-1418-length-10755-cov-6.959159_pt1 | contig 10755 bp, 8 predicted proteins | sample MGYA00241808_ERZ501907 | MGnify/ENA primary metagenome ERZ501907 (study PRJEB25962, sample SAMEA2042218) | human gut metagenome | biome: human gut; feature: human-associated habitat; material: faeces...
CCTGCACTTCGACCGCTGCGCTGTCTATAGCGGCAAGTGCCTTGCGGTAATCTCCGCGTGACTGTAAAATCAGCGCCTTTGCCCGTGCCAATTCATATCTTGAGATATTGTTATTGACAATACCTTCCAACTTGGCGAGGTATTCTCCAGCTTTGTCATAGTCTTTGGTATCTATATAGGTATTCATCAATGCCACATAAAGATTTCCCCACGCTTCAGGCTGGGTTCTTCCGGCTGCTTTCTCAAACCGGGCGATGGCTTTTTCATATTCGGGCACGAGTTGTAATAGTTTGTCATATTGCCCTTGTGCCCGAAGTGAGCTACACAGGAATGCGTAAGCTTGTGTCAGGATATTGTCGTATCCCGAAACTTCCCATAATAAGCGGATGCATTCTCTGAAACAATCTTCTTCCTCTTTCCATCTATCCTGAACATTATAGGTGATAGCAGTGGCATAAAGTGCTGTTGCCATTCCCGCCTTATCCTTCCGTGCTTTGGCACGGTCGAACATTAGTTTTGCTTCTTCCGCCGCTTTTTTATAATCTCCTTTCAAGTTATAGGCAGTGATAAGTTGCATGTGTATCTGGTAATAGAGTTTCCATTGTTCATGCAGGATATAGAAATCAAGATAACCGGGTGCTTTTTGAATGATCTTGTCGTATTCATTCCTATTTATATGAGAGATGATGGTGTTTCCATACACCATCCCTTGCATTTTTACGTTTCCCTGTCTGATGGCCTCGGCTTCCGTCTGCCCGAACAGGGTCAGCAGTGTATCCATTTTCCGGTCATCGGCTATTTCAGACATATATAAATAGTATAGTCTGTTGTACGACCTCAGTTTGTCAGTTCCGTCGGATTGTTCGATAGCCCGGCGCAAAGAGTCTTTTTGCTGTTGGATGGTGTTTTGGGCTGAAACAGGCAGGGTAAAACAGAATTGGATTCCCCATAAAATCGCTATCAGATAAGATTTATACTTCATTGTTGTTGTGTGTTTACGTAAATTCTTGGCCTATAGTGCTCAAAAGTACAAAAAAATAGTATTGGACTATACAGATATTCCTCTAATTATTCGTGCATATACAAATGATTATGTAATTTTGTGACTGGAAATATGATAAATATCCACTGAAAATACTCAAAAACGGGGTTTAAAAAAGAAAAAGTACATAAAAAAAGCAGCTACACTATTTGTAACTGCTTGAATTTCAGTGGAGCGGTAAGCGAGACTCGAACTCGTGACCCTTAGCTTGGGAAGCTAATGCTCTACCAACTGAGCTACTACCGCATTACATATATCTTTCACAAAATGCCTTATGGAATGATGATGCAAAGGTAAACATAATTTTTATATCTCAAATAAAATTCCTCAAATTTTAGTAGAAGAAAAACTATATTAAAATCATTCATGAATTTCTGTTAGAGGCGAAAAATGAACGAATATGAGAAATCGTATATTCGGTTGTCATACAATTTAGAATATACAGACGGAACCAAGATGATTCGATAAAATCAGCAGGATTTCCGGTTAGGTATATTGCGAAATTAGGTATATTGGGACTATTTTCTGTTAATATATATAGTTCTTGTCTGTTTATGTTGTCAATAAGATGGCTAGATATTAATTGGTCAATTCAAATTGAAAGGATGGAAGTTTGTAGATATTAGTGGCATCTAGAACAAATCGGCTGTTTCACCTCCCGTTTTCAAGTTTCTTTTAAGGGAATAAGACGTTCCTCACCGACCAACATCTTGTTGGTTTAAAACCAAGGAAGTGCTCCTTTAAAACGAAATAGCTTAAATTACGTCCTTTTTCTGTATAGCCAGATAGTATATATACAAAAGTATATTGAATTTCTGCATATTATTGCATTATTTTATGCATTATTCCTGTTGTTTGATGAAATATGTACGAATCTGTTTTTGAATAAATATTAAAAATAGAACATGCCCCAAGATATGTTCTCTATTTGCCGGAGTGAACAAACCCATCCTCTCATCTGTTAGAAAGTCTCAATTTTAGATTTAACCTAACCAGCATGAAAAAAAATAAGATACTTTTTGTATTATGGGCTTTGTGTTTCTCCGTCATTCAGACAAATGCACAGACACCATTAAGTTTCGAAGAATCGTTGCATCTGCTTAATCAGGGAAATCAGAGTTTGAAGATAGCTGATAAAGGCATAGAGATTGCCAAAGCAGAACGTGACAAACTTAATGCTTTCTGGTATCCCACTTTGCAATCTACAGGTGCATTTGTACACATGTCCGAGAAGATTGAAGTGAAGCAGCCTTTGTCTCAGTTTACTGATCCGGCGAAGGACTTCGTTCATTCTATTATTCCGGATGATCAGATGATTTCGGCTATCCTGGATAAAATAGGAGCTAATACGCTTGTTTTTCCATTAACTCCGAGAAACTTGACAACTGTTGATTTGTCAGCAGAATGGGTACTCTTTTCCGGAGGAAAAAGATTTCGGGCAACAAATATTGGTCGGACAATGGTAGACTTGGCACGGGAGAATCGTGCACAGACTGCTGCCAATCAGCAAAACTTGTTGGCAGAAAGCTATTATGGTCTGCGATTGGCGCAACAGGTAGTAGCTGTACGTGAGGAAACCTATAGAGGTTTGCAAAAACATTATGAAAACGCACTGAAACTGGAAGCTGCCGGAATGATAGACAAGGCAGGACGGTTGTTTGCCCAAGTAAATATGGATGAAGCAAAACGGTCATTGGAAGCTGCACGAAAAGAAGAAACAGTGGTGCAGAGTGCCCTTAAGGCCTTGTTAAATAAAAAAGATACGGATGAGAACATCGTTCCTACCTCTCCCCTTTTCATGAATGATTCGTTGCCACCAAAAATGCTTTTTGATATGTCGGTGAACAGTGGAAACTATATGCTCAATCAGTTACAGTTGCAAGAGCATATTGCCAAACAGGAAGTGCGAATTGCCCAAAGTGGATACTTGCCGAATATAGCCCTTTTTGGAAAACAAACCCTCTATTCGCATGGTATCCAAAGCAATTTGCTACCGCGTACGATGGTAGGAATCGGTTTTACATGGAATCTTTTTGACGGATTGGACCGGGAGAAGAAAATCCGGCAATCAAAGCTAACTCAACAAACGCTGACTTTGGGAAAAATGAAAGCGCGTGATGATCTGGCTGTCGGAGTGGATAAGCTCTATACACAATTGGAGAAAGCTCAGGATAATGTGAAAGCGCTGAATGCGACCATCGAACTGAGTGAAGAACTGGTACGTATCCGAAAGAAATCTTTTACAGAAGGAATGGCGACCTCCACTGAAGTTATTGATGCTGAAACGATGCTTGCCACTGTGAAGGTAGCTCGTCTGGCAGCCTATTATGAATATGATGTGGCATTGATGAATCTTCTTTCACTCTGTGGCACACCGGAACAATTTGTAAACTATCAACCTAAACCGTAACGAACAATGAAACCAACTAGTAGAACCCTCTCTTGGGCATTTGTCATTATTATGCTGGCAGTCGGTATTTTTACTGCTGCAGGAGTAATATTGATGCACAAACAACCGCTCGTCCTGCAAGGGCAGACAGAAGCGACAGAAATCCGTATTAGCGGGAAACTTCCCGGACGTATTGATACCTTTTTAGTGCAGGAAGGTGACTGGGTGCGTCAGGGAGATACTCTCGTAGTGATCAATAGCCCCGAAATACATGCCAAGTATCAGCAAGTGAATGCATTGGAACAGGTAGCCGTACAGCAGAATAAGAAAATAGATGCTGGTACCCGCCGCCAGATTGTAGCTACCGCACTGCAATTATGGAACAAAACTAAAAGCGACCTGGCACTTGCCCAAACCACTTATAACCGTATCCTTACCTTATATAAAGATAGTGTGGTCACTTCCCAACGGAAAGATGAAGTGGAAGCTATGTATAAAGCAGCCGTTGCAGCCGAACGTGCAGCTTATGAGCAATATCAGATGGCAGTTGACGGTGCACAAAAAGAAGATAAAGAATCAGCAGCCAGTATGGTGAATGCTGCGAGAAGTACGGTTGATGAAGTCTCGGCACTATTGGTCGATGCCCGGTTGACAGCACCGGAAAACGGTCAGATAGCTACCATCTTCCCCAAACGCGGAGAATTAGTTGCACCGGGAACACCGATTATGAATCTGGTTATTATGGATGATATTCATGTAGTACTCAATGTACGTGAAGACTTGATGCCACAGTTTAAGATGGACGGGACCTTTGTTGCAGATGTACCTGCAATCGGTAAAAAAGGTCTTGAGTTTAAAATCTATTATATCAGCCCATTAGGAAGCTTTGCTACCTGGAAATCAACAAAACAGACCGGAAGTTATGACTTACGCACCTTCGAGATTCACGCCCGTCCTACGCAAAAAGTAGATGATTTGCGTCCCGGTATGTCTGTATTACTGACGCTAAATGAATGATAGAATGAGTTCATCACAAACATATTCTCCTTTTCATGCCGTGCTGCTCAGAGAGTGGCGGCGGATGACTTCACGACGGCTTTATTTCGGCGTGTGTATCATTTTGCCGTTATTTACCCTTTTTTTCATGGCAACCATCTTTGGTAACGGACAGATGGAAAACATTCCTATTGGTATTGTCGATCAGGATAATACTGCTACTTCCCGGACGATAGTCAGGAATATTTCTGCCGTACCAACTTTTAAAGTGACAAAGCATTTTGTAAATGAAGCAGCTGCCCGTGAATCTGTGCAAAAGAAAGAGATTTATGGATATCTTTCCATACCTCCCCAATTTGAACAGAATGCGATTACCGGAAAGAATGCAACACTCTCCTACTATTATCATTATGCATTAATGTCGGTAGGTGGTGAGTTGATGGCGGCATTCGAAACTTCCTTAGCTCCGGTGGCTCTTTCTCCTGTGGTGATGCAAGCGATGGCACTCGGAGTAGAACAGGATCAGATTACCACCTTTTTATTACCCGTACAAGCTAATAACCATCCGATATATAACCCTAGTCTGGATTATTCGGTATATTTAAGTCAGCCCTTTTTCTTTGTGCTGTTTCAGGTTTTGATTCTGTTGATTACCGTGTATGCGGTTGGCATTGAAATCAAGTTCCGCACAGCAGATGATTGGCTGGCGACTGCAAAAGGCAATATAGTGACAGCTGTTTTAGGTAAATTATTACCTTATACCATTATATATATACTGATAGGATGGTTGGCTAATTACGTCATGTTTGGTATTTTGCATATTCCTTTTCAGGGGAGTTGGTGGTTAATGAATATCATGACTGTGCTTTTCATCATTGCAACACAGGCTTTAGGGCTGTTTTTATTCTCGCTGTTTCCGGCAATATCGTTGGTTATAAGTGTAGTTTCTATGGTAGGTTCTCTGGGGGCTACTTTGTCCGGAGTAACCTTTCCGGTTCCCAATATGTATCCGTTGGTGAGGGATGCTTCCAATTTGTTCCCTGTCCGTCATTTTACGGAAATGATGCAAACCATGCTCTATGGAGGCGGTGGGTTTATCCATCTTTGGCCGTCGGCTGTGATACTCTGTATCTTCCCGTTGCTGGCCCTGTCGCTGCTTCCTCATTTAAAACGAGCTATAGAAAGTCATAAGTATGAAAACATTAAGTAAGTTACAACAGTTGTCATTCATCATTCGTCGTGAATTTCTAGCTATCAGTACCAGTTATGCGGTTTTACTGGTGTTGATGGGAGGAATCTTCGTTTACGGGTTGCTCTACAATTATATGTATGCACCGAATATTGTAACCGATGTACCTGTTGCCGTAGTCGACAATTCGCACAGTGAATTGAGCCGTGATTTTATCCGTTGGCTGGATGCTACTCCCCAAGCAGAGATTTTTAGTCAGGCTATGGACTATCACGAAGCAAAAGAATGGATGAAAGAAGGCAAAGTACAGGGAATACTCTACCTGCCTCATGATTTTGAGGAACGGGTGTTCCGGGGAGATGAAGCCGTATTTTCCCTTTATGCAACTACTGATGCCTTCTTGTATTTCGAAGCTTTGCAAGGTGCTTCTTCACGTGTCATGCTGGCTATTAATGATAAATACCGGCCAGATGAAGCAGTGTTTCTTCCACCACAAGGATTGCTCGCCGTAGCTATGGCGAAACCGATCAATGTGGAAGGCACTGCACTCTACAATTATACCGAAGGATATGGTTCCTATCTTATTCCGGCAGTCATGATGATTATAATTTTCCAGACCTTGCTGATGGTTATTGGTATGGTGACCGGAGAAGAATACAGTAGTAAAGGAATCCGTGCATATACTCCTTTGGGGTATGGCTGGGGGGTTGCTATTCGTATAGTGGCAGGGAAAAAGTCCGTATACTGTACTCTTTATGCCATCTTTGCCTTTTTTCTATTAGGCTTGCTCCCTCACTTTTTCAGCATCCCCAATATTGGAAACGGATTGTACATCGTACTATTATTGATTCCATATTTGATGGCAACTTCTTTCTTGGGATTGGCTGCATCCAGGTATTTTACGGATTCTGAAGCTCCCCTACTCATGATCGCCTTCTTCTCCGTAGGATTAATCTTTCTTTCCGGCGTTTCCTATCCAATGGAACTAATGCCCTGGTATTGGAAAGTAGTCCATTACATTTTCCCAGCTGCACCAGGCACACTCGCTTTTGTGAAACTGAATTCTATGGGAGCCAGTATGGCTGATATCAGACCGGAATATATAACTCTCTGGATACAGGCACTTATTTATTTTACAATAAGTATATGGGTCTATAAGAAGAAACTGGAATCAAATCTGATTAGTTAAATTAACAAAAACAAAACATGCGCTAATTATAACATATAGCAAAAGAACACTTTCAGATAAATCAACTTCGCAAAGTAAATAATCAACTTTGGAAATAAAAATGTTTCTAAATAGATGTTTTCTTGTAAGCTTCCAAAATTGGCGTATTGACTAGCATGGTTCTTTCCCATACCTTCGTGCTAAACTTAAAACTCGAAAGATTATGTTTAGCGAAAAAGATTTTGAAAGACTGTGGTTCCTCTACAAGACCGAGGGCGAACCCAAAGGAGTTTCCATCAACTCATTCTGTATTAGCAACAACATTCCTTACACGGCATTCTATGACTGGTTCAAGAAGACACAGAAGAAAGTTGTACCTGTAGAAGTGGAAGGTATTCCTGAAGAGTTGATCCAAAGCGACAATACACATGAGGATGTTACTGAGGACAAGCCCAAACGTACAACTCCCCATAAAGGAAGTATCATGGTAACGATAAGAACCCGTGAGGGCTTGTGCATTCAGAAGAAAGGCTTAGACTATCAGGGGCTGAAAACGCTGGTAGAGAAACTGGAGGGCTTATGCTGAGCATCAACGGTCTTCACAACTTCTACTACCTTCCTGAGCTTCATGATATGAGATGCAAGGCTCAGCGTATATGTGAGATAATCCGCGGCAGGTACCACCGTGACCCGATGAACGGCGATGTTTACATGTTCATGTCTAAAGACCAGCGCAAGGTTCGCATGATACACTATGAGCGCAATGCCTATTATCTTCATGAGAAGTCCTTCATAAAGGGCTACAGGTTCATGAGGATAGAGCGCAAGGACGATGTGACAGTGTATAAGATAGACTGGAAAGACCTGGTCACGATACTTGAAACTCCAGTAATAACGAGTATAAGAATTTAAAGATAAAACTCTGACAATCAGCGATAAAAATTCTCTAAATATTTGTATATCTCATTGAAAATGAGTATCTTTACATAAAATATTAGAGAACATGGAACTGGAAGAACTCATAGAAAATACACTCAGACGCAAGCATCTTGAAGAGATGATGAACAGACCCGAAAAGGAGCATACACCCCTTGAAGGTATGGATGATGAGCAGATAAAGAGGTTCGCCCTGTTCCTGTTTGAGGAGAATCAGAAAAAGAGCAGGCAGCTTGATGAAATGATAGCACGACTTGATGAAATAGGAAAAGACCTGAAGGAAGTCAAACGTGAGAATGCCTCTCTTTTGAAAGCCTTGCTTGAGGCAAACAGCAATGCAGAGAAGGTTGTTCTTGAATACAAGCTCCGCGACAAGGAATACAGAAAGCTTGAGAAGAAGCATAATGCCCTTGTCGAGCGTCTTTCACTTATGAATAACCAGACTTACGCTTCATCCAAAAGCCTTAAAGGCATTGACCGCAAAAAGGTCGTAAAAGGAAAGCATGACGACAAGGATGACTTTGACGGAACTCCCACTGCTCCGGCTGGTGAAGTTCCACAGTCAGACTCTGCCGCATCATGTGACGCGCAGGATACTCCGGCCACTCCTCATTCCAAGGAAAGACCGTATAGAAAAGGGATGAGATACAACAAGAACTGTGTAGGCACCCCGATAATACACAAGTCCGATTATACAATGCTTCCTGAGGGTTCTGTTGTAATATCGTCAAGCTACCGTAAAATAAGAAACATTGTGAGCCATATTGAGGAACATCACTTTGAGGTGCTTAAGGTAAAGCATGCCGACGGCAGGATTGAAAGCATGTTCCTTCCCATGAAAGATGACGCCCGGGCTGACATCTACAATGAGATTGTACCGGGTACAAGCATTACGGCAAACATGCTCTCGTATCTTATGTTCAACCGCTTCCAGATGTCAACACCGGCATACAGGGAAGCTAAAAACCGTCTGTCGGATATGGACTGGAACACTTCTGTGCAGAACCTGCTGAACTGGGCCGACAAAGGTGCCATGCAGCTGAACAAGCTGATACCTGCCCTCAAGAAAATTGCCCTTCAGGACGGAGCGAACGTGAATGTGGACGAGACATGGCTCCGCTATCACGCCTACAATAAGAAACGAAAGACCTATATGTGGTGTCTGGTAAACAGAAAGGCCCGTATAGTCATCTTCTTTTATGAGGATACAACGGATGATGAAGGTGTACAGAAACATGGAGGCAGGAACAGAAACGTGTTGAAGGAGTTCCTTGGTGATGCAAAAATCAAATCACTGCAGAGCGACGGCTACAACGTATATATGTATCTTGACAACGAACTTATGGATATAGAGCATCTCTGTTGTCTGGCTCATGCAAGGGCTAAGTTCAAGTATGCCTTCGACCAGGGAAGCCTTCAGGCAAGAATCTTCCTTGAGCTGATAGCAGAATTATACGGCATGGAAGATACTTACCGCCGGGAAAAACTCACTTCAGACGAGATTTACCACAGAAGAAACAGTAAGGAAACGACGGAAATCATTGATAAGATAAGGACAGAGCTTTATGATCTGCTTGCAAATCCGGATGAGAGCCGAAGTGAACTTATGAGCAAGGCCCTTAACTATCTGAAGAACTTCTGGAATCAGATCTTCGCCTACAGAAATGACGGAGAATACTCAATAGACAATATGGCGGCGGAAAGAGCGATAAGACCAATCACTGTCCAACGAAAGAACAGCCTGTTCTTCGGAAGTGTGAAAGGAATACAGAACTCCGCAATCTATAATACCTTTATAGAAACCTGCAAACAGGTAGGTGTCTCCTTCAGGGATTACTTCTGCAGGCTGCTCAAAGAATTAAAAAAGGGAAGAACGGATTACGAAAACCTTCTTCCCATGACAATATGCAAATAATAATCGTTAAATTTGTGGACTCTTTTTTAGACGGGTGCCTGCTGGCACCCGTCTAAAAGGGGCTACCCTAAAATTGGAAACTTACTGTTTTCTTGTAGAATCTCTCCTATTTCTTTGCATTTGTCATTGTTTTTGTCTAGTTTCGTTAACTGTTATGTTTATATGATCGTTAGAAGTAGTTTAAAAAACAACTATTTATATGAAATACATTGTATATATTCTTCTCTTTTTTCCTGTTTGGGTTACAGCACAAACATACAAATATATAGGAATAGAAGATGGCTTGAGCAATCGCCGGATATTCAATATTCAGAAAGATGCTCAGGGCTATATGTGGTTTCTTACAAATGAAGGGATGGACCGATACAACGGTAAAGATATAAAACACTATAAATTAAATAAAGAAGGCACTATTTTGGATGCTCCCATACGTTTGGGATGGTTATATACAGAACCACATATCGGTATATGGGTGGTTGGCAAACAAGGACGAGTCTTTCAATACGAAGCCGACAGAGACGATTTCAAAATGGTATATAAATTACCGGATACCTCTGAAGCAATAAGTTGTGGTTATCTGGATCGCAATGATAATATCTGGATATGTCGTAAAGATACTGTATTGCTGTATAATATTAAAGATGCTCATATAGTTCGATTTCCCAATGTATTGCATAGTAGTATTACGGCAATAGAACAAGTAGATGAGCACCATTTCTTTATAGCAACGGAGACGGGCGTACGATATGTCAAACTGGAGAATGGTATTTTAGAGACCATGCCTGTTGAAACACTGGACTATTTTCATGCACTGTATTTTCATCGGCAATTAAAAAGATTGTTCATTGGTTCATTTGAAAGAGGAGTTTTTGTGTACGATATGAATACACAGGAAATTATACGTCCGGACGCTGATCTTAGTGATGTAAACATAGCTCGTATCAGCCCATTGAATGAAACAGAGTTACTGATTGCAACGGAAGGAATGGGGGTGTATAAAGTTAACGTAAATACCTGTGAACTGGAAGATTACATTATTGCTAATTATCAGAGTTATAATGAAATGAATGGAAATAATATCAATGATGTTTTTGTAGATGAAGAAAAGCGGATATGGCTT
>ENA-OPSN01001421-OPSN01001421.1-human-gut-metagenome-genome-assembly--contig:-NODE-1421-length-10732-cov-105.907465_pt1 | contig 10732 bp, 9 predicted proteins | sample MGYA00241808_ERZ501907 | MGnify/ENA primary metagenome ERZ501907 (study PRJEB25962, sample SAMEA2042218) | human gut metagenome | biome: human gut; feature: human-associated habitat; material: faeces...
CTTGTCTGTTTATGTAAAATCTTTCAAAGAACTCTTTCTTTAGTTGCTAAGAGAAGTTGTATTTCTCAAAAGCGAGTGCAAAAGTACAAACATTTTTCGAAACCACCAAATATTTTCCAAAAAAAGTTTTGAAATTAACAGTATTTTAACACTTTCATCTTATTTTGCACTTATTTTGGTACCAAACACTTTATTATATACATACACGCGCTCATATCTGCGTGTGGGCACACATGCATGCGCATATACATAATGGTACCAGAAAACTATTCTGCCTCCAAATAGAGAACACGAGACGACCAGTCGTTCTTCTTACCCCAGTCTACCTCATGAACATACGGCATTTCCAAGCCATGTTCCATAAGATACTTACCAGAGTAAGATTTTCCCTCACAATCAAGAGGCTTGTTATCAATTACATCAAGTTCTTTTACCTTATACATCTTATTCTCATCCAGACCAGCCATCTTAACTCTTGGCAAATGAACATTATAGAAGTTTACCAATTTCCACCAATAGAAGACAGCCTTGTCTTTTGCTTCACTAACATACATAATAGAAGACAAGCCCTGATTATCGTACGGAGAAACCAAACGATAAAGGTCGCCAAACTGAACAACAGGACGAATCTCCTTGTATTCAGAGATAGCCTTTCGGCAGAGAGCCTTCTCCTCATCCGTCATATTCTTTGGCTGGATTTCCATTCCAAGACGTCCGCTCATAGCTACATCAATACGATACTTCAAAGAAGTAGTGCGGAATACGGTATGGTTTGGCACAGCAGAGATATGACTTGCCATGGCGATGGCTGGGAAGAAATAGCTGGTTCCATACTGCATATAAATACGCTGCATGGCATCCGTATTATCACTTACCCAAAACTCATCAAAACCACGGAGCATGCCCCAATTGGCACGGCCACCGCCACTTGCGCAACATTGAATCACCACATCCTTATACTTAGCACGAATACGGTCGATAACCTTCGCAAATCCCTGATGATAAGCAATGTAGAGATGACTCTGTTCTGCTGCAGACAAGTATTGGCTGCCATGATTCATAATAGGCATATTGGCATCCCACTTAATGTAGGCTATATCTGGATATTTAGTAAGTAAATTGTCTACTACACCGAAAACAAAGTCTTGTACTTTTGGATTTGAGAGATCGAGCACCAGCTGGGTACCGCCACGGCCCAGAACAGCATCTCGCTTAGGAGCCTTGATAACCCAATCAGGATGCTTCTCATAGAGCATACTGGTAGTATTGGTCATTTCCGGTTCGATCCAGATACCAAACTTTACCTGGTTTTTCCTGGCATCGCTCAGCAAGCCTTCAATGCCATTAGGAAGTTTCTTGGTATCAACCACCCAGTCGCCGAGTGCACAGTTATCAGTAACACGAGGATATTTGGTTCCGAACCATCCATCATCCATTACGAAGAGTTCACCACCCATACTATGGATATCAGCCATCATCTGGTCCATTCCCTTTTGGTTGATGTCGAAATAAACACCTTCCCAAGAGTTGAGCAAGATATCACGCTCCTTATCTCCATGTGCTAAGATATATTTGCGTCCCCATTTATGGAAGTTTCTACTTGCACCGCTCAAGCCCTGTGTTGAATAGGTCAAAGCGAGTGCAGGAGTTTTGAAAGTCTCACCTTTTTTAAGATGATATTCAGAGTTCTGTTCATTAATACCGGCAAAGAAATAATGATATTCGGTATCATCGGTAACCGTCTTCAGCTTATAGTTTCCGCTATAAACCAAGGCTGCACCAATAACATTACCCGCATTTTCCTGTCCTTTACCATCGAGCGAGAACATGACTTCAGCATGATCGGTATGCGAATTGCGGGTACCATCATTGTTTCGGATTACAAATTCTCCTGGCTGCAGTTTTTCATGACTCAACTGTCCCTCTGCTGCCCAAGTACCGGAAAGATGACTCATCCAGACATCTCCACGACGGATAGGAAGCATAGCCGATGCAAAGGTAGTCAGGGTAACAGTACCCTTTTCACCATTCAGAATCTCGGTCCATGCCTCAATCATATCAACATCATTGTATGCACGATACTTCAAATCTACCTTTATATTATATACAGGATCTTTCAGATGAACGGTCGTAACAGAAGCTTTTCCTTCGTTCTTCACATCACAGCCCGTAGCCACGAGTGCAGTTGAAAGATTGCCATCACTATGACGCATGGCAAGCGCTGCTTCAGCTGGAGTATTCAGTCCGTAAGCCGGATAAGCATCCATACGGCCATCAGTAGCGACCTTCAGATTCTGCAAATCGTTAGGATTCAACTTAGTACCGAAATAGAGATACTGGGCAGGCTTTCCATTCTCAACATCTAGAATGAGCGACATACCCTTTGTATTTACAGATACTTTTTCTGCCATCGCCGGAAGTGCGACAGTCATCAATATAAGTGCAATTGATTTTAACTTCATATTACCTTTCTAAGTTATTAGTTGCGTTTATAGTTTCTATTTTGTGAGAGATGATTTCTCATTTTCACATCGCAAAATTATAAAAAAATCCAATACACTCCAATATTTTTTTGATTTATTTTTCGAAGAAAGCAGAAAAGGACAAACAATCAGCAAATAAAGCAAAGAAAACACTCCCGAAATCGAAAGAATTCCTAAAAGATAGTCCACTTTAAGAAATTCTTAGTATCTTTGCAATGTTATAGCTGATAACGATTTAGGTATAGTGGCTTGAATGCCCTATTTCTCAAAATCAGCAGAATGTGTAACGAAAAGATATATAGAGATATGAAACTAAAGATACATTTCAGTCATAAAGAAGAACTTTGGAACTCATGGTCGCATGCAGGAGGTATCCTGATGGGCTTTGTCGTGGGAGCCATCTTCTTATATTGGTGCTTTACGATGCATAACGGATGGGCTACGGCGGGAGTTATCCTCTATCTGTTCGGTATGCTGATGTCTTACATCGCCTCAACGGTTTACCATGCTGTTTCTGCCTGGAGCAAATGGAAGGAGCGACTGCGCAAATGGGACCATGCCGCCATCTACTGGCATATTGCCGGTTCTTACTCGCCAATCACGCTCATTGCGATGCGAGAGCAGGGATATTGGGGATGGAGTCTTTTTATCTTTATCTGGGCTTGCGCCATTGCCGGAACCATCATGAGTTTTGCCAGACTCAAGGATCACAGCAACCTGGAGACCATCTGCTTTGTAGGCATGGGATTGTCGGTACTGGTTGCCTTTAAACCTTTGATAGACTCCGTATCCACCGCCACAGTCTGGTGGATTATTGCCGAAGGCGTCTGCTACATTACGGGCGCCGTATTCTACAGTATCAACAAGAAGAAATACATGCATTCCGTGTTCCATTTTTTCGTTTTAGCTGGTAGTATCTGCCACATCATTGCAGTTTGGGATATTCTCATGAAATATATCTAAACGACTTAATAAAAAGCATCAAGGCATCGGGAAGTTTTTGCTTTCCGATGCCTTTGTTTTTTATAAAGTTCTATATTACAAGACATTCATATCATACTCTTCTTATAATATAATAAGGTGGAATTGTTAACAATACGTTAAAGTATAAAAATAATTGCCCAAAAGTTTGGAAGTTATCGCAGAAAAGCATACCTTTGCAGTGTTCTATTGAAGTAGTACACTAAAACATTAAAGATTATGATACAGATTAAAGACATTGATTTCAGATACCCAGGTAGCAAGCACCTTGTATTTAGAGATTTCTCTTTGGAACTCAAGGAGAACAACATTTATGGCTTGCTCGGTAAGAATGGTACAGGCAAGAGCACCCTGCTCTACCTCATCAGCGGATTGCTCCGCCAGCAACAAGGTACCATTCTCGTGGATGGCATTTCGGCACAAGATCGCAGAGCCGAGATGCTGAAGGACATCTTCATGGTGCCCGAAGAGTTTGAACTGCCCAACGTTTCCCTCGCCACCTACGTGAAGATGAACCAGGGATTCTATCCAAACTTCTCGCAGGAAGTGCTGGACCGTTGCCTCAAGGATTTTGATTTACCACTCTCTCTCAAGTTGAACGAACTCTCGATGGGACAGAAGAAGAAGGTATTCATGAGTTTCGCACTCGCCACGGGTACCCGCTTTCTTCTGATGGACGAGCCAACCAATGGTCTCGACATCCCATCGAAGAGCCAGTTCCGTAAGGTCATCGCCAACAACATGACGGAAGACCGCACCCTCATCATCTCTACTCATCAGGTGCACGATGTAGAGTCGTTGCTCGACCACATCATCATCATGAACCAGAGCCAGCTTCTGCTCGACACTTCGGTTTCAGACATCTGCGAGAAATACACCTTCGAATACCGCAACCCACAGGAAATGGACGACACCGTGCTCTACGCCGAGCCAACCCTGCAGGGTAATGCCGCCATCTGCAAGCGACAGGAGGGTGAGCAGGAAACACAGATGAACCTGGAGTTGCTCTTCAATGCAGTAATTAATGGAAAATTAAACGATTAAAAATTAGACGATTATGAAAAAGAATCTCGATTTAAATAGATTAGGAATGGTTATCCGTTGGGATGTATTAAACAACTGGACCTATAATTTGGGAATCATTGCAGGACTCGCCATCTGTTTTTCAATTGCAAACATCATCCGGCTTTACAGAATTAGTGGCTTTATTGCAGCATCCCATGAACTAGATGCCATGACCGACAGTTATAAGGAATCCGCATATATGTTCTTTGGATTCATTTCTTTTATGGTCATTTACGTATTGGCATCTTGCATCTTCAGAAATATGAAGACCAAGTTACAGCGCGAAAGTTTCCTGATGATTCCTGCCACTAACCTGGAAAAATATGTGGCTCGATACCTGGTTGTTACCGTTGGTGGTCTTGTGACTTTGCTAGGAGCCTTGGTCATTTCAGATATTATCCAGCTCATCTTTAGCTTTTTCATCACTCCAGGCTTCCATATCAGCCTTACATGGCCAGTACTCAGCCACACCATTTTTGCCCTTTCACCAATAGACAATTCTTGGCAAACAATTCTGGCAGTCTACTCCTTCCTGATATTTGCCCATTCCTTCGCAACCCTGGGAGGAGCCTTCTACCGTAAGTTTCCTGTGCTTCTGACAGCATGTACGGGATTGGCACTTTGTCTGATTTTGGGTTATATTATCAACGAACTGGATGAAGCCGGATGGCTTGATTTCGTAGGAACCTTGCACATCGAAGAGGATTCTTCTGCTCAATATTGTGTTGTATTCACCTCGTCTGCAGTATTTCTTGCTTTGGCTGCCTTCAACTATTGGGCATCCTACAAGCTCTTCACCCGTATGCAGGTTATCTGCAACAAGTGGATCAACATCTAAGAATTAAAATTTGAAGATTGTGAATTTCAGTAATGATAAAGCAATATACGTACAGATAGCCGAGCGATTGAGCGATGAGATTCTGGCGGGCAAGTACAAGGAAGACGAACGAATACCGAGCGTCAGGGAATACGCCGTGCTGCTGGAGGTGAACGCCAACACAACCGTGAAGGCATACGACCTGCTTGCCACCGACGAGATTATCTACAACAAGCGAGGCTTGGGCTACTTTGTTTCCGCAGGAGCCAAGAAGCAGATTAAGAAGACCCGCAAAAAGGAGTTTATGAAAGAAAGACTCCCGGAACTCGCCCGACAAATGCAGCTTCTCGACATCTCCATCGACGAAGTGAAGGAAGAGTTGGAGAAGAATCTCAAAAAGATAAAGATATGATGACACTATTCATCCTCAAATATATATTTATAGCTTCTGTCTTTGCCTTATATATAATAAGGTGTATGTAATAACGTTTTAAAAAATAGCTACGCTTGCAACTTTCAGAAGGTTGCAAGCGTCTAACGTTTAAAATTCATATCAATAAACAAACGTATTATATGTCATTAATTCATCTAAAAGACGTCAATAAGACCTACCAGGGTGCTCAGCCACTCCATGTGCTGAAGGGCATCGACCTCGACATCGAACGTGGCGAGTTCGTCAGCATCATGGGTGCTTCCGGCTCGGGAAAATCCACCTTATTAAATATATTGGGTATTCTCGACAACTACGATACGGGCGAATACCGACTCAATGATGTGCTCATCAAAGACCTCTCGGAAACCCGTGCTGCCGAATACCGCAACAAGATGATAGGCTTCATCTTTCAGTCGTTCAACCTCATCTCGTTCAAGACAGCGGTGGAAAACGTGGAACTTCCACTCTTCTACCAGGGCGTGAGCCGCAAGAAGCGCCACGAACTGGCGATGGAATATCTCGAAAAACTGGGCTTGAAGCAATGGGCCAACCATTATCCTAACGAGATGTCGGGAGGACAGAAGCAGCGTGTAGCCATCGCCCGTGCCCTCATCACCAAACCCGAAATCATCCTTGCCGATGAGCCTACCGGAGCCCTCGACTCCAAAACGAGCGTGGAAGTGATGGACCTGTTGAAGGAACTGCACCAGAAAGAGGGAATGACCATCGTGGTGGTAACCCACGAAAGCGGTGTTGCCAACGAGACCGATAAGGTTATCCATATCAAGGACGGACTCATCGGAAGCATCGAAGACAACAGAGACCATCATCTCGTATCGAAAGACTACGTGAAATAACTTTGAACTTGGAACATGAGAGAATTAATCAAAGAAATATGGAGCACGTCGAAGCGCAACAAGCTCCGCACTTCGCTCACGGGATTTGCCGTTGCCTGGGGAATCTTCATGCTGATATTCCTGCTGGGCGCCGGCAACGGACTGATTAATGCCCAGTTGCAGCAAAGCACCCGATTCCTTGCCAACTCCATGCGAGTATTCCCGGGCGAAACCTCCAAGGCTTACAAGGGACTGAAGGAGGGCAGAAGCATCACGCTCAACGACAAGGATATCCTCATCAGCAACAAGACCTACGGCCAGTATGTAGATGATGTGGGCGGAAGATTGGAACAATATAACGTGAACATCAACTATGGCGATAATTATGTGGCAAGCCAGTCATTGGTGGGTGTGGCTCCTACGCATCCCAAAATCGACAAGACGGAGCTGATAGCCGGACGATTCATCAACGAAATCGATATGAAGGAGCAGCGCAAGAATGTGGTGCTGAGCCGAAGCCAGGCCAAGGAACTCAGCAAAGACTACCGTTCGCTGGTGGGCAAGAACGTAAAGATCAGCAACCTCAACTTCCAGGTGGTGGGAATCTATAAGGATGATGAATCGCGCAACAATACCGAAGCCTTCATCGCCTACTCCACCATAAAGACCATTTACGCCAAGGGCGATGATGCGGGAAGTCTGGAGTTTACCATCAAGAACCTGAAGACCAAGGAAGATAACGAGCAGTTTGAGAAGAACTATCGTGCCAGCATCAACAACAACCATCAGGCAGCACCTGATGACGAGCGAACCATCTGGCTCTGGAACCGATACATGGACAATATCCAGATGAACCAGGGAATCGCCATCATGCAGACGGCACTCTGGATAGTGGGTCTGTTCACCCTACTGAGCGGCATCGTGGGTGTTAGCAACATCATGCTCATCACCGTGAAGGAACGAACCCGAGAGTTTGGTGTAAGAAAAGCCATCGGCGCCAAGCCTTGGTCGATACTGAAGCTCATCATTACCGAGAGCATCATCATCACCTCGTTCTTCGGCTACATCGGAATGGTATGTGGCGTGGCGGCAAACGAAATCATGGATGCAACCATCGGCCACACCACCATAGATACCGGACTGTTTAAAGCCGCCATGTTTGTGAACCCTACGGTGGGCATCGGCACCTGTATCGGCGCCACCATCACCATCGTCATCGCAGGCACCATCGCCGGACTCATCCCAGCCATCAAGGCTGCAAGAATCCGACCGATAGAGGCGCTGAGAGCGGAGTAAACTATAAATTATTATTATGCGATTAGATTTAGATACATATAAAGAGATTCTCGACACCATCACGAGGAACAAGAGCCGCAGTCTGCTTACGGGCTTCGGCGTGTTCTGGGGCGTGTTTATGCTCATCGCCCTGATGGGTGGCGGACAGGGACTGAAGGAGATGCTGCAAAACAACTTCACAGGCTTTGCCACCAACACCGCCATCATCTGGGCGCAGAACACCACCAAACCCTACAAGGGATTCAACAAGGGGCGCTCCTGGCAGATGGAAGAGAAAGACCTGGACAGATTGCGCCACCAGGTGCCCGAACTCGATGTCATTACCCCGCTGCTCTTCGGCGGCAACAAGTCGGTAGTGTTTGGCGACAAGAAATTCAGCGGCAGCACCCAAGGCGTAAATCCCGATTACGCCCTGGTTTCTGCGCCACAGATGTTTTACGGCAGATACATCAACGAGATGGATGTGCGCCAGCAGCGCAAGGTTTGCGTCATCGGCAAACAGATTTACAAGAATCTCTTTCCTGGCGGCGGTGATCCGTGCGGCAAGAGCGTAAGAGTTGACTCTACCTATTATATGGTGATAGGCGTAGATTACCGTTCAGGCAACGGCATCAATTTCGGCGGTCGTGCCGATGAAACCATCACTCTGCCCCAATCGGTTTTGCGCAGCGCTTATAACCGGGGTAAGGCGGTTGACATCATAGCCACCACCGGCAAACCGGGCGTAGTAATGAGCAGCATTGCCCAACGGATGAGAGAAACCGTGGCAAGAGCCCACAGCATAGACCCTACGGACGAAAAGGGCATTATGGTGTTCAATACCGAAGTTCTCTTCCAGATGCTCGACAACCTGTTCAAGGGCGTCAACTTCCTCATCTGGCTGGTAGGTATCGGCACCCTTCTTGCCGGCGCCATCGGAGTTTCCAATATCATGATGGTAACGGTAAAGGAGCGAACCACCGAGATAGGCATCCGCCGAGCCATCGGAGCCACGCCTAAGATGATTCTCTCGCAAATCATCTCCGAGAGTATTCTCCTCACCCTGGTAGCCGGCATGAGCGGCATTCTCTTCGGTGTTGCCATCCTGCAGATGCTAGAGATGGCGAACACCACGGATGGCATTCTTACCGCCCACTTCCAGGTAGATTTCTGGACGGCCATCTCTTCTGCCATCCTCATCTGCATTCTCGGCGGCCTAGCCGGACTCGCCCCTGCATGGCGAGCCATGAGCATCAAACCGGTAGATGCGATGAGAGACGAATAAAAGAAAATATAAGATATAAAAGATATGAAAAAGTATTCAAAGTTGATTGTTGCGGCGATTGTCGCCTTGATCTTCATCGGAACCTTCGTGTTCCTTTATGAGAAATCGCAGCCTAAGCCTGTGGAGTATACTGAGTTTACTCCTAAGATGGCTGATGTTTTGAAAACTACCGTCATCACGGGCAAGATTGAGCCTCGCAACGAGGTGAGCGTAAAGCCTCAGATTAGCGGTATCATCACCGAGATTTGCAAAGAAGCAGGTGATTATGTTCAGGCGGGCGAGGTTATCGCCAAGGTAAAGGTGATTCCGGATATGGGACAGCTCAGTTCGGCTCAGGCTCGTGTGCGCCTTGCCGAGATTAACCTGAAGCAGGCACAGGTAAACTATGGACGCGAGGAACAACTCTACAAGAAGCAACTGGTCAGCGCCGATGAGTTTGATAAGGTAAAGCAGGCGATGAAACAGGCACGCGAGGAGGTTACCGCTGCCGAAGATGCTCTCCAGGTGGTGCGCGATGGTGTAAGCAAGAGCAATGCCAGCGCTTCTTCCACCCTCATCCGTTCTACCATCTCGGGCATTATCCTCGATATTCCGGTCAAGGTGGGTAACTCGGTGATTCTTGCCAACACTTTCAACGATGGTACTACCATCGCCAGTGTGGCCAACATGAACGACCTCATCTTCCGTGGCAATATCGATGAAACCGAAGTGGGAAGTCTCGTTACAGGAATGCCGATGAAGATTACCATCGGAGCCTTGCAGAACCTCAACTTCGAGGCTAACCTGGAATATATCTCACCTAAGGCTGTAGAAAACAATGGTGCCAACCAGTTTGAGGTAAAGGCAGCCATCCGTTCTACCAAGGGCGGCAAGATCCGTTCTGGTTACAGCGCCAATGCCGAGATTGTACTGGCCAAGGCTACCCATGTACTCACCGTTCCGGAGAGTGCCATCGAGTTTAGCGGTGATTCTACCTTTGTATATATCATAAAAGGTAGCGACAAGAAGAAGACTTATGAGCGCAAACAGGTAACTACCGGTTTGAGCGATGGAGTAAATATAGAAATCAAGAAGGGTCTGGGACTCAAGGACAAGGTTCGCGGTCCTCAGGTAATAGCAGAAAATAAGGATGATGACGAATAGTCATCATCCTTATTCTTTTTTATAGGCATAAGATAACTTAGATGTTATCTTTCTCGATATCCTTGAAGTAGCGGTAAGTACCCACCTTCAGTTCATCGCAGGCTATCTCATCACAAACGATGATGCCATGCTGGTGCTGCTGCAGAGCGCTGATGGTCCAAGCCTGGGTAACAGGACCTTCGATGGCAGCCTGCAGGGCGCGGGCCTTGTTATGACCGTTGCAGAGAATCATTACCTCTCGGGCAGCCATTACGGTACCCACACCTACGGTCAGAGCCAGACTAGGTACCTTCTCAGGATCATTGTCGAAGAAACGGGAGTTGGCAATCTTTGTATCTGTAGTGAGCGTCTTTACTCGTGTGCGGGAGGTAAGAGAAGAGAATGGCTCGTTGAAAGCGATATGCCCATCAGGAC
>ENA-OPSN01001427-OPSN01001427.1-human-gut-metagenome-genome-assembly--contig:-NODE-1427-length-10680-cov-2.355106_pt1 | contig 10680 bp, 9 predicted proteins | sample MGYA00241808_ERZ501907 | MGnify/ENA primary metagenome ERZ501907 (study PRJEB25962, sample SAMEA2042218) | human gut metagenome | biome: human gut; feature: human-associated habitat; material: faeces...
TTCTTTGGAAAATGGCAGAACGAATCGGGCATTTTTTTGAGGCAGCCAATCAGGTAGAAGTTATCTCCAACGCCTGTATATCTGGAGTCTCGGCACTGGTTGTTGCCAAGAGATGGATAGAATCAGGGCGTTACAAACGAGTGATTGTCGCTGGCGGGGATATTCTTTCTCATTTTATTACCAGCGGTTTCCTGTCTTTCCGGTCAGTCAGCGCACATGCCGGCCATACGATATACAGCGGGACGGATTAAGTCTAGGCGAAGCCTGTGGAGCTGTTCTTTTAGAAACGCAAGGAAACACAAATCATATTATTCTATCCGGAGGAGCGATCAGCAATGATGCCAACCATATATCCGGTCCTTCCCGGACAGGAGACGGACTGGCGCTGGCTATCAATCAGGCAATGGAAGAAGCCGGAGCACTTCCTAAAGATATCAGTTTTATCAATGCACACGGAACAGCTACGGTTTATAATGACGAAATGGAATCCAAAGCCATACATTTGGCAGGATTATCTGCAGTTCCGGTGAATAGCCTTAAGCCTTATTTCGGGCATACATTAGGAGCTTCGGGCATTATTGAAACCATACTTTGCATAGAGCAACTAAAAGAAGGAATATACTACGGAACTTTAGGATATGAGACACTAGGTGTTCCCATGCCTATCACCGTTTATAGCACTCATCAGCCGATGCCGATGAAATGTTGTATCAAAACCGCTTCTGGTTTCGGAGGCTGTAATGCTGCACTGGTATTATCTCTCCCAGATGCTCATTTGAAACAGAAAACCGATTCTCCGGCATCCTGTAAAGCTGCCGTAGAATCAGCCAATATAGTCACGATCAAACCGGGAGTGCTAGAAAACCAAGGAACAGCTACAGTCAATTCTCCGGAGACTGACTTTGCGCCGTTTATCCGGGAAGCATACAAGCATCTGGGAGAAAACAATATGAAGTTCTACAAGATGGATAACCTTTGTAAGCTGGGATATGTAGCTGCCGGATATTTATTGAAAGATACCAACTACCGACCGAAAGAGATTGGAATCATTCTAGCCAATGCATCTTCCTCTTTGGATACGGACTGCAAACATCAAGCTATCATCAATAAAGAAGGAGATAAAGCCGCCAGTCCTGCCGTGTTTGTCTACACTCTCCCCAATGTAGTATTGGGAGAAATCTGTATACGACACAAAATTCAGGGAGAAAATACATTCTTTGTCTGCCAGCAATCCAACGTTGCTTCCTTAGAGGATTACGCAAGAATTGTGATGGCGAAAGGTAAGTTACGCACATGCATCATAGGCTGGTGCGAACTACTGGACGGACATTACCAAGCAGAATTTAAACAACTTAATAATATATCAACGATTTATGAATAATTTAGATCAAACCAAAAGAGAACTGATGGACGAAGTGAAAGGTAAACTAATCGAAGAGTTGAACCTTGAAGAAATCACTCCGGAAGATATTGACGATGAAGCCCCTCTGTTTGGCGACGAAGGTCTTGGCCTTGACTCCATTGACGCACTCGAAATCATCCTGATTTTGGAACGTGAATATGGCATTAAAATAGAGAATCCTAGTGAAGGAAAACAAATCTTCTACTCGGTATGTACACTGACTGACTACATCATTGCTAATCGGAAAGCTTAACTTATGAAGATTTACGTCACCGGATTGGGAGTTGTTTCGGGCATCGGCATCGGAGTTTCCGAAAATATAGAGGCACTACAACAAGGGAAGCATGGCATCGGAAAGGTAACTCTTTTCCCGACTGCTCTCGATGTACCCGTATCTGAAGTGAAACGTAGCAATGAAGAACTTAAACAACTATTATCTTTACCTCCGCAGCGTACAGTATCACGCACAGCATTGCTAGGCATGATAGCCGCCAAAGAAGCGATGGAAGATGCAGGACTAAACTTGCGTATATCATCCAATCAGCCAAAAAATCAGTTACTGAATCAGCCAGTAACCTCGCAAAAAGACCAGCAACCGTTACGTATTGGTTTTATTTCCGCCACTTCTGTCGGCGGTATGGACTTAAGCGAGCGTTTCTATGAATCGTTCAAGAAAAACCCGAAACAAGGACGATTGCGGGAAGTGATTTCACACGACTGCGGAGCCAGTACCGAATTAATAGCTTCGTATTTAGGTATCAATGATTTTATAACCACCATCAGTACTGCCTGTTCATCGGCAGCCAATGCTATTATGTTGGGAGCGAGACTGATAAAACACGGACAACTGGATGCTGCTATCGTCGGAGGTACGGATGCACTTTGCCGGTTTACGCTCAATGGGTTCAACTCTCTCATGATTTTGGACAAAATACATTGTCGTCCTTTTGACCGTTCGCGTACCGGATTAAATTTGGGAGAAGGCGCGGGTTATTTAGTGCTTCAATCAGAAAGTTCACTCCAAAGAGTTCCTTACTGTGAACTAAGCGGTTATGCTAATACAAATGAAGCTTATCATCAAACAGGAAGTTCTCCCGAAGGAGATGGCGCCTTTCTATCAATGAGTGAAGCCATCGCTTCCAGTGGCATTTCTCCTGAAGATATTGATTATATCAACGTACATGGGACAGGTACTCCCGGTAATGACGCATCGGAAGGTATGGCATTGCGAAGAATCTTCGGAGAACATGTTCCACCGTTTAGTTCGGTAAAAGCTTTTATCGGACACACCTTAGGAGCTTCCGAAGGAATTGAAGCTGTTTATTCCGTTCTTTCCATAGATAAAGGCATGATTTATCCGAATCTGAATTTCACGGAGGCTATGCCGGAAACAGAGCTGATGTCAGAAACAGGAGTAAAATCAGAAACAGGATTGATACCGGAAACGTCTTTCCAGGAAGGAATCCCCATCCGACATGTGTTATCCAACTCTTTCGGTTTCGGAGGAAACGATTCATCGCTCCTCTTTTCCGCAACGAATTTTCCAAAACGAACGAACCTTTAAGTTTTTGAGCCTATGCAGCCAGTTTATATTCAACGCATCGCTTCTATCCATCCACAAGGAAATCATTCACAAGGAAATAATCCGAAAGTAAATGATTCGCCCGATGTTTCAGCAAACCGTCCTTTTCTTCAGGCTTGTGAACCCGATTATAAGGATATTATTGCCAATGCAACTTTGCGCAGGCGCATGAGCCGTATTGTCAAAATGGGAGTAGCTTGCGGATTGGAATGTATGGGCGAACTATCTCCCGAGAAGATAGGGGGAATTATCACAGCCACAGGGTTGGGCTGCCTGGTTGATACGGAAAAGTTTCTGAACAACCTGTTAGATAATGAAGAGCGGATGCTGAATCCTACTCCTTTTATTCAGTCGACATTCAATACAATTGGTGCACAAATAGCTTTAATTCATCAAATACACACCTATAACATGACTTATGTTCACCGGGGACTAAGTTTTGAAAGCGCTTTGCTGGATGCCATGATGAAAATAGAAGAAGGAAGCGAGAATATACTGGTGGGAGCCATGGACGAAATGACAGAAACCAGTTACATCATTCAGCAACGACTGGGCCTGCTGAAAGGAATAGAAGCCGGAGAAGGCGCTCAATTCTTCCTATTAAGCCGGGAAGCCGGAGAGCATCCGTTAGCAGAAATACGAGGACTTGAAACTTTCACGGGACAACATACGACAGAAGAAATCAGTTCCCGAATTATTCGTTTTTTACAACGAAACGGATTAGAGTGTCAGGATATTCAATGGTTAGTTACCGGAAAGAACAAAAAACAATCCCTTCAAGGTGATTACCACGAGCAAATCACTGGTTATAAGAAGAGTACTATGAATGAAGGGAAGAGTACGAATCAGAGAAGTATTATAAACGGGAATAGTATCATAAATGAAAAAGATAGGATAATTAAGGAGATTATGATGAATGAAAGCAATTCTATCTATGAAGAGCTTGAAACCAACCTTTTCCCGGAAAGTATTCATCTTAGTTTTAAGGACGAATGTGGAGAATATCCTACCGCCTCATCGTATGCCGTATGGAAAGCAGTAAAGACATCAATAAACTGCACTACCCCTACCAATATATTGATTTATAATCATCACCACTCCATCAATCACTCATTGATTCTAATTCGGAAAAGCGTATGATGATTGTTTGCCTCCTTCTATGTTTATTCTTGATACTGTCCTTTCTCGTTTATGCTTCCTATAGCATCCAGTCGGGAATTTATCTACGGTCGTTTTGCAAAAAACGTACTACGGAAAAAGTTGTCGCCCTGACTTTTGACGACGGTCCCGATCCCATTCAAACGCCCAAAGTATTGAAGGTACTAAAAGAATATCAAGCAACTGCCTGTTTTTTCTGTATCGGACACAAGATAAAAGGAAATGAAGCCTTATTGAAAAGTATAGTAACAGAAGGTCATCTAATTGGAATTCATATAGTCATTCCGGTTTATTTCCACTATATGGACTCTCTAAAATGAAAAAAGACCTGCAAACTTGTCAGTGTGAACTAGAACGAGTAACTTCGCAGCCGGTTACTTTGTTTCGTCCGCCATTCGGTGTCACTAATCCTACGATTGCGAAAGCTGGCCGACAGTTAGGATACACCTCGATCGGATGGAGCATCCGTACATTAGATACGCAACAGTCAGCTCCGGACAAAATACTTGCCAGGATTCGGAAACGTCTTGAACCGGGAGCCATCATTCTGTTGCACGACCGGATGCCCGGCAGCGACCAGTTAGTGAAACAAATACTGGATTTACTAAAAGAACAAGGATATACCGTTGTCCGTCCGGACAAACTATTGGCATAAAATAAAAATGTATGAGAACTTTATTACTATACTTATCGCTTTTCTTCTTGTCTATCGCCACCGTCCATGCACAAAGCATGAAAAAGATGGTGCAAAAGACCGAGTTTGAAAACCGCTTGGCAAAGGAGGCACAAACCGTAGAGTCTATCGAAAGCGATTTTACCCAAGTGAAATATCTCGATGTATTCGACGAAAAGGTTACTTCCAAAGGGAAGTTCTACTACCAAAAAAGCAATAAAATCTGTATGGAATACTTCCGCCCGATGGATTATCTCATCGTGATAAATGGCAGTAAACTCAAAATTGTATCGGATGGCAAGAAAAGTATTATGAACCTAAGTTCGAACAAAATGATGGCACAGATGCAGGATATGCTAACTGCGTGTATGATAGGCGACCTGTCTAAGATGTCATCCAACTACCAGCTGGAATATTTTGAAGACGCACGATATTATTTGGTTAAAATTAAGCCGACTAACAAAGCAGTACAAGCCTATATTGCCGGTATCGAAATTTATTTGGACAAGAAAGATATGTCGGTGCACAAACTCCGTCTGTCCGAAACAGCTACAAACTACACAGAATACGAATTCTATAATAAAAAGTTCAACTCTCTGAAGAATGAGACGAAGTTTGCGATTCGTTAGCCTGACGGTTCTGTTATTCTTAGGAATACAGGTTCAAACGTCCTGCTCTCCACGAATAAGCGGGGAAGGCAGTACTGTGCCTCCTGTTATCGAACTGACACAAGGGGAAGAATCACAAAAATACAATATCCAACTGGATTTCATGAAACATCACATGAGTGGTATGCTGATAGTACGCCGTATGCCTGATAACGAAATCCGGATCGTGGCGTCTACCTACTTCGGGTTAAGCCTTTTCGATTTTTCTCTGCATGACGATCAATTTAATGTCAACAGCTGCATTGAACCCATGAAAAAAGAAAAGGTATTGAAACTGTTAGAGATGGATTTCAGGCGTTTGTTCTTAAATGGAAAAGACGTCCGTGTGAAAGCCACCAAAGACAATGCTACCCAAAAAAGAACCAGTGGAAAAGGCTTTGGAAAATCAGTGGTCTACATTACCGGCGACACTCCGGGTGAACCGGCACAAATAAAAATCAAACATCCGTGGATACGGTTAACGATCCGTCTGGATAAACTATCTAAAGAAATTTAATATATGCTACTTGATAACTTCTATACTATCCTTTCCTCCGAGTCATCGGATTCAACCACCTGGACTATTCAGATAGAGTTGAATCCTGCCCACACTGTTTATCAGGGACATTTTCCTGAACATCCGGTAGTTCCCGGAGTTTGTTTATTGCAACTTATCAAGGAATGTGCAGAAAATATTCGTCAGCAAAAGTTGCAAATAACACAAGTATCTTCCTGCAAATTTCTTTCGGCTATCAATCCTATAGAAACGCCTCGGATAGCAATCGTACTGATTCTCAAAGAGACAGAAGAAGGCAAACTCCAGTTACAGGCGGAAGGTACTATAAAGGGAAATACTGTAAATAAAAGCATTGTGAAAGAGGATATTGCAAAAGAAGAAATTGTAAAGGAGGTCACAGGAAAAGGAAACATTATAAAGGAGGAAAGCACGGTAAAAGATGAATGTTTCATTAAACTAAAAGCTGCACTTACCCCAAAAGCATGAAGGAGCAAACAAGTACAGCCTATTGGCACGAAAAGTTGAAACAATTAGGGATCATCGTCATCATCCCGAGTTACAACAATGGCAAGACACTGGCAGACGTCATAACAAGTGTACGTTTTTATGCACCGGAAATCCTTGTTGTCAATGACGGTTCAACGGATGAAACACCTGAAATACTGAATCAGGAAGCTAATCTTCACATCATCACCCACCCTGTCAATCAAGGAAAAGGGGTAGCTTTGAAACATGGACTATCTTTCGCAAAGAAGCAAGGATTCCGATATGCCATCACCATTGATTCCGACGGACAGCATTTCGCTTCGGACATTCCCGTATTGATTGAAGCCATAGAAAAGGAACCGGACACGTTACTGGTAGGCTCCCGTAATCTGACCTCGGACAATATGCCGGGAAAGAATACCTTTGCCAATAAGTTTTCCAACTTTTGGTTCACCCTCGAAACTGGTATCAAACTACAAGATACGCAATCCGGCTACCGCCTCTACCCTATTCAACGAATGAATGTGGACAAGTGGTATTACACTGCCAAATATGAGTTCGAACTGGAAGCACTTGTTTTTGCAGCATGGGGAGGCAATCCCGTAAAAAATATTCCGGTACACGTTTATTATCCGCCACAGGAAGAACGGGTTTCTCATTTCCGCCCGTTCCGTGATTTCACCCGTATCAGTATTCTGAATACGGTATTGGTACTCGTCACTTTCCTTTGGATTGTACCACGGAACTTCTTTCGTAAACTGACCTGGAAGAATTGCAAGCAGTTTTTCTCCAATCACATCACCCACTCCCCCGAATCTAACCTGCGGATTACGGCAGCCATCATGCTCGGCGTATTTATGGGCATCGTTCCGGCATGGGGATATCAAATGCTGATTACGTTGTTTTTGGCACATTTGTTCCGATTAAACAAAGTCATAGCTATTGTAGCAGCCAACATCAGCATCCCTCCGATGATACCATTTTTACTGTACGGAAGTTATGTAACCGGCTGTAAAGTACTGGGAGACCCCGTAAACCTACACTTAAACGAACTTTCTTTTGAAAATGTAAAATCAGTCATAGAGCAATATTTAATAGGAAGTGTTATCTTTGCAGTCGTATGCAGCATACTGGCAGGAACCATCGCGTTCATTCTGCTCACGGCGTGTAGGAAAAAAAAGATATGACCCAGTTTTTTATCGGACTATATGATTATTTTGAGAGGCACAAGATTCTGTTCTATTTGTCACTCATCAGTTGTGTCCTGTTAATGGGATTCTTTGCCCTGCAAGTAAGGTTCGAAGAGAACATCACACAATTTTTCCCCGACACCAAAGATTCCCAAAACACAATCAAGGTATTCGACAATCTCAAAATCAAGGATAAGATTATCATTATGCTATCCTCGGCAGATACCTGTCACCAGGTAGAACCTGATTCCCTGATAGAAGCTGCCGGACAACTGCAACAAACCCTGACTGAAAAAGCCGGAGGAACCCTGATTAAGGGAATTTTCGCACAAGTAGACCAAAGCCTCATCGGAGGAGCCACAGACTTTGTCTACGAGCATCTCCCGCTTTTCCTGACAGATACAGATTATCAACGATTCGATTCCCTATTGACAGAGAAAGGTATACAAGCTACCATGCAGAAGAACTATACCAATCTCCTCTCTCCTGCCGGAATCGCATTAAGAAGTTATATTCTCCGGGACCCGCTCGGACTGGGAAGTGAAGCCCTGAAACATTTGCAAGACTTCCAACTGGAAGCCAACTACGAGATTTATGACGAACATATCTTTTCCAAAGACGGTTCCACCTTACTTATGTTCATTACCCCGGTATTCAGTACAGGCAGCACCGGAAAGAATGACGAACTGATAAAAATACTCGAAGAAGAACTACAACACATACAGGGAGAATCTCCTGCCATTCGAGCTGAATATTTCGGCGGTCCCTCCGTGGGAGTCTACAACGCCCGTCAGATCAAGAAAGATACGATTTTGACTTCCTCACTGGCACTGCTTATCATCATAGTGTTTATCTCACTCGTGTTTAAACGGAAGCGATCGATACCATTGATTATTACTCCGGTACTCTTCGGAGGATTGTTCGCCCTGTTTCTGATTTTCTTTATCAAAGGAAGTATATCGGCCATTGCCGTGGGAGCCGGTTCGGCAGTGATGGGTATTGCGCTAAGCTATTCCATCCACATGTTGGCACATCAGAACCATGTTTCCACCGTGCAACAACTGATTAAAGAGATAGCCTATCCGCTTACAGTAGGTAGTTTCACTACCATCGGCGCATTTATGGGATTGATATTCACCAGTTCCGATCTGTTACGCGATTTCGGGTTGTTCGCTTCCCTGGCATTGGTAGGTACTACTCTTTTCTGCCTCATTTACCTGCCTCATTTCCTGAAAGGACAGGCAGACGTCAAACAGGGATGTATATTACGCATCATCGAGAAAATAAACGCATATTCTTACGAAAAGAATAAATGGTTGGTAGGCGGTATTCTCCTCATTACAGTTATCTGTTTGTTTACCTCACAAAAGGTCGGCTTCAACAACGACATGATGAGCCTCAACTATGAACCTCAACACCTCAAACAATCGGAAGAGAAATTAATGCAGCTCTTCGACAGCGACGAAAAGACAGTGCTTTTTGTCAGCGTAGGCAAAGACATGAATCAGGCCACCGAAACTTATGCAATGACCAATCAGAAGTTATTGGCACTGAAAGATCAGGGACTGATTAAAGACTATGCTTCCGCCTCACAATTTCTGATCTCGCCACAAGAGCAACAGCTACGCCTGAAAAAATGGAAAGACTACTGGACAGATGAAAAGCAACAACAAATCCGTGAACAACTGGAAACAGCTGCCGCTGAATACCGTTTCCGCCCGGGAAGCTTCGATCCCTTTTATCAATGGCTGAACCAACCTTTCGGTGAATATCACTACACCGCTCAAGAAGACGATTTATCCGGCAAGCTACTGAACGAATGGCAAACTTCTGCCGATTCCATCACCATGCTTATCAGCCAGATACGGATCAGCGACCAGAATAAGGAAACCGTATATCAGCACTTCAGCAAAGACCAGGATGTAGTCATCTTCGACCGTTCCTACTTTGCCAATAAATGGGTATCTGCCATCAATGACGACTTTTACCTGATTCTATATATCTCTTCTTTCCTGATATTCTTCGCATTATGGTTCTCCTACGGACGTATCGAACTTACCTTGATGAGTTTCCTCCCGATGCTAGTTAGCTGGGTAATCATCCTGGGATTGATGGGAATTTTGGGGATTGAGTTCAACATCATCAACATTATCCTGTCCACCTTTATCTTTGGAATTGGAGACGATTTCAGTATCTTCATTATGGACGGGCTACAAAACAAATACCGTACAGGCCAAAAGGTACTGAATTCTCACAAAACAGCCATCTTCTTCTCTGCTTTCACCACAGTTGTCGGCATGGGAGCACTTGTTTTTGCCAAGCATCCGGCTTTGCAATCCATTTCATTGATTTCCATTCTCGGCATGATAGCAGTAGTGTTGGTTGCCTATACCATTCAGCCACTCATTTTCCGGTTCTTCATTGCAGGACCCGCTTCCAAAGGATTGCCGCCTTATACGCTTATCGGGCTGATACGGACCGTATTGCTCTTCCTGCTTTTCTTTATCGGTTGTATCTTCCTCCGTGTACTGATCGCTGTCCTTTATTTGGTGCCTGTGCGGAAAAGCAGCAAACAACGTTTGGTATGCCGACTGATACAAATCACCTGCAAAGGGATTCTACTATTGGCCACTGCCGTTAAAAAAGAACATATCAACAAGGCTAACGAACGTTTTCAGCATCCGGCAATTATTATCGCCAACCACCAGTCGTTCATCGATATTCTGGTATTGCTGTCTCTTTCGTCTAAAATCCTGATGGTAACCAATCATTGGGTATGGCATTCTCCTTTCTTCGGAGCAATCATCCGCTATGTCGATTTCTATTACATAGGCGAAGGCTACGAACAATATATGGAACGGATGCGGAAAAAAGTGAAGGAGGGCTACTCCATCGCCATTTTCCCGGAAGGCACACGTACCTATAACGGAAAGATGAAACGTTTCCACAAAGGAGCATTCTATCTGGCAGAAGCATTGAAACTGGATATTCTGCCGATCCTGCTTTACGGTAATAACAAAATCAT
>ENA-OPSN01001454-OPSN01001454.1-human-gut-metagenome-genome-assembly--contig:-NODE-1454-length-10593-cov-4.129057_pt1 | contig 10593 bp, 8 predicted proteins | sample MGYA00241808_ERZ501907 | MGnify/ENA primary metagenome ERZ501907 (study PRJEB25962, sample SAMEA2042218) | human gut metagenome | biome: human gut; feature: human-associated habitat; material: faeces...
CAATCCCTGCGCGTAATGCAGTTTCATCAACATCGGGATCAGGTAAGCCAGCGTCTTTCCCGTACCGGTCTGGGCGCAGGCGATAATATCGCGCCCGTCCAGAATGATCGGAATGGTCTGCTCCTGCACAGGAGTCATCTCCTGAAAATTCATGGCGTCGATGCCGTCCAGCACCTCGTCTTCCAGATCGAGTTCGTCAAATCTCATACTATGCGTTTTCTTTCTTTTCCAATTATTACACTTCAAACGGGCGGGTTCTTTCGACCAACTCTCCCTGCAACGTCGCCGACGAGGAGGCGGTCACCCGCACCCGCACGTAATCCCCGATCCGGCACTCGCCGCGATCGAAGACCACCACCTTATTCTGCGACGTACGTCCGAAAAGCTGCCGGTCGCTGCGCTTGGAAGTACCTTCCACCAGAATTTCGAACTCTTTGCCGACATCGCGGGCGTTGCTTTCGGCCGAAAGCGTATTCTGCAAGGCGATGATTTCGTTCAAACGGGCCGTCTTGACCGAATCCGGCACATCGTCGGGCATGTGACGTTGAGCGAACGTATCGGGCCGCTCGGAATACTTGAACATATAGGCGAATTCATACCCCACCTCCCGCATCAGCGAAAGCGTCTGCCGATGATCCTCGTCCGTTTCGCTGCAGAATCCGGCGATCAGGTCGGTCGTAATCGCGCAATCGGGCATATAGCGGCGGATAGCGGCGATGCGGTCGAGGTACCATTCGCGCGTATATTTGCGGTTCATCTTCTCGAGCATCCGCGACGATCCCGACTGGGCAGGCAGGTGGATGCAGCGGCAGATGTTGGGTTTCGACGCCATCACTTCGAGCAGACGGTCGCTCATGTCCTTGGGATGCGACGTTGCGAACCGAACGCGCAACAGCGGCGAAATTTCGGACACAAGGCGCATCAGCTCCGGAAAATCGACCGCTCCATAACGATACGAATTGACGTTCTGTCCCAACAGCGTCACCTCCCGGTAACCGTTCTCGAACAGGCTGAGGGCTTCGCTCAGAATAGTCTGCGGATCGCGGCTGCGCTCCACGCCCCGCGTATAAGGCACCACGCAGTACGAACAATAGTTGTTGCACCCGCGCATGATGGCGATATAACTGCTCACGCCGTTGCGATCGAGCCGCACGGGAGCGATTTCGGCGTAGGTTTCCTCGCGGGAAAGCAGGACATTGACGCCCCGGCCGCCTTCGCCCGCTTCGCGCACCAGGCGGGGCAGGTCGCGGTACGCATCCGGACCGGCGACGATATCCACGGGGTTCTCCCCTTCGAGCAGCCGTTCCCGCAAACGTTCGGCCATACAACCGATAATACCGACGAGCACTCCCGGCCGGCGGCGGCGCAGATGAGCCATCTCCCGCAAACGCCCCCAAATGCGCTGTTCGGCATTATCTCGGATCGAACAGGTATTGATCAGAACGACATCCGCCTCCTCGATCTTGTCGGTATAGACATAGCCCTCCTGCTGCATGATCGCAACGACGATTTCCGTATCGCCGACGTTCATCTGACAGCCGTATGTTTCGACAAAAAGTTTACGGCCCGCACCCTGCAGCGGACGCAAAGTATTTATCTTCTCGTTATTCATAGTTGCAAAACCGGACTCGCCCGGTAAAATTAGGACCGAAAAACGGGAATCGACGATCGCGGTTCCCGTTTCCCCGGTATTTCTGAAAATTACTGTGCCTGAATTGCACCCGCTTCCGGGAAGGGCTTGAAGCCCTCTCCGTAGGTATCGTAGGCATCCGTAACCACGAAGAATGCTTTCGGGTCGATCTCCTGTACCTTACGCTGTACCGCATGCACCTCCTTGCGATCGACCACCAGGAAAATCATATCCTTTTCCTCCTCGGAGTACATACCCCGTGCCTTGATAAAAGTAGCGCTGCGTTCCAGATCCTCCAGAATGAACGTCCGGAGTTTTTCGTTTTCATCGCTGATGATGAACAGCAACTTGTCGTACGACGCACCGTCGATCACCCGGGCTACGACCCGCGAAGCGAGAAAAATCAAAATCAAAGAATAAAAAGTAAGCACCCAGCCCGAACCCGAACTATCGCCCGTACCGAGACCGAAACCGATCACCACCAAGCCTGAAAGGATCACCACGCAATCCGCCAGGAAGATACCCGTGGAAAACTTGATGCCCGCATACTTCTGAAGCAACATGGCGATAATGTCCGTACCGCCCGTGGTAGCCTGTGTCCGCACGACCATACCCTGCCCCACGCCGATAACGACCGCACCGATGATACAGGTCAGCAACAGATCATTCGACAAGTTGAGCGAACCGCCCAGCAATAGCGCCGGATCGAGATTGATACCGTCGGCCGTAAATGCCGCATCGGAATAGACCAACCGCGTCAGGATATTCATAAAACCGGGCGTGAACAGCGCAGCCACCACCGTCCGGGCGCCGAACTGTCCGCCGAAAACCAATACGGCGGTAATCATCAGCGGCACGTCGAACATATAGCCGAAAGTACCGACCTGGATCGACGGGAAAATATTATGCAATACGATGCCGACGCCATAGACTCCGCCCGGAACGAAATTGTAAGGATTGATAAAAAAAACGAAACCGGATCCCATGATCGCACAACCGACAAACAACTGAATCCAGGAACGCCACCAGGCCCAAGACCCCATCGGCTCCAATAAAGCTTTCGTATTGATCATAAAATTAACTATTTTAGAGCGGTTAATAATCGATTTAATTTTGCAAATATACGAAAAACTCCCGGATTTCCCGTTCGCTTCGGACTATTTTCCCAAAAAGCCGCAGTATTTAAATTTTTTTCGTTTATATTTGCATATACAATCCTGACAAATAAAGGGCATGATACTGACTTACTATTGCATTATCACGATGATAATCATCGCCTACCTGCTCGGCTCGATCCCCAGCGCCGTATGGATAGGCAAAAAATATTACGGCATCGACATCCGGGAACACGGCAGCAAAAACGCCGGTACGACCAACATGCTGCGGGTGCTGGGACGCCGGGCAGCCCTGCCGGTCTTTCTGCTGGATTTCCTCAAGGGATTCGTCGCGGTCACATTGACCGAGATCCTCAAATACGACGCCTACATCAACGATATGTGGCTGATAAATATCAAGATCATCGCCGTATTCGCCGCCGTGCTCGGACACATCTTCCCCATTTTCGCGGGATTCCGGGGCGGCAAGGGCGTGGCGACCCTGGTAGGGGCGATTACGGGTATTTATCCGCCGGTAGTACTGCTCTGCTTCGCCGTATGGGTCGTGATCCTGATGATGACGCACTACGTTTCACTCGCCTCGATCGTGGCCGGCTGCTGCTTTCCGATCTTCACGATCGTTTCGCCCAAGGTAAACCAATCGGTGCCGTTCATCGTCTTCTCATTCGTCACGGCCGTTCTGCTGCTCTACACCCACCGCAAAAATATCGTTCGGCTGAAAAACGGCACGGAATCCAAAATATACATCTGGAAGCCCCATCGAAAAGCGGACAAATAGCACGGTAAAAACGATTCGCTTGTTTGGCGAATCGTTTTTTATCGAATAAGGTCCGAAACCGGAACCATATCCGAATAGGCACAAAAAAATCCGACTGCTCCATCTCCTGCCCCAACGGTCATTCGGATCGCTTCATCCGCCCGTTTCAGATCGGACTTTCAATCCACGGTAAATAGCGAGCCGGAAATCGCCATTATTCAACACGCTTGTATTGTCCGATTTCGATCTATTTGTGTCTGTTTCCGCTGCGATCCGATCTGTCGAAACCGGCTGAAACGGCCTTGTAAAATAAAAACGAAGGCATCCCCGAATTCTTCCGACAAAAAACGGGTATTTTACCGATTGGATAGATTTTCATATATTTGCTCGCAACGAATACCGATTTGTACGAACTGTCAAAAAGCGAAACACACGAAATTTGCTTTGTTCCCGGCATATATTATCTTTGCCGGAAGAGGTTAAGAAGAATAACCCGAATCCGGCCGGACACCAGTCCCCCCGGGACAGGCGTTTCGCCCTAAAAATTGAATTATCCACTACTTGATACCGAAAATTCTATGTTACGCGAAAACCTGATTAATATTTACGAAACCAGCTTCCGGGAGAACTATGCACTGCCGGCATTGACCGACTATTTCAAGCAGGAGAACTTCACCTACCTGGAAATGGGCGCCGAGATCGCCAAGCTGCATCTGCTCTTCGACGAGGCGGGCATCCGGCAGGGCGACCGAATTGCGCTGATCGGCCGCAACAATCCCCGCTGGTGCATCACCTACATCGCCACGATCACTTACGGCGCGGTCATCGTGCCCATTCTGCAGGATTTCCATGCCAACGACGTGATCCACATCATCAACCATTCGGAAAGCCGACTGCTTTTCCTGGGCGACACGTTCTGGGACGCGATCGAAGCCGACCAGATCCGGAAAGTCGAAGCCGTCTTCTCGCTCACGGACCTGAACGCGATCTACGAGCGCCGGGATCCGAAGAAACTGACGGATTTCCAGAAGAACCGCGAAAATCACTTCCGCAAAGCCTATCCGAAAGGGTTCGGACCGGAGCATATCCGCTTTCACAAGATTCCCAACGACCGGATGATCCTGCTCAACTACACCTCGGGAACGACCGGATATTCGAAAGGCGTCATGCTCTCGGTCAATAACCTGACGGGCAACGTGCTCTTCGCCCGAGGAGCCATAAACACCCAAACCGGCACGAACTATTTCCAGCGCGGCGGACGCACGCTCTCGTTCCTGCCTCTGGCACACGCCTACGGCTGTGCATTCGACTTTCTCGCGCCGCTGGCCGTCGGAGGCCACATCACCCTGCTGGGCAAAATTCCCACTCCGAAGATCCTGATCGAAGCCATGCAGGTCGTGCGCCCCACGATCATTTGCTGCGTACCCCTGATTCTCGAGAAAGTCTATCGCAAACAGGTACTGCCGCTGCTCGAAAAGGGGCCGATGAGTATCGCTATGAAGATTCCGCTGCTGAATACCGCCCTGCGCTCGGTAATCCGCAAGAAGATGATGGAATCGTTCGGCGGAGAGGTGAACATCTTCATCGTGGGCGGTGCACCGATGAATATGGAAACCGAAGCATTTCTGATGAGTATCAAATTCCCGATCACGATTGGATACGGCATGACCGAATGCGCTCCGCTCATCAGCTTCACTCCCGACAACGAATTCAAGGCCGGTTCCTGCGGGCGTTTCCTCTCGGAATTTATCCAGGTGAAGATCGACTCGCCCGATCCCGAACACGTCGCGGGCGAGATCCTGGTGCACGGCGAGCACGTCATGATGGGTTACTACAAGAACGAGGAGGAAACCCGGAAGGTCCTGGACGAAAAAGGGTGGCTCCATACGGGCGACATCGCCACGATGGACCCGGACGGCACGCTTTACATCCGCGGCCGCTCGAAAACCATGATACTCACGGGAAGCGGACAAAACATTTACCCCGAAGAGATCGAAGACAAACTCAACAACATGTATATGGTCCAGGAATCGCTGGTTCTGGAGCACAACGGACGTTTGACGGCATTGGTCGTTCCCGACTTCGAACAGGCGGAGCTCGAAGGGATCGATAAAGAGGAACTGCCCCGAATCATGGAAAACAACCTCAAGGAACTCAACAAACTGTTGGCATCCTACGAACAGGTCGCAAGTATCACGGTCTATCCCACCGAATTTGAAAAGACGCCCAAACGCAGCATCAAGCGCTACCTATACAATACGGCTCTGCTGGAGAAATAGGCCGATTCGATGAAGCACGAAAAATCGCTATCGAAGAGTTTTCCGCCGACAATCCGACAAGTTTCCCTTCGAAACAGCTTGCCGCCTTTTCAGGCGGCAAGCTGTTTCGAAGGCTTCTCGGAAATCTTCACAATAGTCCATACGATTTCCTTACCTTCCACTATCTTTGCAGAAAACAGGATGCGCCTCGGAAAACGATGAACAAGTTCCCGTTTTCTTCTCGGCTTTCACTATCTTTGACACCGAACATTTCGCCTCGACAAAATGCAAATAAATTTGCGTTTGCCTCCGGCTTATCGCTATCTTTGCCAATATGAAATTCAGCAGCAAACAAATGATCGGAGAAAACCTCCTGTACCTGATGGTATGGATGGTGATTATCCTAGTACCGGTCCTCAACTCGAAAATGCTCGAAGAGGTACACGTCAGTCTGGAGAACATTCTGATCGCCTGGCTAAAAATCGCACCTTATCTGCTGATCTTCATCATCCACAACAGCCTGATCGCTCCCAGACTGTTACTGCGAAAACATCGTTATGTATGGTATCTGGTCGTCAATCTGCTGACCATTACGGCCGTTTTCTCGCTGGTCGCCATCTATGAAAAATACGCTCCATACGACACCGAACCCTACATCCTGAACGGCAAAGCGTCATTCACCGATCTGGCGATCTATTGGAACATCCTGCTGGGATTCTTCATGACGGGCCTGAACATGGGTATCAAACTGCTGTATCGCTCCCTGCGCGACGAACAGCAAATGGAGGAGCTCAAACGTCAGAACCTGCAAGCGGAAATGGATTATCTGCGATACCAGATCAACCCCCATTTCTTCATGAATACGCTCAACAATATCCACGCCCTGATCGACATAGATACCGAATACGCGAAAAGCGCCGTCATCGAACTGTCCAAGATGATGCGGTACGTTCTCTACGAATCGGGCAGCGAAACCATATCGCTCAAAAAGGACATCCAATTCATCGAGAACTACATCGAGTTGATGCGCATCCGTTACGACAGCAGCATCGATATATGCTTGGATTATCCGGCCACGATCCCGAACAAAGTGGCCATCCCGCCCCTGCTGCTGATCGTATTCGTCGAAAACGCGTTCAAGCACGGAGTAAGTTATAACCACGCCTCGTTCATCCATATCCGAATCGGCTACCGGGACGACGCGGTGACGGCCGTCATCAGCAACAGCCGTCACGAAAAATCCCGGCCGGGTACTACGGGTATCGGACTCGAAAATGTCAAAAAACGGCTGGCATTGATTTACCAGGACAACTATACGCTCTCGATCGACGATTCCGATCCGGCCGTCTATACCGTCAAACTCATAATCCCCATCATGCCATGCTGAAATGTATCGCCATAGATGATGAGCCGCTGGCACTGCGGCAATTACAGGGTTATATCGCCAAAATCAATTTTCTGAAGCTCGAAAAAGCATTCACCAACGCCATCGAAGCCCAGCAATATCTAGCCGGGAATCCGATCGACCTGATTTTCGTGGATATCAACATGCCCGACCTGAGCGGTGTGGAGTTCGTACGTTCGCTCGTCAGCCGCCCGATGATTATCTTCACGACGGCTTATTCGGAATACGCCGTCGAGGGATTCAAACTCGATGCGATCGACTACCTGCTCAAACCGTTCAGCTTCGCTGATTTCAGCCGCTCGGCAGCCAAGGCGCAGTCGCTGTACGAACTGCTGGCCTATCGGAAGGAAACGCCCCTGCCCCGGAAGCCACTCCACGCGACCGGGAGTACATCTCGATCAAAGCCGACTACAAAACGACACTGGTACGCATCAGCGACATCGTTTATCTGGAAAGCGAAGGCGAATACGTACGGCTCCATCTGGACGACCGATCGACCATCACGACTCTTTTCCGGCTCAAGAACATGGAAGCGGCCCTGCCGTCGGAAATGTTCATGCGGGTCCATCGCTCCTACATCGTCAATCTACAACGTATCAGGAGCTACGTAAAAGGCCGGGTTTTCGTAAGCGACAGCGAATACATCCCCATCGGCGAGAACTACCGGGAAACGTTCCAACGGTACATCGAAACCCATTACCAGAATCTATAACGGAGAATCGCGTCCGAAATCTTGAGGAAAAATCGTACCCGTCCCGGAACGGGCATTCGACAGCCCGGCAGCAGACAACAAAGCGCGATCATATGCTTTCGGGGTACCTATGGGAGGCAAACATATGGCGGTGTGTCATAAAGGCGCACTGTTACGTCATTATCGGGATGCGAGTTAAATCATTTACGACAGTAAATTCCTGTTGCCCTTGCCCTCAATGCCTCGCACTGCATCCATTCTGACTCCCCTTAAGGATTGTGCTCGACACAGTCCCTTGTCGGCATTACAGACGCGGCCACAGCCAGCAGACAAGCCCCCTCGAATTCGATACTGTGAGCATGGGATAACGATATATGGAAAGATATGAATCCCCAATATAAACTCTGCATTCCCAGAGTACAGGCACGCTTGCCACCAACCCCGACCATGAGAGGCAAATCTTATTTGCAATCGGCCAGGCAACTCTGAATATCCAGACTGACCGGTTTCCCATTGACAGAAAAAGAGAGTGTGCAATCCTCGAAAGCGGTAAGTTTCTCGAACTGCAAAATAACGATGGAATTATCGCCCCAAATTGCATCGACCTTCTTTGCCTGAAAGGTTTTACCATCGTTATAAAGCACCACATCTTCGATCGAAAGTCCGTTGGTTTCATCACGGTCGGATGCAGGGATTTCAATTTTGATAGTTGTTTTGCCGTGTTTATTGTTCAGACTCAAAAATTTGGGAGTTGCACAGGCACTTCCTATCGCCAGCAGAGCGGCAGCGCATGAAAGAATAATCTTTTTCATAGCAAATGAATTTGAAGTGATGTAAAAGGGTTGATTTCCAATCGTTACGAAATAACATTCGAGATACGAAATAATGTCTTTTACTATATACAGAAGATTCCGATATTTTTTCAATAAATATTGTGTGTGGGGGCTTTTACTCTTTTCGGTGCAAAACTAATATAAAAATCCCCCCCCAAATATTTTGATTAAATTAACCAAAATATATTCGAATATGCAACAATATTTGGAAAAATCTATGAATCAGGCCCGCATAAAGCTCATGACTTACAAGCGGGGAAAACGGTCCATACGGGTATATCGCCCGTCGGCACACTCGTAACAATAGTGCGTCAAGCCGTTGGTCAGGACCACGTAACGGGCCCCCAGCACCGAATTGTACCGGACGGCCTGCGCCAGCACCTGACGGTCTATTCCGATCCCGGCAGCCTTGCACTCGACGAGCATCAGCGGACGGGCCCGGTCGTCCACGACCACCACATCGGCACGCTGCGGAGATCCGTTCATCGCTACGGCATACTCCTGGACGATCCGCATGGGCTGTGCTCCGCAATGGGAAATCAGAAACCCGATCAGGTGACGGCGCACCCACTCCTCGGGAGTCAGCACCAGGTAGATTCCCCGAAGCGGATCCCAAACGGTCATCTGCTCCCCACGCTGCGAAATCCGCAATTTGACGGCAGGAAAATTGAGCCGGGGATAGTCGGGAATCATATTCGGAAAAAATTAGTAACTTTACAGGGACAAATATACGAAAAGGCGACGGAATCCGTATCGCCCCGTATGCAAAGTGCCCCCAAGCCGCAGAATACAGCGCAAAGCGGGAGCGAGCGTACGGGCTCGCAGACAAAGAGTGCCGATCGTATCTTATTACTTAACTAAACAGCGAAAGGCGGACGGCGGGTCCAACTCGTCCGCATCCGCCCGAGCCGCATAAAAAATTTATCGCCTTATGAAGAGTCTTTTGACCTTGCTCCTTCTCTCTTCCGCATGGATGGCCTGCGCCCAGGATTACGCTTCGCCGGAGCCGGTCGAGATAGGCAAGGAGCTTTCCCGCACCACTTTCGTCGTCTATCCGACGGCGGAAGAGGCTGCCGCCGGATCGCGCGAAGCCTCCAAATACTTCACCCCGCTGACAGAGTGGGAAAAAACGACGACCGAAGCCGGCACGGAGTTCTCCACGAAATTCACGGTGCCCTTCGCCTGGGTAAACCGCCAGGTGCTCCTGCATGTGGAGTGGGCTTCGTCGGCTTACGAAATTCGCCTGAACGGGAAGGTCGCGGGATATTGCCAGAACGGGAGCAATCCGGCGGATTACAACTTCACCAAACAGGTCCGGGAAGGGGCCAATAATCTGACGATCAAGGTGCTGTCCAATCCTGCAAGCACCGTACTCGAAAGTTGGGCGCATCCCTCCGAACCGGCGTTAGGCAGTTGCTACGTCTTTTCCCAGCCGACCATCCGCATCCGCGACCTGTTCACCAAAACGTACCGAAACGGCAGCGTCTTCAACGGCGAGGTCGGCATCGTGGTGAAAACCGACGCGCTGAATCCCAAGAAAGCGAAAATCCACTACGAACTGCTGACGCCGCAGGACGAAGTCGTGACATACGGCAGCCAGGAGATCGAACTCGACATGCGCAGAGAAGACACCCTGCGTCTGGTCGCCCAGATTCCCGATACGATGGTATGGAGCGCCCGCAACCCGATACTCTACACCCTGCGGCTCAAGACACAGACCGAAGGCCGTTATACGGAGTACGTATCGCTCAAGGTCGGCTTCCGCACCGTCGGCAACACCCGGGGGCAGTTGGCGATCAACGGGTATCCGGCAGCACTCAAGGCCGTACCCGACTTGGGTACGACCGTATCGCCGAGCCAACTGCTCGAATGGAAGGAACAGGGGTACAACCTGATTCTGCTTC
>ENA-OPSN01001465-OPSN01001465.1-human-gut-metagenome-genome-assembly--contig:-NODE-1465-length-10530-cov-2.491074_pt1 | contig 10530 bp, 10 predicted proteins | sample MGYA00241808_ERZ501907 | MGnify/ENA primary metagenome ERZ501907 (study PRJEB25962, sample SAMEA2042218) | human gut metagenome | biome: human gut; feature: human-associated habitat; material: faeces...
ATTCGAAGAGATGAAGCTCACTCCCGGAAAAGCGACCGTCGTTAACGCCCCTACGATAGACGAGTCTCCGCTTTGTATCGAATGCCGGGTAAAAGAGGTAATCGCTCTCGGAAGTCATGATATGTTTATCGCTGATGTCGTAAACGTACAGGCCGACGACCGATATCTAGACCCAGAGACAGGGGCTTTTGATATGCAGAAAGCGGATCTTTTGGCTTACTCGCATGGTAAGTATTACGGGTTAGGTGAATTTGTCGGTAAATTCGGCTGGTCCGTGAAAAAGAAAAAATAACGGTATGAAAAAAGTCTACCTTATAGGAGCGTTGCTATCTTTCGGTCTGTTAGCAGAAGCCCAGAGCTTCATGCGTTTCGAGGACAAGGCATTCAACTTTGGAGCCAAAGTGGGATTCAACGCCACTTTCCCAGTCATAAACTCCCTTTCCATCAATGGGAAGGAAGCGGAGAATATAGACATCGAATATAAGGTAGGTTATCTGGCCGCGGTCTTTTGCCGGGTCAATATCGAACGGTTCTTCCTCCAGCCTAGTTTCTCATGGCATCGCTCCGAGGGAAATATCCGTTTTTCCATACCTCAAAGTTTGCCGGAAAATAATATGCTGTCCAATACATCGGCAACTACCGACCTCTTGATGATGAAAACCAGTTCCTTAGAGGTTCCCATAATGGTAGGCTATAACCTAGTGAAGAAAGGGCCTTACGGACTTAGCCTTATGGTCGGCCCCAAATTAAAATACAACTATAAGATCGCCTATACGGTAGAATCTTCCACCACGCATGTAGAATACGTGAATGACAACACCCCGTTCGGAGTCAATATCGCTACGGGCGTAGGGGTTAGCATCGGACGGCTATTCTTCGACTTTGTCTATGAGTTCGGATTGAATCAAGTGGAATCCGATTTCGAGAAAGTCAACAATCCAGTTCCCGAGATTAATTATGATATCAATATTGACAAGCGAACGAACGTGATGAGTATCTCACTCGGCGTACTCTTCTAAAAAGACATTTTACCCATTTTTCAAGTACTTAACCAAAACCTTATCGATCCGGGCGCCATCCATATCTACGATCTCGAACTCAAAGTCCAGCCACTTTAATTTCTCACCCGTCTTCGGTACACGTTCCAATATCTCTAGGATCAAGCCACTCAAGGTATTATAATCATGCTCGGCATACAAATCCTCCATGTCGAAATATTCCAAGAAATCATAGAAAGAATATTGGCCGTCCACCAACCAAGTACCATCCTCACGTTGTATGATCTCGGACTCCTCTCCGACTTCCGGTACTTGTCCGATTAAGCCTTCCATAATATCCTTCAAGGTTACGATACCTTGGATACCTCCGAACTCATCCGTAACGAGTCCATATTTCACGTGTGTCTGCTTGAAAGATTCCAAGGCGTTATATACGCTCTGGTTCTCGGGAACGAACTGTGCCGGGCGAAGTACTTGATTGATCGAGAAATCCGGTTGATCGATCCTTCCGAACAAATCTTTCAGATAAACGACCCCTACTATATTATCGAACTTCTCCGAGGCCACGGGATATATATTAAATAAGTTCTCCTCCACTTTCTCCCGAATCTTCTCCGTACTATCCGTCACATCCAGCCAAACCAGCTCGCTACGATGCGTCATGATAGAACCCACGTTACGGTCTCCCAGATTAAAGACTCGCTCTACGATGTCCTGCTCTACCTCTTGCACCTCGCCACCGTCGAAGCCCTCTTTCACGATCGCCTTGATTTCTTCCTCTGTTACCCTATTTTCCTCTTTCGTATCCACGCCCGTCATCTTCACAGCCAACGCCGTACTCTTTGAAAGTAGCCAAACAAAAGGAGAGGATATCAAGGAAAGAAAATTCATGGGTTTAGCAACTAACATAGAGACCTTCTCGGCACACCCCATGCCGATCCGCTTCGGTACCAACTCTCCGAATATAAGTGTAAGATACGTCACGATAATAACGATCGTCGTTTTAGCGATCCCCAACGCATACGGTTCTAGGGCCGGTATTTGCGCTATTATAACAGCGAAATTATGAGCTAACGCCTCGCCAGAGTACAAACCGGTCAAGATACCGATCAAGGTAATTCCGATCTGGATGGTTGAGAGAAACTTATCCGGCTCATTTGCCAGCTTCAAAGCAGTGCCCGCAGATTTATTACCACGTTTCGCTTCGGTTTCCAACCTAGCCTTCCGGGCTGAGACCAAGGCGATTTCCGACATCGCAAGAATTCCATTCAGTAAGATAAGGCCAATAATAATGACTATTTCCATTAATTAATTTATAGTTTGATTATGCTGCGAAGATATATAAATACTTTAATATATAAAACAAGACACCTAAGTGTCTGCGCTTACATTTAACTAAAAAACCTTACGAATCCCTTGCGGTTTCAAAAGAAAGGCGTACTTTTGCATGACAAATACAAAGTGTGATTAGAAATGCTCGATAAAATTAAGGCTCTGCTTCAAGAAGTAGAGAATATGAAAGCGGCAAATGCCGAGGAACTAGAAGCTTTACGTATAAAGTATCTCAGCAAAAAAGGCGAGATATCGGCGTTGATGAATGATTTCCGTAATGTAGCGGCTGATCAAAAACGTGAGGTTGGCAAATACTTGAACGAACTAAAGGAAACAACCCAGAGCAAGATCAACGAATTAAAAGAAAGCTTTGAGAATGTACAGACCGCAAACGATGATATCGATTTGACTCGTACGGCTTACCCGATCGAACTAGGCACTCGTCATCCTCTATCACTTGTAAAGAAAGAAATTTGCGATATATTCGGACGGTTAGGATTCAGCATCGCTGAGGGACCGGAAATCGAGGACGATTGGCATGTCTTCTCTTCCTTGAATTTCGCCGAGGACCATCCTGCCCGCGATATGCAAGATACGTTCTTTATCCAGCATAACCCGGATGTATTGCTTCGCACACATACTTCTTCCGTACAGACCCGAGTAATGGAAAAGCAAGAACCGCCTATCCGTATCATCTGTCCGGGACGTGTATATCGTAATGAGGCTATCTCCTATCGTGCTCACTGTTTCTTCCATCAAGTAGAAGCGTTATATGTAGATAAGAACGTCTCATTCGCCGACTTGAAACAAGCCTTGTTGTTCTTCGCCAAGGAAATGTTCAGTCCGGATACAAAAATTCGCTTGCGTCCTTCTTACTTCCCGTTCACGGAGCCATCCGCCGAGATGGACATCTCCTGCAACATTTGTGGAGGTAAGGGTTGCCCCTTCTGTAAAGGAACCGGTTGGGTAGAGATCCTCGGTTGCGGTATGGTAGACCCGAACGTGCTTGAGAACTGCGGTATCGATAGCAAGGTTTATTCAGGCTACGCATTGGGAATGGGTATCGAGCGTATTACCAATTTGAAATACCAAGTAAAAGACTTACGCATGTTCTCGGAAAACGATGTTCGTTTCTTGAGACAGTTTGAGTCGGCCAATTAAATTGAAAACCTAAATCATTTACCATCTCCCCGGGCCTTAACCTAGCCCGGGGGAAACACACTAGGTTGATATGATAAAGGTTTTTCTTTTAATAATAGGAGGAGCTATCGGATCTGCGCTACGGTTCGGAGTTTCCACGTGGGTGCAACGATCGATGCTTTACTCCTTTCCTTTTGGTATCTTGTCGGTCAATGTGATCGGCTCCTTTTTAATCGGCTTCTGCTGGAGTATAGCGGAAGCCTATAATTTTTCTATCAATACAAGAGCTTTCCTATTCACTGGTCTTTTCGGTGGTTTCACGACTTTCTCTTCTTTTGCTCTCGACACGATGGTACTTATGCGTACCGGAGAATACAAGATGGCACTACTCAATGTACTTGCCAGTAATATCCTTGGTTTGATAGCGGTCTTCCTTGGGATCATACTTGGGAAGAATATCATTACAATGATCAAGTAAATAAATAAAAAAACACGGCACAAGTCAGTCATGACAAGGCCGTGTTATATCGAATAAAGCTGTTTCCAAATTATCTATTTACTAACCTCAAGAATACTTTCTTAGAAAAATAAGAAGCTCTATTTTTCCGATATAATTGCCATCCAGATTATAGCTAATCAAATCATGTCCCCATCCATTAAACAGCAAACGCCCGTTCAACTCGTCCACCAAGCAGTCTACGTTTCTATAGCCACCCGGATCCTTCCCTACATGCCCTATCTGACATTTAAACTTTCCTGTAGCCTTATCAAACAAAAGACATTGCCGGTTAGCGGAAGTGATCAGAATATATTTATCCAATAACTTGATATCAGGAGAACTTCCGACTAGACAATCATCCCTCGTCTCTAAAGGGACATACCGGATCTCATCAAAATAATCAGAGGCTTTCAGCTCGGCAGGCGATGAGATAGCTTTACCTACCTCAATCACCCGCTTGCTCGCTTCTTCGTTTTCACGCTCCATACAGGAGGTTAGAAACATTCCCGCACAGAGGGAGCCGAACAAGCCTACCTTGCATATATACGCGAAAATCATTTCTTCAATTTTATCTCGATAACGCCATTACGACCTTTCTCTCCGAATTTAGCGATCGCCTCGTTTCCTTTGTACACATTCATAGACGCAATACGATCGGGATTCAAATTGTCCATCCTCTCTTTAGAAGATTCCATCCCATCGATGTAGACAATACCGGAGAAAGAGGACTTTTCCTTTGATGCCTCCTTAGCAGCCTTCTCATTGATGTCTATGGCTTTCATGGCCTCCTCTATGGCTCGGTTGATCTCCGGTTGAATCTTCTCCATCTCGGCGGCGATAGTCTCATTTATCTTGGCGGCCTCTATCGCCGCTTGCACAGCCTTGTCGATCTCAGCCTGGTGTTTCGCCATTTCCGCAGAAACGATCTCGTCGATATTCGCCGCTTTCACTGCCTCTTCAACCGCCTTGTCAATCTCCGGCTGGTATTTCTCCATCACGGCCGAGACCTTTTCCTGTATCGCTTGCATATCTTTTTCAGAAACGACCGAATCCCTTGCGAGGGTCTCAACTTCTACATTTCTTTTAGGCTCTTTTTTTTCCTGAACCGGAATAATTTCGCTAATTTTGACACTCGAAATCTTCTCCAATTCGTGAGAGATTTCCGGACGGGCAAAGGCTACCACCGTTAAGGCTGCCAACGGGAGTACATACAGATACTTCAACCGTGCCCATGGACTTGATTTTTGTTTTAACATCATAGCTATTCGCTTTTTAAGTGAACTGTGATTAAAGCTGTTGGCCATAGAAGTGAAGCGCTGTGCACCAACAGCTTTTTTAATTAATAATAATTGATATCTTTTTGCGTCGACGCCTTGATTTAATACGCTCTCGTCGGCCTCGTATTCATGGATATTTTGCAATTCCTGTCTCAACAACCAGACAGATGGGTTGAACCAATGGAACAGGATACAAATCTCGGAGATCAGCAGATCAATGGAATGACGGGCTTTTATATGCGCCATCTCATGCGTCATGATCTCTATCCCACTTTCCTCAAAATCCTTCCGGCTTATTACGATCGTTTGCATCCAACTGAACGGGGCGACTGGTTGGTCCGTAAGAATCAGATGGATTCCGTCCACCAGCTTCGGTGTACCTTGTCTCATCAACCGAAACAAGGCATAAAATGAATATGCGAATTGACAAAGCGTTAATATCCCTCCGATTATATAGGCTATCACCATAACTCGTAACCATACAGGTTGGCTAGCGGATTCTGCCGACGTTCTCATGGAAACCGCCGCTAGCAAATTCTCCAAATCCATGACCGGACGCTGAATGGCCGTCGCTTCCTCCAAAGTAATCTCACAAAATGGGATGATAACCGAAAGCATGATCAAGCTTAATAAAGCGATCCGGTTGAAACGATGGAAGGTATCACGGCTCAACAATAGCTTATAAAACAGATAAAATATCGTCAAGCACACGGATGATTTAAGGATATATACAAAGAAGATTCCCATATTCGCTCTTATTTACGATTCCCTTGTTCTACATCATCTATTAGTTTTCGCAGATCATCCACAGAGATATCCTCTTCCTTGATCAGCGTAGAGACAACCCCCAGATAAGAATTATTGAAATACTTAGCTATCACATTTTTCAGCGTGCCGTTGCTATACTCCTTTTCCGTTAAGACCGCATAATATTGATAGCTATTCCCGAAATTCTTATGGGCGAGGAAACCTTTCTCCTCCAAGCCTCGGACAATCGTAGAAAGGGTATTGAAATGAGGTTTAGGCTCCTCGTAATATTCAAGTAACTCTTTCACGAACAGTGGGCCTTTCTGCCAGAACCAGCCCATGATTTCTTCTTCTTTCGCCGTAAGTCGTTTCATAACCTTATCTTGTTTGCGACAAAGTAACTAAAACTTTTAGTTACCAAACTAATTCGTATAGTTAATAAACTAAAAGAGATAGTTTATTCATTGATCCAATCAAAAAAACCGCCCCGGGAATGTCCGGGACGGCCTCTATTATATCCAGATGTTTGAATGATTAGGCGACAGGAATCGTTCCGCCAATCAAGATCACAACCAATAAGGCCAAGATAGCGTACAACTCTGGGAATACGGCCATTACCATCGTAGCACCGAATACGTTGTGTCCGGCACCAACACCAGCAATACCATTCGCACAAACTTGAGCTTGGCGGATTGAAGAGTAAAAACCAGCGAAACCTAACACTAAACCTGCGCCGAAAACAGCCGTAGCGGCCAACATGGAAATATCAGCGACCAAGAACTTCTGCATCATAAAGTAGCCCACGAATCCATACAAACCCTGTGAAGAAGGCAACGCACTTAAAGCGATGTACGTACCCAGAGCATCCGGATTTTTCTTCATCGCACCTACCACCGCATTACCTGCGATCGTAACACCATAACTACTGCCGATAAAAGTTAAACCTGTCATCAACGCAATACCTACATAAGCTAATAAAATTGGTTCCATAATAAAATGTGTTTTTAAATTATTCTTTTATTGTTTTATTTTCTCGTTTAATTGTTATGCTTTTCTGAATGGCTCATAAGCCTTACCTCCACCTTCGAACTCTGCGTTCTTGTAATATTCCACGAAGATCAAACGAAGTGGGTGTACCAAGGAGCTGATCGTACAAAGAGCGATATTGATGGAGTGACCCACTAACAAGATCAACAACATACAGATCGCACGTGCCACGATATTCATACCGTCTGTCATCGTAACCGCCAACGTATTAAATACGCCACCCAAGATGGAACCGGTCAGACCGATAGCGAACAAACGAATGTATGATAACGTATCCCCCAGCAATCCGGAGGCCATATTGTACGTGTTCCAAAGTCCGGTACCAAAGTTCAAGAATACGTTCTTGCCCGGTGTATTGTACAAATAAGCGACAACCAGACCCAAGATGGCGATTCCGTAACATACCATAACGACAGCGTTCGGCAAGTGAACGTTCAACATCGGAAGTCCGAACGCCAATGCCAAGGATATGATCACGAACACCCAAGCGAACGGAGCAATACTGTGTTTCGTTCCTTTCTGTATCTTGATCTTGTAAGCAGCGACACATTTACCGAATATGATCTGTACCAAACCGATGACAATAGAGAATGTCATCAAGTTGTCACTATTCACAAAGTAGTTCTTGATCTTTGACAAAGCCGGGATATCCGCCAAGGCCACTCCGAAGAAAGATCCCGTACAAGTACCCACCAATAAGGCGGCGAAGCCTAAATACTGGAACAAGGTCAAATAAGGCTTGAAATCCGGGTTCACCTTCTTCTTCAAGATCGTACAAGCGATCATGACCAACAAACCGTATCCGCCATCGCCGAAACAAAGTCCGAAGAACAGCATAAAGAACGGGGCGAACAACGGGGTCGGATCAAGTTCACCGTAATTAGGCAAGGAGAACATCTTCGTGATAGGCTCGTACAGCTTACTGAATTTATTATTCCGTAACTTGATAGGCACCTTATCCCCATCCTCGATCTCTAATTGCTGGAAGAAATAACCTTGCTTATCCAGCTCGTGCTCCAAGGCCGGAGCGTTTTCCGTCGGCACCCAACCTTCCAACAACATGAGCTTATCACCCGCTTGCCGATCTGTCTGCACTAACGCATTAGAAAGATTAAACTCGTCCTGCAGGTTCTTATCGAATTCCTCCAACGTTTTATAATCCTCCACGGCACGATGTTTCAGCTCATCCTCCACATTCTGGATATCCTTGGTACGTTGATCCAGACGGGCACGCAACTTCGCCAATCCTTGAACCGGCATCTTCGGACGTTCAGCGTCTATATCGATCAAGGTACCTTCCTTGGTAATCGTGATAAAATACGTTACCGATTGGAAGTTATTGATCAGAATGGCGTTATACAGAACGCCCCATTCCGGCTCGTACTTAGCGGTAGGACAGGTAAAGAACGTAACATCGTATCCCGCTCTTTTCAGACGGTTGATATTCTGATAACTGAATTCACCCCATATTTCCATATAAGCCAGATCCTTCTCGATCGATTGCTTGGAAGCGATCAATTGCGCTTTCTTATCTTGCAATTCCTCTATCTTACGCACCAACTTCAAGCCTTCCTCTTTCGTCAACTCACGGGCCGGGGCAAACTTAACGTCTTTCTCCGCCGCATGGAGGTTCTTAAAGTAACGCATCAGCGTATTGATCTGTTTACGCTCAGCCAGAAGCTCTTGCAACCTCTCGTTATCCATCACGGAGTTTGTCTCCTTGATATGGACGACACCTAAGTCACGAAGCGTAGAAAGGAACGTATCATACTCCTTATGGTACACCATAAAGGCATATTTACTCATCTTTACTATCATACCTCGGCCTCCTCTTTTTCTTCTTTTGCCTTACGTTTCTCCTGATTGGCTCTCATGATCTTTTGTGAGGACTTAGAAAGACTCTCCTCGTCTTCCATAAATCGTTTCACCTTACGGATCGCATCCTTATAACCCGGAATCTGTACCTTCTCAAACAGGTTCACCTTCTGAGTGGTCTTTTTCCTAGCATGCTCCAACAACTCCAGCTTCATGCCCGAGAACTCCGCCTCGATACCGGTACGAGCCAGCTTTTTCAGCAACTCGATACCATCCGTATACCATGCGGGGGCATTAAAGAGACTATAGTGTCCGATCTCGAACTTGATCTCGTCCAATAACGGGACGATCACGCCGGCGATCTTCTTCGTGGAAAGCGTCACGTCCTTCACGGAGATCAGCTCCGGATTGAACTCGTTCCACAAAGCCACCATATTCTCGTAACTCTGAATCTCTCGTTCTAGCTGAAGTTCCAATTTATTCACTTCGTCCTTGGTCCGCTTCACCTCGATACGCAGGGCGCTCTCCTTGCTCTTGATCGTAGGCAGGGAGCGTTCACGCATCTTCAGTTGCTTTTCCAATTGCTGAAGAGAGGTTTTATTATATTGAAACTTTATTGCCATGTTTATTTAATTTACTTCCAGTACTTATCAACCAATCCTTGTTTGATATTTACCTCCTCCGGGCTAAAATATCTAGCGAACAATCCCCAAGCTACGTCCAGCATCTCCGTCGTATCCAAGTTTACGTCGATAGCCAACAGCTTAGAAGAATAATCCTTGGCGAAAGACAAGGTACGGGTATCGTAGTCGGTCAAGTCGAAACCATTCTCCAGCTTGGTCTTAGCGTTGGCGGCATCGGCATACAAACGTACGGCGGCGTTCATTACCTGTGGATGATCCTCACGGGTCTTCTTTCCGGTTACCAGCTGTTTCAAACGAGACAAGCTTCGGAACGGATCGACGATGACCTTACCCACATCGCTATCACGACGCAAATACAACTGACCTTCCGTGATATAACCCGTATTATCAGGTACGGCATGCGTGATATCACCACCGGATAAGGTCGTTACGGCAATAATCGTGATGGAACCTCCCGCCGGGAATTGAACGGCTTTCTCGTAAATCTTCGCCAAATCCGAATATAAGGAACCCGGCATAGAGTCCTTAGACGGGATCTGGTCCATACGGTTTGATACGATCGCCAAGGCATCGGCGTAGTTGGTCATATCGGTAAGCAATACCAAGACCTTCTCGTTCTTCTCCACGGCGAAATACTCAGCGGCGCTCAACGCCATATCCGGGATCAAGATACGCTCTACGGACGGGTCCTCGGTCGTGTTGATAAAACTAACGATACGGTCTAGGGCTCCGGCGTTACTAAATGTATTCTTAAAGAACAGGTAGTCGTCGTTCGTCATACCCATACCGCCGAGGATAATCTTATCGGACTTCGCACGCAAGGCTACCATCGCCATAACTTGGTTGAAAGGCTGGTCGGGGTCGGCGAAGAACGGGATCTTCTGACCGGTTACCAAGGTATTATTCAAGTCGATACCGGCGATACCCGTAGCGATTAATTCAGAGGGTTGTTTACGACGTACCGGGTTCACGGACGGACCACCGATCTCGACCTCACGTCCCTCGGGGATCGGGCCGCCATCGATAGGCTC
>ENA-OPSN01001467-OPSN01001467.1-human-gut-metagenome-genome-assembly--contig:-NODE-1467-length-10513-cov-3.020941_pt1 | contig 10513 bp, 8 predicted proteins | sample MGYA00241808_ERZ501907 | MGnify/ENA primary metagenome ERZ501907 (study PRJEB25962, sample SAMEA2042218) | human gut metagenome | biome: human gut; feature: human-associated habitat; material: faeces...
TGATTGTGGAGGCGCTGAGTGCAGGCGAGATTGTGCGTCTGGCGGATTTGGGCACGTTTCAGATTGGTGTGAGCGGCAAGGGGGCCGATTCGGAAGACAAGTATGATGTTTCCATGATTAACAAGGCGCGTATCAATTTCCGTCCCGGACTGGCGTTGAGCGGCATGCTGACGGCGCTGTCGTTCAGCAAGGTGAACAAGTTGCCTAAGAAGGAGGAGAAGAAGCCTGAAGAGGAAGTCTCCGGTGTAAACGAGGGCTAACCTCTGAGGGTGTGTCAAAACTGAACCGGTCTATCAAATCGTCAACTGTAGGGGGGTGCCTGCCCTTACCAACGGTCACGGCCTTGGGAGTAATACACAAACAAGCTGTTTGGAGTGGGCAAACCTCGTCTCTACCGATGAAATGACAGCATTATAAACGTTTTGGCACATCCCTAAAAAAGTTTCGGAATAGAGTTTTAATCGTTTGAAAAAGGAGGAAATATGAAAAACTTGATTATTAAGATTCTGGAGTGCATCATGCTGCTCCTCAGAGCCAAGAGAAGAAAGAATGAGAGAGATTAACCTGATTGTAGTCCACTGTTCCGCCACACGTGCGGACAGGGACTTTACTGAAAACGACTTGGAGGTGTGTCATCGGCATCGCGGATTCAATGGGGCGGGTTATCATTTCTATATCCGCAAGAATGGGGATATTAAGAATACGCGCCCCCTAGAGAAGCCGGGAGCACATGCGCTGGGCTACAATGCGCGCAGCATCGGTATTTGTTATGAAGGCGGACTGGATGTCCGTTATCGTCCCGCAGATACGCGTACCGAATGGCAGAAACACTCTTTGAGGGTGCTTATCCGAACGTTGTTGATGGATTATCCCGGCTGCCGGGTGTGCGGACACCGGGATTTGAGTCCCGACCGCAACGGAGACGGACGCATCAGCCCCGAAGAGTGGGTGAAGGAATGTCCCTGTTTTGAGGTGACAAGTAAATTGTATGAGTAAAATATTTATATGATTTGTCCGTAGATAAATGAAAATCCCTTCCCTTTGTGTTAAATAATTAACATTTTGGGGAAGGGATTTCTAGTTGTCTATTATGTAACTAAAAAATGAAGTATTATTTATTTACTTTTTTCATCGTATCCGTAACCGTAGCCATAGGTTCTACCATAGCCGTATTTGCCATACGTGCCATATCCGTACTTTCCGGTTTTGATGTTTACATCATTGATGATGGTGCACAGGTTGGGCAACTTCTTATGGTCTCTCAGTTCGTTGATGAACAGATAGCCTGCTTTGGGTGTATAACCGGCACGGCATACGTAAATACTCATGTCTGCCACGCGCGAAATCAGTTGGGTGTCGGTCACCATACCGATGGGAGCGGTATCGAGTATCACATAGTCGAATTCCTTTTTCAACCGGTCGACAGCCTGTACCAGCGAGTCGCGTGCCACCAGTTCGGTCGGGTTGGGAGGGATGGCACCACCGGGCAGGATGTACAGGTTGGGGGTGACATTGGACTGTTGCAGCAACGACATCAGGTCGGTGTGTTCCGGGTCGGCAAGGTAACGGGTGATACCGTCTTCCTTATGCGACATCTGGAAGGCTTTGTTCAGTCCCGGCTTGCGGATATCCAGCCCCACGATGACCACTTTCTTGCCCAGCAGGGCAAAGCTGATGGCAAGGTTGGCAGCCACAAATGATTTTCCTTCGCCACTGGTGGTAGAAGTGATTAACACCACCTTCTGATTGTTGCCCAACATATACTGCACGTTGGTACGGATATTGCGGAAGGTTTCGGCCATCATGTCGTTCTGGTTTTCGTGTACCACCACCGAACCTTCTTTCGGCATATTGTCTGATGCGGGAATATCGCCGATGATGGGTACGGTAGTCAGTTTCTTTACGTCCGAACGGTCTTCTATCTTGTATCTCAGCAGTTCGATGATATAAATGATGCCCACCGGGATGGCGATTCCCAAGACGAAGGCAATCAGGTAGATGAGTTTGCCTTTGGGAGAGACGGGGAGCAGACCTGCCTGTGCTTCGTCCACGATACGGGCGTTGTTGGCGGTAGAAGCCAGCGTAATGGCGTTCTCTTCGCGTTTCTGCAACAGCATGAGGTACAGTCCCGCCTTGATTTCCTGTTGGCGCGAGATGCTCACCAACTGGCGTTCCTGACCCGGTGCGCTGGTGATTCGTCCGGCGTATTTTCCTGCCTGGCGTTCAAGGTCGGCTTTGGTAATCATCAATCCTTTCTGCACACTCAGGATGGTGGTCTGCACGTTGCTGCGCATGGCACGGATGCTGGCGTCCAGGTTCACCACCACGGGGTTGCTTTCCGAAGAGGTGCGGAGGAGGCGTTTGCGTTCCAGCAGCATTTCGTTGTAGCGGTTGATGAGTTCGGTCAGGCCGGTGTCTGTCAGACCCACGTTGACCGGCAATACCTCGTAGGCATGGTCGGGGTTATTGGCATACTCTGACAGGAATTGCACCAGACGGAGCTGGGTGCTGTTTTCGGCACGTTTCTTTTCGTATTCGGAGTTCTCGCTGAGTGCCAGTTGAGCGTCACTCTTCAGGTCGGTCAGTCCGGCATCTCGCTTGAAGGTTTCCAGCTCTTTTTCGGTGGTTCCCAGCTCTCCGTTGATGATTTTGATACGCTCGTCGATGAATTCGGCAGTCTTGCTTGCCACTTCGTTCTTATCGTCGTTGGCATCACGGTTATAGATTTCTATCAGCTTGTTGATGAAGTCCACGCCGCGTTGGGGACTGGTATTCTGTAAAGTGATTTGGGCAATGGTTGTGGTCTTGGAGGTCGGTTCCACGGAAAGCGCATCGGCATATCCGTTTGCCATGATGCGCGGAGCTGCCACGGTGACGGTGATTTCCTGTTCCTTTTCAACGATTGCCGAGTCGCCGGGAGTAAAGCTGAACGTACCGTAAGGAGTAGTGAGCAGGGCAGGAAGTTTGTCGAAATCCTGTTTGAATTCCTGTTCGTCTATTTCCGTGCTGACACTCAGCTTTCCTCCGGGTTTCAGTACCACTTCAAGCACTGCTGCGCCATTGGGCAGTTTTTCTGCCTCTTCGGGGGTGAGCCACACTTTTACCGGTGTGTCTTTGTAAAGCTCTACAGGGCGGAGGTTCTCACGGGTTCTGTAGTTGATATACAGGTCCAGTTCCTCCACTACCTTTTTCAGCAGGGTACGTGAGTGCAGTACTTCCACTTCATTGTCGAAGTTGCTGGTGGACGAGTAAAAACCGAGGTCTTCCAAATCGCCCAGTCCGGTGCCGGCGCTGCTGTTTTTCTTGTTGTCTTTGATAATGACAGAGCCGGTAATGCTGTACACCGGTGTGGTATAGTGCAGATAAATCCATCCTCCTATCAGGCATACCACAATGCTGGCAACAAACCATTTCCAGTGGATGAGGTATTTGAAGAAGAGGGCTTTGTAGTCTACCTGTTCTTCTTGTTCGGTATAAAGATCGTCGTATAAATTTTCTTTCATAATGAAATCGGGTTGTTTTATCGGGAAATAGTAACAATAAGGCTGGCAAGCGACACGAGTGTACCCACTACGGAGAACCAGATGGTGGTACTGTTACTGATGCCGGCGTTTTTGGCCTTGGTCTTATTGGGGGTGACGTAAATCACATCGTTTTGCTGCAAGTAATAATAGGGAGACAGCACAATGCTTGCATCGTTCAGGTTCAGAGGGATGATTTCACGGTGTCCCTGTGCATCTTCACGGATGAGCTTCACGTTGTCGCGTTGTCCGTAGATGGTCATATCGCCTGCCATGGCAAGTGCTTCAAACAGGTTTACTTTCTCGTTGGTGATAACAAAGCTGCCGGGTTTGGTCACTTCTCCCATCACGGAAATTTTATAGTTGGCCATGCGTACATTGACGATGGGTACTTCCGTGATGTAGGTTTTCAGCTTCTCTCTGATGAGGTTTTCGGCTTCGCTCTTGGTGAGTCCGCCGATGTGCAGGCTGCCCAGTACGGGGAAGTCGATATTGCCTTTGTTGTCTACCAGATATTGCTGCAATACGGGTTGGCTCGTCAGGCTTCTGTTTTGATTGCTGACGGCAGTGGCTACGGTCAGGTTGAATGGTGCTGCTGTTTCCGGGTCCGTAGTATTGACTGTGATGGTCAGCAAGTCCTTGGGCATGATGCGGGCATCATAGAGGGGAGTATTCTGGCCGGAAGTGTCCAGATACTCGGATGCTTGCAAGTATGGAACTTGTTTGTAGGCGGAACAGCTTGCCAATACGAAGGCAAGAAGAACCAGCAAGGCATAATTCATTTTTTTCATTTGTCTATTCGTTTTTTATGTTTTGTCTTTTTGGTTAATAAGCTTGTTTGTCTTTGTGGAGCACATTTGCCACGGTTTTATAAATAATGTAGAGGTCGAGCATGAATGTCCAGTGTTCCATGTACCAGATGTCTGCTTTTATGCGTCCTTCCATTTGGCTCAGTTCGCGTGTCTCTCCACGGAAACCGGTCACTTGCGCCCAGCCTGTGATGCCCGGTTTGATAAAGTGGCGCACCATATATTTATTGATAAGCTGCGAGTATTCTGCCGTATGTTTCAGCATGTGGGGGCGGGGACCGACAATGGACATATCGCCCAGCAGCACGTTGATAAACTGGGGAAGCTCGTCAATGTTGGTCTTGCGCATAAAGTTGCCGAACTTTGTCTTGCGGGGGTCGTTTAGCGTAGCCTGTATCTTGTCCGCATCTTTGTTCACTTTCATCGAACGGAATTTGTAACACCAGAATTCTTTGCCGTTCAGTCCGTTTCTTTTTTGTTTGAAGAAGATGGGGCCCGGCGAGGTAATCTTAATCACTGCGCTGACTATCAGGAAAATGACAGGGAACAGGGTGCAGAGGAATAAGAGTGAGAAAAAGAAGTCGAAGGTGCGCTTTATCAGCCTGTTTTCAAAACTGCTGAGAGGCTCTTCGTGCAACCGCAGGATAGGCACACTGCCTATCAGACCGAAGCTCATGCGGTGGTGAAGGTAGTTGCGCACATTGGGCACACTGTAGAAATGTACCAGATTGTTTTCGCAATAATTGATGACCGGCAGAATGCAATTGCCCATCGAGGATGGAAGACTGCAATAAAGCTGCTCCACACGATGCTGTTTCAAGTAGTCGATGGTTTCTTCGGGCTTGCCCAGATAAGGACAGGAGACCGGGAAATTTTCGTTGGGTACGGAATCGAAATAACCGATTACACGATATCCGCTGGTGGGGTCGTTGGTCATCTCATGATAAAGTTCCGTCATATTTTCTGTACTTCCCATATAGACTGCCGTGCGTGAGTAGCCTCCGCGTTTTCTGTATATTTTAAGGCAGGAACGGAAAGCCAGCCGGTAGCAAATAAGGCAAAGGGTGAACAACAGATAAAAAAGGATAAAAAAAGGATGGGAGTATTGACCGAAATCTGCCAATGTGAAAGTAGTCATGGACAGCAATATGAAATAAAACATATTGAGCAGATTGTGTTGCACAACCTGGTCGGCACGTACGCCGCGACGGTGCAGGATGATGCCTCTCGAAATGGTGCAGGCAAAATAGCACAAGCTGAAAAGAACCAAAATCTGAGGCAATGTTCCGTCAGATACTTTTTGTTCCAAACAGGTAGTCCATAATATATATTGTAAAACGAAAAGGACATCCAGAATGACTAAATCCCCAATAATGACTGCTGATTTTAAGGCTTTGTTAAATCTTTGAACCTGTATCATAATTTCACTCTTTATAAAATTCTTTTCTTATGTCTTTGAAGATCGTTCGGAGTAGTAATAATGCTGTGTTAGATAATATTTTTTATCAAAAGACTATCGCGAACGGTTGTAATTATATATATTGGCATAATCCCTTTTTTGTGGGGACAAAGTTATACATTATTAATTGTAATAACAAATTCTTCTTTGCTTTTTTTATATAAACGTTAATATTTTGATAATATTAAAAAATATTCTTTAGTACTTAGAAAATATAGAAAAAGTCTTGTGTTATAAAAGAAAACGGTGTTTTTATTTCATCGAAATTCAATTTATTCATAGATAAACGCTTGGAAGGCATTTGCTTTTTTACTTATCTTTGCAATTAGAAACTAACCATATAAAAACATGTTAATAGACCTATTAAAATCCTCTTATTTTTCGCTCTTCCTCATTGTGGCGTTGGGCTTTATGTTGGGAAGAATCAAGATTAAAGGGCTGTCGCTGGATGTGTCGGCTGTTATTTTCATTGCGTTGTTGTTCGGACATTTCGGTGTGATTATTCCCAAGGAGTTAGGAAACTTCGGTCTGGTGTTGTTTATCTTTACGATTGGTATACAGGCAGGCCCGGGATTTTTCGATTCTTTCAGGAGTAAGGGAAAGACACTGATTATCCTGACCGTACTCATTATTCTGTCGGCCGGACTGACGGCAGTGGGACTGAAATATGCGTTTGACATAGATACGCCCAGTGTGGTGGGCCTGATAGCGGGGGCATTGACCAGTACTCCGGGACTTGCGGTGGCTATCGACAGCACAAATTCGCCTTTGGCTTCCATTGCCTATGGTATCGCTTATCCGTTTGGTGTCATCGGTGTGATTTTGTTTGTGAAGTTGTTGCCGAAGATTATGCATGTGGATTTGGACAAGGAGGCGCGCAGGCTGGAAGCGGAGCGTCGCGGCAGTTTCCCCGAGCTGGGTACTTGCATCTTCCGTGTGACAAACCGTGCCGTATTCGGACGTACGCTGGCACAGATCAATGCGCGTGCCATGACAGGGGCAGTGGTGTCACGTGTGAAGCATGAAGAAAAAATTCTGATGCCGACAGCCGGAACGCTGTTGCAGGAAGGAGATTATGTGCAGGCGGTGGGCAGCGAAGAGTCGTTGCAGCAGTTTGCGGTGCTGGTGGGCGAACGCCGGGAAGGGGAGTTGCCGCTGGACCATACACAAGAGATAGAGTCATTGTTACTGACTAAGAAAGATATGATAAACAAGCAGTTGGGCGATTTGAACCTGCAACGAAATTTCAGTTGTACGGTAACTCGTATTCGCCGAAGCGGTATCGATCTTTCTCCGTCGCCCGAACTGGAACTGAAGTTTGGTGACAAACTGATGGTGGTAGGCGAGAAGGAAGGACTGAGAGGCGTGGCACGCTTGCTGGGTAACAATGCCAAGCAGCTGTCCGATACGGACTTTTTCCCTATTGCCATGGGTATCGTGCTGGGCGTGTTGTTCGGCAAACTGAATCTTTCTTTCCCCGGCGGGCTTTCTTTTTCTCCGGGATTGACGGGAGGCGTGTTGATGGTGGCATTGGTGCTGAGTGCCGTAGGTAAGACAGGACCTGTCTTGTGGTCGATGTCCGGACCTGCCAACCAGTTATTGCGCCAATTGGGTTTACTGCTGTTCCTGGCAGAAGTGGGAACATCGGCAGGAAAGAACCTCGTGGCTACGTTTGAAGAAAGCGGTATGCTGCTGTTCGGAGTGGGAGCAGCCATTACCCTTGTGCCTATGTTGGTAGCCGTTTTGGTGGGACGATTGGTGTTTAACATCAGTCTGCTGGACTTGTTGGGTACCATTACGGGCGGTATGACGAGTACACCGGGACTTGCCGCCGCCGATTCGATGGTGGACAGCAATATTCCGAGTGTAGCATACGCTACGGTATATCCGATTGCCATGGTGGTGCTGATACTCTTTATCCAGATTATCGCTTCTGCGGTATACTAGGAGATAAATAAAAATAAGATATGAAGGTTTTTTTTACGTTATTGTTTGTCTGGCTCCTCGGAAGTACGGCCTTGTGGGGACAGCCTGCCGATGTGGTATGGAACAGTCAGAGCCGGAATTCATCCGGCTCCATGCCTTGCGGCGGCGGAGATATCGGTATGAATGTGTGGGTAGAGGATGATGATGTCTTCTTCTATTTGTGTCGCAGCGGTTCGTTTGATGAGAACAACACGCTGCTGAAGCAGGGACGTTTCCGTATCCGGCTTACCCCCAATCCGTTTGCCGGCAGGAGTGATTTCCGCCAGACGCTTCATCTGAAAGACGGATATGTGTCCGTCACTACTCCGGTGGGGCAGATGCATATTTGGGCGGATGTGTTCCATCCTGTGGTGCATGTGGAGGTGGAAACCAAGGAAGTGACCTCCATGCGTGTCAGTTATGAAAGTTGGAGAACGGCAGATCGGGTGATGAGTCGCGAGGAAGGACTACAATGTTCTTATGCGGGAGAGTGGCCCGGAACGGTGGTCACCGCACACGATTCCATCCTGGTAGGAGAAGAGAACCTGACTTTTTTTCATCGAAATGCCTCGCATACCATTGTCGATGCTGTCATAAAGCAGCAAGGCCTGGAAAGCGAGGCTTCTCATTTATATAACCCGTTGAGAAATCTGATATTCGGAGGCCGCATTGCGGGTGATTTGATATTCAGCGGCACACGCCGGGGGCATTACTGCGGAACGGAGTATGAGGCATGGACATATAAAAGTAGGAAACCCGCCAACAGACAGTCTTTCAGAATCACCTTGCATGCGGTACAGACTCCTGTTGTGTCCGATTGGGAAGCCGGACTGGAGAAAACGGAAAAGGAACTGCATGCGGCAAAGGACAAAGAGGCGAGCCGCCGATGGTGGAATGAGTTCTGGCAGCGCAGTTTCGTGCGGGCGGAAGGAGAAGCGGCTCGTGCGGCACGCAACTATGATTTGTATCGCTATATGGCAGCTTGTAATGCATTCGGACAATGGCCGGCGAAGCCCGACGGAGGGCTGTTTACGTTCGATCCTTCGACAACGGGAGGTGAATCGCAACTCACGCCCGACTACCGAAGGGGAGGGGCGGGTACGCTGACGGCACACAGGATGGCACTGGTATATTGGCCGATGCTGAAAAACGGAGATACCGACCTGATGAAGCCCCTGTTTGAGTGTTATCGCCGTCTGCTGCCCACGGCGCAACTCCGTTCGCAGGTGTATTGGGGATATTCCGGGGCTTGTTTCAGTGAAGAGACGGAAAACTTCGGCTTGGTGAATCCGGCGGCGTACGGACTGAACCGTCCCGAAGGCTTTGATAAAGGGAGGGAATATCATCCTTCTTCGGAGTATGAATGGGACGGTGTGCTGGAGACGTGCCGCATGGTGCTGGATGCTGTAAGCTATGACAGCATGGACATCAGCCGCTACATTCCCCTGATAGAGAGTTCGCTGAATTTCTTTGATGTTTATTATCGCGGCACGGCTGCCCGCCGGGGATACAGCGATTTGGACGGAAAAGGCAAGCTGGTTCTGTATCCGGCTTCGGCAGGGGCAACCTATAAGATGGCATATAATCCGTCGTCGACCATTGCCGCACTCCGTTCGGTGCTGGAGGCCTACGGACGTAAACCCGATATGCTGGCGCGTATTCCTTCCATTCCTTTGCGGACGGAGGAAGGAAAAGAGAGGATTCTTCCGGCTGAGGTGTGGGAACGGACAGGTGAGGCAGGTACGCCCCAGTTGCTCCCTGTCTTTCCGTGGAGAATATACGGAGTGGGCAGGGAAGGATTGGAAACAGCCCGTAACACGTATCTGTTTGACAGGGATGTGCAGAAGTGTCGTGCGCAGACCGGGGAGAAGCTGGACAATGTGTGGGCTGCCTGCCTGGGACTGACGGAACAGGCGTCCGAGCTGACTTTGAAAAGACTCTCCGACGGTCCTTATCGTTTCCCGGCTTTCCGACAGACTAATGACGCGTGGACGCCTGATTTGAATGAAGGGAATGCCGGTATGATGGGGATGCAGGAGATGCTGTTGCAGGAGGTGAATGGAAAGATTTTGCTTTTTCCGGCATGGCCTCGCGGATGGGATGTGCACTTCAAACTGCATGCTCCGGGGCAGACCACCGTGGAAGCGGAATGGAGAGGTGAAAAACTGGTGAAGCTGACGGTGACTCCCAAAGAGCGGGAAAAAGATGTGGTAAACTGTTTGTAAAGCAGCATAAAAATGAAAGAAGGATGGCTTATTGCCATCCTCCTCCCAAAGCTTTATATAGTCTCACCATGGTGATTTGTTTGTCTCTGACGGCATTGCTCAAGCCAATCTGTGCGTCAAAATAGCTACGCTGCGCATCGAGCACATCCAGATAGCCGATTACTCCGTTGATATATTGTAATTGCGCCAGTTCCATGTTTGTTTTGGAAGAGCGTTCCAACTGCAACCGTGATTCATAGATTTCCTTTATCTTGTTGAAGTCGACAATCGCATTACGGGCATCCTTGAAAGCAGTCAGTACGGATTTCTCATAATTGTAACACTCTTGTTCATAAGCGGCCTTTTTAGCCTTTACGATGGCGCGGTTCTTACCCATGGCAAAGATGGGACCGAGCAGATTGGCACTCAGATAGTGGATGGGTGATTTCAGCAAGTCGGACATCTCTCCGCTTTCCAGCCCGTATTGAGCAGTGAGCGACAATTTCGGAAACATATTGGTATAGGCGATACCTACAGCGGCATTGGCGGCTATCA
>ENA-OPSN01001469-OPSN01001469.1-human-gut-metagenome-genome-assembly--contig:-NODE-1469-length-10499-cov-2.813098_pt1 | contig 10499 bp, 4 predicted proteins | sample MGYA00241808_ERZ501907 | MGnify/ENA primary metagenome ERZ501907 (study PRJEB25962, sample SAMEA2042218) | human gut metagenome | biome: human gut; feature: human-associated habitat; material: faeces...
TTCTGACGCTCTCCGGAGCCCTCTGTTGCTTTACAGCAAGCTTGAGATTAGAAGAACAAGCTTGCCCGAGCGTTCACGCTGCTCGACCAGTCACGGACGTCACCCTTCTCTACGGCGTAGTAGAGACCAAAGGCACCTGCTGCACCCTGATAGCTCATGCCGAACTTGGCCTGACTGAGCCAGTCGTTCACGAACTCGGCGCTCATGCTGTCGGAATGGCCATTGGAGATGCCGGAAACCTTGAAGTCGGCATCCTTGTCTCCGAACTGCGGAATGAAGGAGATGTCCGCATCCCAGTTGACCGTGCCCGAACGTCCGAAGAGCTCAAGCGGCATGAAGGTACCGGCCCTGACGCCAACGGGCGTGCGCACGATCGTGGCATCAACATCCGAGAAACGGAAGGCGTCCATTCCCGACCACGAGGACATGAAGCCGTCCTGTGTGAGCTTCATGACATCCACACCAAGGTACGGCGTCATCCAAACGCGGTTCTGTCCGAACGGCATGCTCATGCGGGCACCGAGCACCCACATGTCGGCGTCGATGTCGGCCTTCACCTTTCCCAGGTTGTACGCATCGACTTCATGATTGGCCGCCATGTACGTAAGCGCACCCGTGACGTTCAAGCCGGACTCAAAGGTCTTGCCGCCGTAGACCGAGAAGCCGTAGCCCTCGATGTCGGAACTGAGCCCGTCGTTGCCGTTCAGATCGCCTCTCTGAGCCGAGAAGGCGACACCCAGTCGGCACGAATCATCGCCCAAGGGCAGATCAGCACCGAACGCAAAGCCGGTCGTATCGGCTTCATAAGCACTCGCACCCGTAGAGCGCGCAAAGTCGCCGCTGTCGGTCTTCGAGTAGATGCCGTCCACCCAGAAGGTGCCGTAGCCCTTGCGGGCCGAGGACGCATGATCGAGCATCGTGGTCTGCACCTGCGCACCCATGCGCTGGGTCTCGGCCATCACGCCGGCATCCATCGCCAGGGCTTCCATCCTGTTCGTCGCGGACGCACCGTGCTTGTCAACCAACGCACTGGTGAGGAAAGCCACGTCGCCATGTTCGGAGGTAAGGTCTTGGCGACCGTCGAGAAGCCAGTTCATCTGGTTCACCATGCGATGGGACTTGTCCTTCTCCAGGATGTTGTCCGAACCCACCGTGACGAAGATGCCCTTGTCATTCTTCTTCGTGCCTAGGGCCTTGCCATCCTTGTCGAGAATCCCGACCTTGAGGATTTCAGCCGTCGACGCATCGTCAAAGCCCTTCATGAGGTAATGATTGCCCCACAGCAGATCGTCCGTCATGGCGATCACGGCACCGTCTTCCACGTGCAGATGCTGCGAGCTTTCGCCGTTGAGCAGGGCCTCGCCATGGAGCTGCGTCGTACCGAGAAGCAAGAGGGCATCAGAACCGAGATTCACCGTGCCCTTGGCTTCATCAACGGAACCGACGGTCAAGGAGCCGCCTTGACCGAAGTGAAGATCGGTCGAGAGCGCCAGGATAGCCTTGCCGTCCTTGTCGCCCGTGAAATTCTTGAGCGCATTGTCGAGGCTCGACTTGTCATGGGAGAACGCAAACGTACCGCCAGCAGCCACCGTAATGTCGGAACCAACAGCGCCGTTCTTCAGGCTCTTCCCTGCCAGGACGGAATCCTTCTCGACCGAGATCGTGCCCGAGACGAGATCGAGTTCATCGACATAGGTCTTCCCGCGATTGAAGACTTCCGCCTCATCGCCGTTGCGTGCCAAAAGCATCCGCTTCGACGTGCGGCCAACGGCAAGCGTGCCGATGGTCGATTCACCGTCGAGCGTCGTCTCGCCTTCGTCGCCAACCACGTAAGTGCCCGTGACGTTGAGCGTACCCTGATTGCGCACAATGCCGTCGGCATCGACACTGGCATACGTGAGCGTCGCGCCTGCGTAGTTGTTGATCTGTCCGAACGTGTCCACCACTACGGCGCCCGCATTCATCGTCGAACCCGTCTTGTTGCTCACCTTGGCAAAGTCGTTCACGACAAGGCCGCCCGTCAGGTTCGCTGTAGCGCCGTTCTCGTTCACGAACGTCTGCGCCTTCGGTTTCGCATAGGTCGAAGCTCCTTCGGTCGCCGCACCGAGCACCGTTCTGCCGGCAACCGTCAGAGTGCCCGCATTCGTCACCTGAGTGGCGGACAACTCGCCCGTGACATCTGTACGGGTTCCTGCATTCAGGTTGAGCGTGCCTTCGCCCTTCAAGGAAGCCAGGGTGTAAATGCCGTTTTCAACATTCACCGTGGACATGCGGTCAAACGTCACGTCGGCAAGCGTGCCTTCCGTGGCCGAGAGCGCTTTGTGACCGAGATTGAGCGTACCGTTCTGGAGCGTCGTCGGGGCGTCCGTCATCACATAGGACGCCGCGCGGTCATCCGCCCCCACGGCCATTGCCATGGAGGCCTGAGCGCCCATCAGCGTCAGCGTCTTGCCGTCCTTTACCGTAATGCCGGATGAACCGAGAATGCCCATGAAACCCGTGTCCTGGGTCATGTCACCCGTATTTCCGAGCGTGAAGGTCTTGCCTTCATGCGTCAAGGCTTCGGACGTCACAACACTCCCTGCCGCAAGCTTGTTCTCGGAGATGAGGGCATTCACGACGTCCATGTTGAACTTGGAAGAAGAGGCTGGTTGACCATCAACCGTTCCTGTGAACCGAATATTCACATCATTACCGATAATCGGCCTCAATTGCTCTTCAATTGACTTCGCCAATTCCGTATCAGCAGCCACATCAGAAATCAGAATCGTACTGCCCGCGTCGAAAACTACATATTGAAGACTTGCATTGTCTAAAACAAGGTTTCCAGTTTGGTGTAGTGCATTCTCTACAAAGCTTTGGCTATTTATCTGTTGCTTAGATCCATCCCCTCCTATCACATAAATTGATTTTTGCGCGCTTTCAGTTCCAAGTTCTGGCTTCGAATAATTTCCTGAGAAAAAAACTGCTGCATCTCCTATTAGCTCAGAACCAATCTTATTAAATAAAAGATCAGCGTGGTAGCCACTAAAATTTCCCTCGCCGTTCGTAAAATCTACAACACCATAATTATTTATAACAATTTTAGTGAGCTCACCATCAGTGCATTCAATTTCTTTGACACCCAAATTGATATACCCTCTATTATCTATTGATATATCCAAAAGCGCATCCTGCTGTGTAACTAAATAGTAACCGCCATCAAAATATAAAGATCCATTATTTTTAATACGAATTTCGCCCGCACCAAAATGAGCATCCATGCCTGAGCATTGCCCTCCTAAAAAATGCACCTCTCCATCATTTTCAATAGTAACCTGCCCATTAAATAGAATTAGTGGATAACAAGACATCTCATTATTTAAAATGAACACTCCGCCGCTCCTATTCTTTAGAACAAAGCTCCCTGCTCCTTCAAGAAACAAGTTCTCTTCTGCATTAAATTCCATAAGCCCGTTATTATCAATGTCTACATCTGAATTTTTGAACCATAATGAGTCTATGGAAAACTTTCCTTCGTTTACAATATACAAATCTGAATCTTCTAGAGATGCGGAATCTATTTTAAAATTGCTCCTGCTTCCTGACAAGACTAACGTACTATTCGAATCATTATTCATATGTAAACATGAGCCAGCAAACGCCAATCCGTTAAATACAAGATTTGCCTTAGACCCATTTAAATTTTCAACTGTTACAGTGGCGCCATTTTTCGCAAATGCACCAATAGGGCTTACCCCTCCTAATCCAGTAACCGTATCTATTAATCCGCCGCCTGAATTAACAAGTTTCGCACTGGACATTGCTCCATCTGCAAACACAGAGACAGCAGAGCGTCCCACCGATGTCATTTCACCTCCAGGCACCCAATCCTGGCCCCCCGTTAACTTTATAACTCCTTCTCCAGAATTAACGAGTTCAAATGTGCCTCTTTCCGTAGCTCCAGCTGTAATTCCTTCTATAAACATCGAACCCCGAATTTCAATTAATCCATTCCCAGAATTCTCTATTCTTGCAGTTCCATTATTTGTAGCAACTGTTTTAAATACGGGAGCACCGTATGGCGATATCGCATCCTTCGGGCTAAATATAATAGTCTTGTCAGTGTCGTTAATAAATGAACTGGTTCCACCTTTGGCCAATGCATCCCAGGTCGCCCTAGACAAATCTATGTCATTACCACCCTCAGAAAGATTTGCAAAAGCATCACTTGTTCGGAAAGACCACGTTGTCGGCGCTTCCGTCGCCACTAATTTTGCTGACTGGAAAGCTCCATCATATCCGACATAACCAATAGTCCCCCCCATTGAGTCGTAAGTCGCGCTCAATTGATAGCCGCCAACTTCAATGACAACTGGCCAAGTTCCAGGTACAGCATTCGCATCTCCAGTCGTCAAGACTCCACATACAAAAACGCCCGCAATCGCTTTAGCCAAAGCTGCGGGCTTGAAGATCCGATGATCCACCGGCGTTCCAGAAGCCGTCCTTCGGAGTGCTTTCTGATTCAATTTCATTTTTCGCATGATTTTCCCCAAAATCAATAACCGCTTTTCCTTGAATCGCGAGCGCACTCTCACTCAATTCCCTTGAGCTTGAGTCGTTCGCTTTTGACATACGTTCGGACTGCGAGACTCGGCGTGACATAGGCCGCGTTCTCGTTCTTCATGACCAAGAGCGCCTGAATGTCCGGATGCGCCTTCAAGAAGTCGAAGGCTTTGTCACCCAACACCCAAAGTGCTGTAGAAAGCGTGTCCCCACGCGCTCCGTCGTGATCAATCACCGTCACATATGCAAATGTGTTTTCTGCGGGCTTGCCAGTACGACCGCTCATGATGTGGCCGTAGCGCTTGCCCTTGATGTCGATATGACGTTCCTTGTCGCTGCTAGTCGTGACAATGTCGCCGGCATCGAGCTTGAAGTAGCCGACGTAGTCGTACTGATCTTCAGCCGACGGTATGGCCGAGAGCCACTTGTCGCCGTAGGTGGGCTTGCCGACAAACGCGGTATTCCCGCCCAAGACCACCATGGCTCGATGCGCACCATCGTCTTCGACCTGTTTGGCGAGGATCTGATTCGACCAGCCTTTGCCGATTCCACCCAAATCCACACTCTGTCCCTGCCCAATGCGGGCTCGACAGACCGATTGCGATTCGTTCGAGAAGTCAACCTCAACCTTTCGCCAGTCCACCTTTGCTTTGGCATCTGCGAGGGTTGACGACGACGGAACGGAGGTTCCGCCAAAGCCGACCGACCACTGCGCCGTCACCGTGCCGATCGTTGGGTCGAATGCACCGTTCGTGAGTTGAGCGGCATCTTTGGCCTTCTGAAGCACGTGAGCGGCTTCGCAGGGCATGACAACCCATTCGCCTGCATGGGCGTTGAGGTTCGTCATGGAACCAGGCTTATGAACGGATAGCAGGTCTTCGTGACGCGTGAGCGTGGCGGAAAACCGATCGGCAATCCGCTCGACGGCAGACTTGTCGTAGATGACATTGACCTCGGTCGCTTGAGTCGTCACGGCAAGCTGTCCGAAGAGTACGGCCATGAAGCCGAACATCATGCCCCGTGGTGAGGAACGACCGATCATCGCGCGTCTTCCATAGCACCATCCTTTCTGGCTTCGGAAAGCCAGGAGAGAATGGTTCTTTTCGAACACTTGATCTCGGCAGCGATCTCCATCAGGGATGCACCCTTGGCACGCATTGCAAAGGCCTTCTGCCTATCTTCAGGCGTCCCAAGAGCATTGGCCCGAATTTGAAAGCGCCAGTTGCGTGCCCAGTCCCTCACCGTGTACGGATTGAGGAGCAAAGCAGTGGCAACGGCCCTGTAGCCAAGCCCGGCCTGAAAGAGACTGATGGCCTCCTTGTGCTTTTCGGCGAACTGCGCCTTGGTGTACGTCATCGACATCGTTGTCTCCATGCCCCTTCCCTGCCCGGGATGGGAACCTCCCTCCTCTGCCGAGGGCAGAGAAAGGAGGTATTTCCCAGGCATGGAAAGGGATCAGCCGTTAGAAGCGATAGCGAGCGCCAAGACCAAAGGTCACGGCGGAATCACGCATGTCGCCCACGGAGACGCCGAGCTCACCGCCGAAGGAGAAGTTGTCCTTTTCAGCGGAAACGCCCATGCGAACGGCACCGGTCACGCTGTCGGCAAAGTCGGAGGAGACCTTGTCGACAGACTTGATGCCGTTGACCGTCACCGTGGTGTCGGCTTCCTTGTCACCGAAGACCGGCGTCACGGAAATGTCGAACACACCACGGGAAGTCCAACCGGAGGCCGTCGTGTTCATGCCTTCAAAGGCAATGCCGACGGGCATCTGGAACTGCACGAGCGTGTCGTTGTCGTAGTGGAAGGCGTCCTTGCCGCCCATCGTCGACGTATCGTCGGACGAGAGAACGGTGACGGCACGCAGGCCCACATACGGCACGGCAGCCACGTTGTCGGCGAGCTTGCAGTGCATTTCGCCCTTGAGACCGGCAGTGATGATGTCGCTCTTGGCGTTCATCGTGTGCTTGCCCATGTCCATGGCGGACGGGAGCGTCTGTTCAAGGTCGGCGTCCACTCGGGTGTAGCCCAGAGACCCGATCAGGTTGAACTGACCGAACTGCTGAGCGGCATAGCCCGTGATGGAGAACGCATCGGCTTCGTTCGAGGTCGAGACGAGCGAATCAAAGCTGTCCATGTCGCCCTTCTGGTAGCCGAAGGCCGCACCGTAGCGCACGCCGTTCTGAGCCATCAGGTCGGCACCCATGATGAAGCCGATGTTCTCACCGTCAAACGCGGCGGAACCGCCCGTGTAGTCGGCACCCGAGACTTCGACCTTCTGGCCGAGCGCATTCGCCCAGAGACGCACGCCGTCCCAGGCTTGAGCTTCGCCTTTCTTGAAGTGAACGTCTTCATAGGACATGTGACGATCCACCTGATCCATGACATTGCCCACAAGGGTGAAGTTCTGATTCATGAGACCGCCGGCAGCGCCGATCTGCGTGACGGAGTTGATCACCTCGGCCTGGTTTTCAGCGGCGATAATGCCGTCTTCAACCGCCTTGGAGATGAAGCCGATCACGTCCTTGCGGTTCGGATCACGCAGGTCGGGATTCGTGATGATGTCGTTCACGATGCCGCCGGTGCCGACTTCAGGAAGCTTGTCATGAATGTCGCCGGAACCCACCGTGAGGATCACGTTGCCGTCCTTGTCCTGCTTGACTTCGAACTTGACGGCGGGATCAGCCGGGCTAACGGACTGCCAGCCTTCGACCGTTTCCTTGGCGAAGTCCTTGGTCACGTAGTAGTCACCCCAGCCGAGCGCACCGACATGGAGCTTGGCACCCGCGTCAACCGTCAGGTCGCCCTTGGTGTTGCCCACGAGCGCTGCGGAGCCGCCCTCTTCGATGGTCGTCATCTTGGAGGTGTCGAGCACGAAGAGCGAGTCGCCGCCGAACCAAGCGGAACCGGCAGTCATCGTCTCAGCCCTGGCACGCGCACCGGAGCCGACGGCGAGCTTGCCGTTGGTGCCGATCTTGAGCGGAGCCGTGTCGGCGATGAGGATGGAGTTGGCAGACGGAAGCGCTTCGGACGTCCTGGCGGAAGCCGCAGCTGCATCCGTCCACTTGCCAACCGTCACCTTGGCGGTGTCGATGTTGAGCGTACCTTCAATGTCGCCCTTAAGCATGAGGGAAGCCGCAACCTGCTTCTTTTCAGCCTGCTGGTCGTCATTGACCTGCTGGCCGAGGAAGTCGATCACGCCGCCCTTGAAGTCAACGCCCTTCGTGACGGCGAGCGAACCCGACGTCATGATGAACTTGCCGCCCGTCATGTCGAGCGATTCGGCCACCGTGAAGGAGCCGGCTTCGCCCAACTGATGGACTTCGCCTTCGCCCGAAATCTTGACGGACTTGAGAACGGAAGCCTTGCCGCGATTTTCAAAGACGCCGCCCTGAACATCGAGCACGTCCTGAATTTCAACGGTAGCACCGGCTTCGGTGACGTACTTGCTGCCCGTCATCGTGAGCTTGTTGTGAACGGCACTCGAACCCTTCTTGTTGGTCACACCTTCGTCACCTTCACCAAGCGTCAGGTCTTCAATCACCTGTTCGCCCTCGTTGACAAGAGATGCACCCTCACCAAGGGAAAGTGTGCGGGCAAGGAAGATGCCGGCGTTGCGGCTCTGGGAACCGTCGCCCAACATCACGTCAGCCGTGCGGGCGTCAATGAGGGCGTCGGTCTTGTTGTCGAGGCCGCTGACAAGGCTCAGGCTGTCAATGACCTTGAAGCCTTCGCCCTGAGAAGCGTCGCCTTCGTTCGTGAGCTTGTTCAAGGCAACGGTGTTGGCAATCGTCGTCTTGGAGTTGCGATAGACGCCGTCGCCATTCACAGACGTGGCCTGCAGTTCGCCGCCATTGTTCACGGCACCGAACGTGTCAACGGTAATCGTGCCGGCAGTGATCTGACCCGTGTCGCCGTTGTGGAGCGTACCGAAGTCGTTCACCGTCACATCGGCGAGCTTCATCGTGCCCTCATTAAGCACGCTGGTTTCCGGAGCCTTGGCACGGACGTGCGAAGCATTGGCCGTCGTCGCGCCGCCAATGACGGTTGCGCCCTTGGAAAGGTCAACCGTAGCACCCGCTTCATTGTGGAAGACATGCGTCTGGCTGTTGAGGCCGACGTTCTCGAACTGGCTCGTAAAGTTGTTGGTGCCCGTGGAGACGAGAACGCCCGCATTCTTCACCGTACCCGTGGTGACGACGTCGATGCCAGCCACCTGAATGCCGGTGGAACCTGCGCGCGTCACCTGAGCGGCTTCATTGATGAGCTTGCCCGTCACCGTGAGACGACCGTCAATCGTGAGAGAGCCGCCCGTCTGGTTGGTCATGTTGCCGGCCACGGTCGTGGCCTTCGTCACCTGCAGCGTGCCCTTGTTGGTCGAAGCGGTTTCGGCATCGTCCGTAAAGGACTTGGCAACGATGGCGCCTTGGTTGGTGAGCCTGGAGCCTGCGCCCGTCACGGTAAGCGCGTCAGTCGAGAGCTTGCTGCCGCCGACGGTTTCAACAGCGGCCCCCGTAGCCGTAATGGTCGCAACCTGATAGTCGCCGCCCTTGGCGAGGAGCTTGCCGCCTTCCGTCAGGGTGACGGCGTTCAGCTTGCCGGTGAGGCTTTCGCGATAGGTCGTGCCGAGCACGAGTTCGGAACCCGCACCCTTCACGTCAACGGAGCCGTTGTCGCCCACGAGCGAGCTGTGCGACTGATCGGCCTTGCCGACGAGTGCCAGACCCTTGCCGTCCTGAATGACGACCTTTTCCGTTTCAACGATGTTCGAGAAACCAATCGTGCCGTCAATGCGCACGCCGTCGGAGTCCTGACCGCCCACGTAGAGCGTCTTGCCCGTAGCACCCGTGGCAGGATCACGTGCATAAAGCGTAGAAGAGTCAAAGACGATCTTCGTCGGATCATTGGCCGTGATCAAGGAGTTGGCAACATCAACCGTGAAGACCTTGTCGGTCTTGCCAGTGAAGTGAACGGTGACGTTGCCGCTCGACACATCGTTGAGCGCCTGACTGATCTTGGTCACTTGGTCAACGTTGATAGAGTCCTTGAAGATGATGTCGCCGCCCGTCAGGGTCGTGTGATCCTTGATTTCCTGCTGAAGTTCGCCGACCTTCGACACACCGAGAACGGATGCACCGGAAACCTCGATCTTGCCGTTGCCGTCAACCGTTTCGTAGTTGAGGGCTTCGACCTTCAGACCTTCGAACATCTGGTCAAGCGTCGTCTCAATGGCGCCGCCGTTGAGGGTGAGCGTCTTGCCGTCCTTGGAGCCCTGGTCAAGATTGATCTTGCCCACTTCGAGAAGACCGCCCGCTTCAAGGTTCACGAGGTTGTCACGCGTGAGCGAACCCACGGTGAGGATCGACATCCCGTTCTTCCAATCGTCATTGTTGAGATCGCCGCCCGGAATCTGAGAAGCGCCCGAAGCCTTGACGTTGTACGTGTTGCCCATGCCGAGACCTTCGGCAGAACGGTTCATCACGCCGCCCTCAAGATTGATGGTCGAGTTAGAGAACCAAGTGCCGTCCGTCGACTTGATGCTGGCCGCGTTGCCCGTCTGGGTATACGTCACGCCGTCGGCATTCGACATCGTGGCGATGGTAAGCACGTCGTTGTTGAGAAGCTTCGCACCACGCGTCATGTTGAGGTCCGCAATCGTACCGGCTGCGCCCTGGTTCGAAAGCGTACCGACAACGTTGGCCTGCTGCAGATCAAGCCCCTTGGCGGTGAGCGTCTTGCCCGTCGCAACGGTCGTAGCCCCCTTGGCCGTCACCTTGTTCGTCATCGTCACATTGCCGTTGACGTTCAAAGCCTGCTGGGCCGTAATGGCACCCGCACCCGTGTAGGTGGAATCCGCATTGAAGGTAAGAGCACCCTTGGCGGTCATCGTGCCGTCGATCTTGCCCGTGCCCTTGAGGGTCGCGGCCTGAAGCGTGGCCGTACCGGCAGCCGTC
>ENA-OPSN01001476-OPSN01001476.1-human-gut-metagenome-genome-assembly--contig:-NODE-1476-length-10455-cov-2.970481_pt1 | contig 10455 bp, 9 predicted proteins | sample MGYA00241808_ERZ501907 | MGnify/ENA primary metagenome ERZ501907 (study PRJEB25962, sample SAMEA2042218) | human gut metagenome | biome: human gut; feature: human-associated habitat; material: faeces...
TCCATTATATCGTCGCTGCACGAAGAAGCGAACAGGGCCAGCAGGCATCCGCATAAAAAGAAATATCGTTTCATGTTATTCCGTTGTTTATTGTTCGTTAATCTGCCCATTCCAAATTTCCTTTCCAATCCCAGTTAGGAGATACGGTGATTACAATATTGCCATCTTCTCCCTCTTCCGGCCAGTCTATCGGCGCATCTTTTGTACCTATCGGGTAGAACCAGTTGGCGTTGATGGGGAAGCGGTAGGCTTCGCTTGTGGTGATGATACCGGTACCGCCTTCTGTTCCGCCATTGGTATTAGTATCTTTGTTTTTCACCCGCTTTGCCTGTATGACCTTGCCGTCTGCATCTGCCAAGACTACCCGGAGGGTATAATCTTTTACGTAGATGCTCTCATCGCTATACCCGGCTTCTGTCATTTCATCCGCCGTGGCAAAAGGTGCAATCATGGGGAGCACATACGAGCCTTTGGATACAACTGTTTCCGGTCCGAAATCCGTATCTTTCAAGTCTATTTGCACCAAGGTCTTATTGTCATCGTTTTCAGCAATAGGCTCCATGATGACATCCGCTCCCGATTGGGGTTTGGTGAGCCAGATACTCTTGTTCTGCGCCTTGTACAGCTCGATCCGCAGGGAGGACACATCTTTTCCATTCACCTGCTTAGGGATGTTCTTGAACCAGCCCATCACGCCTGCCACACGGCGGTAGAGGTCTATGGTGCCTGTTATCTGCCCTTTCTCTACAGGAGTGAGCACGGTGGAACCGCCGAAAAGCTCGGATACGGCGATGTCGTTACGACTCTTACCGGAAGCGAGCACCGCCTTGGCATCGCTTAACGTAGTTTGACCTACTTGCACCGCAGCGGGCAGACCGTAAGTATCGCCAGAACAGTTGTCCATACCTATGGCAAGAAAGGTATAGGGCTGTCCCGCCGTAAACTGATTGTACTGCACCGGGTGTGTCTTAGAGGCTGTATTTGCTCCGTTTGCAGGAGCTGCCATCGGAGAGTATTTCCGCGATACCGGTCGGGATGCGTTGGTCGTTTACGATGACTTGTCCAAGCAGGCTGTTGCCTACCGTGAGGTATCGTTGATTCTCCGCCGTCCTTCGGGGCGTGAGGCTTATCCGGGAGATATCTTTTATTTGCATTCCCGTTTGTTGGAGCGTGCCGCGAAGATAATCAACCAGCAGGAAGTGGCGGAACAGATGAACGATCTTCCGGCAAGCCTGAAGGGAAAGGTGAAAGGTGGTGGCTCGTTGACAGCCCTGCCCATCATCGAGACGCAGGCGGGAGACGTTTCGGCCTATATCCCGACAAATGTGATTTCCATTACCGATGGTCAGATATTCCTCGAAACGGACCTCTTCAACCAGGGATTCCGTCCTGCCATCAATGTAGGTATTTCTGTATCCCGTGTAGGTGGTAGCGCACAGATAAAGAGTATGAAGAAGGTAGCGGGTACATTGAAGATAGACCAGGCACAGTATCGTGAACTGGAAGCATTCTCCAAGTTCAGCAGTGATATGGATGCCGTGACTGCCATGGCCATCGACCGTGGACGTAAGAACAACCGGTTATTGATTCAGCCCCAGTACAGCCCGATGCCGGTGGGCGAGCAGATTGCCATCCTTTATTGCGGGGTACATAGCTTGCTGCATGATGTACCTTTGGATAAAGTGATTGAATTCCAGAATACTTTTTTGGAAACGATGCGCGCCAATCATCAGCAGGATGTAATTGATGTGCTGGCAAGCGGTGTCATCAATGAGGAAGTAACCGGAATCATAGAAAAAGTGGCTGCGGAAACAGCTCAATCTTATAAAGAACAATAATTATCATGGCATCACTGAAAGAAGTAAAAGGAAGAATAGCCTCGGTAAACAATACCCGAAAGATTACTTCGGCTATGAAAATGGTGGCTTCAGCCAAACTGCATAAGGCTCAGGCTGCCATAGAAAGTATGCTTCCTTACGAACGCAGGCTGCACCATATACTGACCGATTTTATGAGCAACTGTACCGAGGTGACGTCTCCTTTCATTGTGAAGCGTGAAGTAAAAAAGGTGGCTGTCGTGGTGTTTGCTTCCAATACCAGTCTGTGCGGCGGGTTTAATGCCAATGTCATCAGGCACCTGGTCGATTTGCTGGCAGAATACAAGCCGTTGGGATTGGAGAATATTCTGGTTTTCCCGGTAGGAAAGAAGGTGGCGGATGCTGTCAGGAAGCTGGGATTCCGCATTGAAGGCGACTTCCAGCACATGGCAGACAAACCTTCTTATCAGGAGGCTGCCGACCTGGCTGCCGATTTGATGAAACGCTTCCTGCATGGCGATGTGGATAAAGTGGAATTGCTCTATAATCATTTCAAGTCCACCGCTTCGCAGATATTGACTCGCGAGACGTATCTTCCCATTGATTTAAATAATGAAAAGAAGGAGGAAGAGAGGACGATAGATTATATTCTTGAGCCTTCTGCCGAGGAACTGATGCAGGAAATGCTACCCAAGGTGTTGCGTATGAAGATGTTCACCGTATTGCTGGATTCGAATGCTGCCGAACATGCGGCACGGACCATGGCCATGCAGATTGCAACAGACAATGCCAATGAGTTGTTGCAGGAGCTGACGGTGATGTATAACAAAAGCCGCCAGCAGTCAATTACCAATGAATTGCTTGATATTGTGGGCGGCTCGATGGCTTAATGAGGGAACCGCGAATATTCGGAATTCGATTTCGGACATTCGCGGTTTTATTTCATCCGCAGACAAGCCAGGTAATCATAGTGTTTTCCTTCTTTTATCAGCTCTGCTTCAAAGCCATACTCGGCAGCATAGAGACTGAGTGTTTGAAAATCCACATAGAGCCAGTCGAAACGGTCTCCTTTGATATTCTTATATTGCATCCGGAAATCAATTTCGCCATAGTAATCTCCTGCAAGGTCTATCAGGAAGCTGCCGTCTTCATCCTCGAAAAGATAGCGCAGGTCGCTCGAATCCATTAAAATACATCCTCCAGGACGAAGCAATTGTTTCATTCTCAGAAAGAAATCGGGCATATTTTCTAACTTCCCGATGATGCCCGAACCATTCATCAGCATCAGGATGGTATCAAATGTTTCAAGAAATCCTACATCAAAAAGGTTGATTTGACGGACATCACGTACACCGCGTTCTGCCATAACCTTGACTGAAAGCGGGGAGATGTCAATGGCGCAAACTTCCTTTCCCATTTCTTGCAATGCCAGGGTATGGCAACCGCTTCCGGCACCGGCATCCAGAATCTTTCCGCTTGCCATTTGCAAAGCTGTCTTCTCCGGTTCGGACATTTCGTCGAACGAACGGAAAAGCTGGTTAATGGGAATTTCATCTTCTTCAAACTGAGATGAGAATACACGTAGTTTTCCTGCCTTCTGATGGTGAAAATAGTCGGTAATAGCTGCCCCCATCGGGTCTTTATCGGGAGAGAGAAGGTTTGCTTTCATTTGCTGTGTCATTTTTATCGGTTGGTATTTACAAATTTCTCGTATTGTTTTTTTGCCTTTTCCAAACACGCTGCATCCGGCTTATCATTTTCAAAAAAAGTAACGCTTAATTCTTTCCTTGACCAGTTGCCGGCTATCCGATGCTCATGCAGAACCACCGGATAGAAAATGCCGAACGTATTGTAGGCTTTCCTTTCGTGCTCCTTGGAGAGTACGGCGGAACGGTCTTTGTAGCCGATGAGCAATTCATCGTAGGGAGGCAAAAGTGTAATGCTGTCCTTTTGCATTTTGCCATATCGATTACTCTCGTGCAGGAAATATTCCGTACCGTTTATCATTTTTACGGTCAGCGCAGAGGATATCTGTTCCATTCCTATGCGGCATTCTTTCACCGGTAATCCGCTCCACCATACAAAATCGGCGAGTGTGGCGGGGGCGTGGCTTTGGAAATACTTTGTTGCCAAGCGTGCCAATGCTTCTTCTTTCGGCAGGCAACCGAACTTGTTTTCATCTTTTCCGTAAAGCCGGTAGGTTATCTTCCTGCCGTCGGTGCAACCGTTATGGATGATGCCTTCCGCCTCTGCCACTGCCAACAGGTGGCGGACGGTGTGAGCATTGTCGATGTCTATTTCCTGATAGAAAGGTATGATATCTTCTCGTGTCAGATGCTTCTTTCCACCTAATATATTAGTCAGAAGCTCACGGCTGTTGTCCATCATTTTGTCGGAAATCGGGTTGCCCGACTGTTTGGCAAATGCACACCACGAACGGATGGAACGCTCCCGATGGAGTGGCATCATCCAATGATAGTCTTCTTTAGTGACCAGTTGCCAGGTGGAACGGTTCAAGTGTGAGCGGATGATGTCGCCCTTGTTGAGTGCCTCGATAACGCCGGCCTCCGAGGGCTTCCGCATCCTTACTCCGACGGCCCACCGGCACATGGAGAAATCCTGTGCCTGCATTGCTCCCATCCACGACACTACCTCTTGTGGGGCAGTGAATAGCGGGCGAAGCAGATGTTGGTTCAGCAACCTTGCCGTTGCAATATCTTTTAATGTTTTCATGGTTTGTCAATGTTGGGCGCAAAGATAGATAATTCGGCGTGAGAAACAAGATAAGAGCCGGATTTTATCTTTTATCTGAATAAATGCACTACTTTTGTGACTGCAAAAAGAGACAGAGCACATGAGAAAGATGTTATTATGCATGGGGGTTGCCCTTGCAACAACCATTTCTATCGGCCATGCACAAACCTTGCAGAGTTTGAAAGATAGTTGTTACCATTATCTTGCCATTCAAGATATTGCTTCGTTTAATGCTACCTATATTCAATTGCCCGATGCGTTGGAAAAGGAGATGAATCCTGAAGTCTATTCTTTGGTAAAAGAGCTGAAACAGATGCGGAACGAAGATCAGGGTATCCGCTTGTTGTTGATAGATGCGTCAAAGAGATACGGTGATAGAGATAAACGTACTGTGGAGATACGCCAGATGATGAAAAGGATTGATTCTAAGAATGCGCTGCGGGTACAACAGATTATTGATCTTTATGGATGGTTGGGCAGTGACGAACTAGGTGAAGATGCCAATGAAACGCTTTTTCTGTGCATTCAGCATGCAGATGATTTAATTATACAGACCAAGTATCTTCCCATCTTGAAGAAAGCAATGGAAGAAGGAAATGCGGATGGATGGCAGTATGCTTTTCTGACTGACAGGATAAAAATGAACAGGGGAGAGAAGCAGGTTTATGGAACTCAGACATTGCGGATGAATGGAAAGCAGTTTCCTGTGCCCATTGAAAATCCTGATAAGGTGGATACTCTGCGTAAAGAAATAGGTTTGGAGCCGATGAAAGAATATATGGAAGATACCGGCTTTGACTGGTCATTGGAAAATTACCGGAAAGAACTGCCCGAAATGGAGAAGTCTTATCGGTTATGGTTTGAAAAGAATCGACAACAGCACAATGGAACTTCAAAGGAAAAAGTAAAATGAATGAATTAAAGCTTCGTATAGAATCCCTGTTACAACAACTTAACGAACGTGTTTTCGAGAAAGAGCATGTGGTGGCACTCTCCCTGCTGTCGGCAGTGGCAGGAGAGAGTATCTTCCTGCTCGGCCCTCCGGGAGTTGCCAAGAGTATGGTGGCGCGCCGCCTGAAACTGGCTTTCCGGGATGCCTACGCTTTCGAGTATCTCATGTCCCGTTTTAGTACGCCCGATGAAATATTCGGGCCGGTATCCATCTCCAAACTGAAGGATGCGGATACCTACGAACGCATTGTCGATGGTTATCTGCCTTCGGCTACCATTGCCTTTCTGGATGAAATATGGAAAGCCGGACCTGCCATTCAGAATGCTTTGCTGACCATTATCAATGAAAAGATTTATCGTAACGGACAGTTTTCTATTCGGGTTCCTCTGAAAGGTCTGATTGCAGCATCCAATGAACTTCCGGCACAAGGGCAGGGACTTGAAGCTCTATGGGATCGATTCCTGCTTCGTTGTCTGGTGGGAGGAATAGAAGATATGGGTGAGTTTGACCGCATGATTTCGTCTACCGACGAAACGGAACCGGTGGTGGATGAACAACTTCAAATAACCGGTGAAGAATATGTCCGTTGGGAAAAGGAAATAGCTGCCATAAAGATTCATTACTCCATTTTTGAAGTGATTCATGCACTGAAAGACGGCATTGAGCAATATAACCGGCAAGTGCAGAACGAGGGTGGTATTTCAGCTCCTCTCTATGTGTCCGACCGTCGCTGGAAGAAGATGGTAAAGCTGCTCAAGACGTCCGCTTTCCTGAACGGTTCGGATACCATCCGCCTGTCGGACTGTACGCTTTTATCTTATTGCTTGTGGAGCGAAACGGAGCATATGGAAGCCATTGAAGAAATGGTTGCCGCCGCCATACGGAAGAGTGCCGAGGGCTATCTGCTCAACATAAAAGGGCTGGAACAAGATATCGAGGAACTGAAAGACTGTCAATCTTCGGAACACAGTTTGCGCGAGCTTAATGATCCCGGCATTCAGGTGGTGGATACCTATTACTATCAGGTGGAGGGAGTCCGCATGAGAGAGCGTTTGCTGATTTTTGCTTCCGATTACCGGCATCTTGACAAAACAGGGAAACTGTTCTATTTGCACAAAGACAAGTACAAAGCAAATTGTTGTATTCTGAAAAAATATGATTCGGTGCTTCATGCCAAAGTTCCCCGTAGCAAGATATATACGTTGAAGCGGGGAACTCGCTCCGTTTATATAAACAATTATGAATATCATCTGATGTGTTATGAGAACTGTCCGCCTCCGCCTTCCGAACCGGAACCGGAAGACCTGGGCATGAAATATCATTCAGTGACGGAGGCCTTGGGGAGAATGGAGAAAGACTGGAACGAGTTGCTTGCTGCCGAAACGGAGTATTACGAAAATCATCTTTTCCTGAGTGCAAGGCAACGCCTCCTGATGCGGAGGATGCTCACTCATCAAAAGAACAATATAGAACGATATAAGAACGAATTGAACGAAATGGCTGATGCGTACCGAAAAGAGAACCAGGAATATAAGGTTGAGAGACCTGAAGATGATTTATTCACAGGAGCTTAAAGACAGAACGTTTAAAGCATATGGGGATGATATCGGCAGCGGAGTGGTGCGCCGACACGAATTGGAGGAAAAAGTGCTTGCCTACTATCGCCGCACAACGCCTTCCCTGCAGGAATATTATTCGCGCTACACTCCCGAGTGGGATGCTTTTTATTCCTCGGAACACTTGCCGGACATGGCATTCCTGCAATTCCTGAAACAGATGCGCAGTGCATTCAAGAAGCGTTATGAGCTTTCCGAACTCAATATTGATTACTATATCTCACAAATGGAAGGTTGCTCTCTGCTAAAAGGGGAAGCAACGCAGACAAAGGAGTTTTTTCTGGATAAATGGCATCAGTTGCTCACCCGCAAGGAGTACGACTATCAGTATATGCACATCGACAGCCTTTGCGAGAGTTTCGACCTGTTGGTAAAGAAACATGGGCAACAGTCGGGCAATCACCTGCTCGGGTCGCGCATGGAGTGGCTGCTTCACAACTACCCGGATTTGTATCGCAAGATGCTCCCCTTTGAGCAAGTGATGAAACGCAATCCTGCCATCCGGCAACTGGCGCATCTTTTGGGGAGAAAGCACCGGGAACCATTGAAATATGATTCTCTTTCGGGAGTGGATAAGAAGATGCTGATTCGCCATTCTCCGCACAGCGATATAACGGGCGTCACTTTGGGCAATGACCTGAACAGTCTGTTGCCGATAGAATATTGTTATCTGGCGGACGATTCGCTGCGTGCCGTGTTCATGGAACGGTATGCCGAGAAGCGGTTGCAACTGTTTGATTATAAATCGAAAGAAGCAGACCCGGTGAAGAATGACAAGCAGAAAGTTTCGGGACAAGGACCTTATATCATCTGTGTGGATACGTCCGGCTCCATGCAGGGCGACCGGGAAATCCTGTCCAAGTCTGCGATTCTTGCCATTGCTCAGTTGACGGAAAAGACTCACCGCAAATGTTATGTCATCAACTTCTCCGATGAGGCTGTAGCTCTGTTGGTGGAAGATTTGTCGCGCGACATGCCCAAACTGGCCGAATTTCTCAATAAATCCTTCAACGGAGGAACGGATGTAGAACCCGCCCTTCGCGAAGCGGCGCATATCATTAACGGAAACGATTTCAGAGAGTCGGATATTGTCCTGATTTCAGACTTCGAGATGCCTCCGTTATCCAAAGATTTAAAAGAACAAATAAGAGTGATGAAACGTCGGAAGACTTCTTTTTTTGCACTCTCTTTTGGCAATCAACCCGAAATGGAATATCTGAATCTTTGCGATAGATATTGGGAGATGTGACGGAGACGAAAAGAAAACCGCATTTTTAAATTCTGAGGTTCTTGAAAAAACTCTTTCAGCTTTTTGCAAAACTCCACTGTCTTTTCGCAAAAGACTTAGAGGTTTTGCAAAAAGACAGTGGAGTTTTTCGGGAGTCCTTTTCCATGTTTTATTTTTCGCTTTTATCTCTTTATAAAACGGACTGCAGATTTGTGATGTGGATTATGATTAAACAATTGACTATCAGAGAATTAATGATTTATTTGGGACCACTGGGACCAGGGCCCGTCTTTATGAGATTCTGACCCCGGATTTCTGCTGATATGAATATATATATTGTTGTTTATCAGTATGTTCTTGATTTGTAAAACGGACAAGCTCTTTTTATGGAATATGAATTATTATTACATGAATAATATCTGTTGGCAATGAGTTTATTGTTTCGCTGAATAGGTGCTTGAATGATTTATAATCTCATTGATTACAGTGCCGAATTTCATTTAATAGGCTTGTCCGCTTTATCGGTTTGATTATCAATTTATTAATGGTCTTTTATTGGGGCCGGATTCTCATAAAGGCGGGCCCTGGTCCAAGTGGTCCCAAACAAATTGTTAATCATTTGATAATCAACTGTTTCACTCTTTTGGTATAGCGAGAAACAATTACCATTTTTATGCGAGAAGACTTTATGCCTTTATTGTGCTTTTTATGGCATCAATCAGTCGGCTGAAATCTTCAGGAAATACATCGCCGATATTTCCGATACGGAATGTATCTGCCTGTGAAATTTTACCCGGATAAATCACGAATCCCTTTGTTTTCAGTTGCTTATAGAATTCTTTGAAATCAAATGCCGCATCGGGGTACAGGAAAGAAGTGATAATGGGAGATTGTATGGTGTCATCCAATAAGGTTTTGAAGCCCAGAGAGCGCATCCCTGCCACCAATACCTCGTGATTGCGGCAGTAGCGTTCGTGACGTGCCTGCACGCCGCCTTCGGCCTCTAATTCGTCCATGGCCTGCTTAAAAGCGCGTACCACGTGAGTGGGAGAGGTGAAGCGCCATTTGCCGTGTCCCTTCTCCATTGTTTCCCATTGGTCGTAAATGTCGAGAGAGAGTGACTTGGAGACGCCCTTGCAGTGCAACAGCTCGGAACGGCGGGCGATGATGAAGCCAAACCCCGGAACGCCCTGGATGCACTTGTTGGCACTGCTGATGAGGAAGTCTATGCCCAGTTCGTGTACATCGAGGGGAACACCGCCGAAGCTGCTCATGGCGTCTACAATCAGTTTCTTGCCGTGCATCTTGACGAGGTGGGCTATCTCCTTGAGGGGATTGAGCACGCCGGTAGTGGTTTCGCAATGCACCACGGCAACGTGAGTGATTTCGGCATTGTGCGAAAGATAGTCGTCAACGTAGCTGACGGAGACTTGCTCCGTTTCGTCAAAAGCAAGCATGTCGTACGAGATGCCGTGATACTCGGCGATGTTGCCCATGCGGTCGCCATAGGCGCCGTTGCTCAGTATGAGAAGTTTGTCGCCAGGCTTGATGACGCTACGGCTTCCACACAGTACGTGCCGCTGCCTTGCAGGAGGATGGAAGTATAGTCGCCGGTATGCTGGGTGGCGAGGGAGACGAGGGACTTACGGATTTCTTCCACAATGTGGAGGTTGTAGTCTTCGTCCCAGGTACACCAGTCGGTCAGCATGGCTTCCTTGACAGTTTGTGAGGTAGTAAGGGGGCCGGGGGTAAGGAGAATGTAGGGTTTCATATGCATTGAGTTTTTAAGTTTATACGTTTATAAGGGTTACAAAATCTCAAGTTTACGGTTTATCTCGGCGATGACTGCGGGAAGCTCGGCAATGGTATCGACCACATAGTGGGCACCGGCGGCAAGCATGCGGCGGCGGACATCGGCCTTACGGGCTTCGAGCTCATCGGCAGGCAAGGAGGAGACTTCCTCTTGTGTCAGTCCCAGTTCGTTACTGCCGAGGACTACACCGACGGTCCATGCTTTGGCATTGATACCCTCCTTGATGTCGGCGATGGTATCGCCATACTTCAACACACAATCTACGGAGGGGATGG
>ENA-OPSN01001492-OPSN01001492.1-human-gut-metagenome-genome-assembly--contig:-NODE-1492-length-10383-cov-1.932417_pt1 | contig 10383 bp, 16 predicted proteins | sample MGYA00241808_ERZ501907 | MGnify/ENA primary metagenome ERZ501907 (study PRJEB25962, sample SAMEA2042218) | human gut metagenome | biome: human gut; feature: human-associated habitat; material: faeces...
GGCACTCGTTGGGGCTTTCCAAAATAAAAGTCTTGGTCCGTCCCGGTCTAATTTTCAAAATGTCTTCTACTGTAACTTTCATATAGTGTCTCTTGTTTTATGCTATTTACAATAATTCAACAACAACATTTCCAGGTAATACCTCATCTTGCCAGTCTTTGTATGAATTGGTGATATACACTCTGTCGTACAATGCAGCTACTTTTAATATACCTTCCTTTTGAATAGCGTGGCGAACGGACAGTGAGATGCTTTTAGGATTATGTTCCCGAATAAGCGGTGCTATTCCGCAAAACGTCCTTCCTCCATCACAAAGGTCATCCTTAACCAATACGTCCTTCCCGTTTATGTAAGTATTGTTCAATACCAATTCAAATCCAGACAATTCCCCTGTTTCCGTATTACGCTTTTTCCTGCAAAAAATGTAAGTTTCAAGTGTTCTATAACGTAACGAAGCCCCTTCGTCTGGAAAGCATAAGACATCATGCTTTTTGTATTCAAAAAGAGGAGGAATTTCATCCCAATTAGGGTATTTAAGAGCCTCGCGTGGATTATGCGCTTCAAACACCTTGAAATACGCGCTGTATCCGTTCAGAATATTCTGTATTAATTGTAGCGTGAAAGGCTCGTTGAAACTCATGACCCTATCCATGCGTGCGCCCATCAGATACCAAATATTTACAACAGGAGAAATCCCGTGACGGTTGCAAATGTCGAGAAGTTGAAGAAGCAGGAACAGCCATTCCGCGTTTGTGATTCTGACATCAACCTGCACTTCGTCTTTATGGTTGAGTTCATCCATAAGTTTTATATGGTCTTGTCCGTCAGGAAAATGTATTATTTCATAATTTACATTCCCTTTTTCTTTATGGCATAAGTTTATGTATTGCATGTCATTCGTATTTTTTGAGGTTATTGCGTATTTCTTCAAAAGTGAAAGCCTTCTTCATTTTACCGTTTTCAAATACAGTTTCAAGGCATCCCTGTTTCTCTTTTTCCGGGCTAACACAGTCGTGTGCGACATATTTCCCATTCTCGTCTTTTTCCACCACAATAAGACCCTTAAGAGAGTTCTTCGTTCCATCGTCGGTTTTAGGATGCTTGAAAATTTCTTTCCCCACACCATTTATCTGGCACCATGTAGCTTTCATGGCGAATCCCAGACAATCACGAGTTTTATATTGGTAAGTGTAGCTTCCAATACCAAGCACGAGGTTACTTGCACAAATCCCTTTTGCTTCCAAACGGCGATAAATTTCCTTTTGGCGTTCCATCGTGATACTGTCACCATAAATCATTCCTATATGGCAATCGAGCATCTTATAGCCTTTTTCCGTCAAGGTGTAGCCGAACAAATCCAAAAGACATTCGTATGCACCTTTTATCTCATGCTCCGGAAGGATGCGGTCGATAGGCTCTGTGCCAAAATCGGCATAATAGTTTCTAATCTCTTCTGCCGTATATCCTGCAATGATTCTCACGGGGTCTCCACTGTCAGGGCGAATAACCAAACGGCCATCCCGTCCAAGGATAATCCCCTTAAGTTTAGGCAAGTATTCTGTTATCACTTTCCAAAAATCCCATGTATCGGACACAACCGACACAAAGCCGGAAGGATAAACTTTCGTTATGAGTCGTTTGAAAGTTTGGTATTCATCATCAAACCCTCCTGCACACATCACACTATGTTCCGTGGCCGGAATTGTTGCTGCAATAAGATAAGATTCGGCATCGACCCCATAGTACTTTTCTATTGCGTTTATGGCCGGAATGGTTTCACTACCGCAAAAGCTTACCAAATGCCCCATGCCGCTCAATATGGAAGCTTCTATTCCTCCCATTCCGCGCATGGAAAAGTCATGGCAAAGGAAATCCACATCCTTGAACCCTGTTTTATCTGCATGCCGTTTCAGTTCCTTCTTATACAAATGTGCAATGGTGGCACTGGTCATCGGGAGCCACAGTTCGCAACTCATCACAGTTTCGAGGAAGTTGGTTACCCAAAAGAAGTCCGGGTGGGTATTGACGATAGTCAGCATAGGGCAACCAATGGGGCAGATTTCCCCTTCTGGTAGAGCTTTCACCCTTACAGGAAGATAACCGAGGTCATGTAATGCCGCGATATGTCCTGTACCGACTTGGTTTTCTTTCCCAAGAAATGTATCAATACGATGCTTGAAGGTGTTCACGGCTTCTTCCTTTGGCAACTGGAAAAAGTTCTTGTTGAAATCATCCATGAAAATACGCTGCAACATGTATTGTATTCCAAATACCACAGCACCTTTTGCTTCCGAAAGATAGTGGTTGCTCCTTGGTGTCCAGTTGCTGTAAACGTATTCCGTTCCTTCTGGATATTGCCTGCGATGGTCAAGTTTATAGCCATCAGTAAGTAATGATGAGTTCATATATTTATTTGATTTATTGGCTTAAACAATAGGCACGGTTTGCGAATTTTCGCTATATTTGCAATGTCCAGTTGCGATAAGGAGCGAATTTAATCCGCGCCCCATGCCTTATTTGTTTGTTTCGCGATGCAAATATAGCATTTATGTCGCAATACTGCGACATAAATATGCGACATTTAACAGATTTACATATAACATTAGTCTTTGTAACAATATGAAGGATGCTAAAATCGGTAATCGTATTAAGGAGTATATGAAGTTAAACCACATAACACAAAGCGAACTTTCTGTTATGTTAGGAGTGAATCGTACTGTTTTGTCTGAAATCTTATCCGGAAAACGTAATATAATGCCAGTTGTAGAAAAAATGTGTTCGCATTTTGGTCTAAGCAGAGATTATCTTATCGCAGGCGAAGAGAACAAGCTTAGCGACATTGTCGCAGGTAGCAACATAAGCGAAAACGGATTATCGCATGAAGATAAGGTACGGTTGCTTGATAAGTTGGAAAGTTTATATGAAAGACACCAAGCTATACTGAAAACGATAAGTGATGCAACTAAAGAAAGTGGCGATGTATTAAAAGAAATCGCAGCGATAAATAAGTTGTTGATAGTTGGAACACAACTATAATAATTTGATTTTATGTCATAGTAAAATAAGGCTATTCAGATATGAAATAAATGATTGTATGGAAGATAGTAATAAGAAACAAAATAAAATAGATAAATCAGTTTATTTAAAGGCAAAAGAGGAGCTTTTAAATGAGAAAATGGAAGCAAAGAACAAGATATTTAGTGTGATTTTAACAGTTTTATCTGCGATATTTGCTGTGTGTTGTACTTATGCTGTAAATAAATACAATGATGTTAATTTTATTTTTATATTTGTTCTAATTACAATTTTTTTAGGGATAATATGTGCTATATATAAATTGCATGAAAAAATAGATCATTGTAATCAAATGCTAAGGCAATTGTATAAACAAGAAAAACTTGATTTTCTTAGAGCGGAACAACGTACTATTTTTAAGAAAGCCGAACAAGCTACTTATTTCTTTTCGTTTTTAACGGTATTTTTATTGCTCATTTATGTTGTTAGAAAAAAGGGTGGAATTTTAGAAAAGAATCAAAGAGTAGAAACAGAAATACTAATAGATTCCGATAAGGTTATCCTACAATCTCCTGTAAAAGATGATGTCAGCAAATCTGCAATCATTAAAGGTATTGGAGAGACAACAAAGATGCTCAAAGAAATTAAAGGGATAATAGAAACTTCAAATACTAAATAATATGTCGGCTTGTGCTTTTATTTTAATGCTTGTGGTGCTTATACTTGCTATAATATCATTAATAGGATTTTGGAAAAGCGATTCTGTGTTGGGTGCAAAATGGAGCATAACTTGTATGCTTATAATAGTAGTGGCATGTTTTTACACTTCGTTTAGAAGCGAACCGTTTAAAATTGACGATGAAGTTGCTTTTATAGGAGTGATAGCAGCCATTGTTGCTGTTCCTGTAACTGTATTACTTGGTTGGAATATATATACAGTGGTGGATTTTAATAGAAAAGTAGAAAAAGCAGAAGAAAAGGTTAGGGAAGGAGTTGAAGTGATAAAAGCAGAGAATCAAAAGTTGAAGGATGATTATTTGGAACTTGAAAATAGTTTGAAGTATATGCAATCAGATATAACATTTACATCCGTATTTAACTATGCAATGAAAATGGATAAGGAGACATATTTCGATCAATACGCAATAGATGGATACATAGATGCCTTAAATGTTGCTATAAAAGATGGATTGAATAAAGACAGAATTGATGTAGTTGTAAATTCACTTTTTATGATTTTAGACAAACCAAACAATTTAAAATCAAGTATACTACCCAATATGACAAACGTATATTACTCTGTTGTGTCGAAAATTCACCAAAAAGGGACTTCTGGACGCTCTTTAGGTGATTTGATATTAAAATTTACGGAAGAAGAATATGTACAATTTCCATCTGGTTATGTACGTATTACGAGCGATTACCATCCTGATTCCCCTCATACAAAATCATAGTTGACACCCCGTCCACCAAATAACAAGAAAATAAAAATAAAGAGATATGAAATGTTTTTATTTATACAAAATTTAATAATCAAATGGATAAACAAGATAAAGTAGCGTTCATAACAAATAGCATTATAAGTGCTATTATAGGTTCAATCATAACATTCTATTGTGACTTTTTCTTAAATGTTAAGCCACAAATTAGTAAATTGGAATGTAAAATAGATACTTTGCAGAATAATTTGCTTATACTAAAAAAAGGTTCAGAAGTTGTAGAAAAACACATGCTTCAAAGGCCAACTAATGGAATGAATTGCAAGGTTGGATGCAATGCCTATCTTCAAGGAAATATAGCATCTGTTTCTGCAAATAATATACTTGGGTTGAAAAAACAAGATTGTATATGGCTTACATACGAAAAAGGCCTAAAAACAGTTGGTATTTTAGTTGTTATTGATGTTTTAGATAACAAAAATAATAGTGATGCTGATATATTTCTTAGCAAAGAAAGTTTTGAAAAACTTGGTATCGAAAAAAAAGACATCTATAATAAGGGGGTATTCAATATGAATTATAAATACATATATGAAGACAAATGATTCTCCCTGATTTTCCAGCATACAAAAAATCATGGTTCCTCAAATCGCTTAAAGTATAAACAGATTCTTTTAAACAGCTAACAAAAAATCAATAGGATATGGAAAACATAATCAAGTATACCGAAGCTTTGGCACATATTTCAACTGTTTTTGTTCTATTTATTTCTGTATGGTCCTTAACAAGAAATTCGTTCAACTCCATGTTTACCCAACTTTTGGCTAATCATAATAATATTTATAAAAAAGTATCTGCAAAGCAATTCCACAAGTTCTATGAGGAGTTTAAAAAAGAATTTAAACATAGAGATTTAATACAAGCTGATGATATAAGAGACTTTTACAACAGATTCACAGAGGATAAAGAAAACGAGATTAATTCCGCCTATTTGCAAGCATATTTCAAATTTATATATCATGAAATTACAATAGTAAAGAAAAGCAAATGTATAAAAAAGAAAAAAAAGAAATTATATGTTTGTCTTATACAGTCACAGATGAGTAACGAAGAATTATTCTGTTATTTGAAAAACCAAATAAGACATAATTCAGGAAAAACAGAATACAAAGAATTCCTAAAAGAAATGGGGTTCTTTAATGATTTGTATGATTCAAAATATAGAAATGACATAAATAAAATCAAAATGGTTCTTTTAGAACCTTTAATAGAAAAAAACTTATTGAACTAAAATGGAAGAAAGAGCTATTGACAGGTTAAGGCAATTCGTGCTTTACCTGAAACAGAATAAAATGATAACCGGAACCAGCCAGTTTGAAAAGACATGCGGGCTGTCGAACAAGTATATCGCCAATACGGCTACAAAAGGAAGACCGGGGACCATGGGGACTGACATCATATCGAGAATACATTCAAAATACCCGGAACTGAACATCACCTGGCTTTGCACCGGGGACGGGGACATGTTGGACAAGATTTGGATTCCAAAAAGCGAACTGACGCGCGAAATCGAGAATGCGGAGAAACTTGCCAATGAACTCAAAAGAACGATTACAAGGATAAAACGGGCAAAATACTGACCACAAGAAAGGGAAGCTTTAACAGCTCCCCTGACGACTACAATCACATATAAAAGAATCCGTCAAATCATGTGGTTATCCTTCAGCCAGCGCTTGCCGGACGGGGTTAAGAACCAAAGGAGAGCCACCAAGCATGGTATTCCTACCATTCCTAGAATAATTAAACTTCCCATCATTTATCCTCCTTTTTATTCGTTAGAATTAAACCTAATAACAATAAAACGGCTGCCACACTTCCACTAAGCACATAAATAAGCCATCTTATTTCCTCCAAGTCTTTAACCAACGATGCGACAAACACACCAGTAAGAAAGTACTTGGAAACATCAATCAAATAATTTCCTAATTTCTCTTTCCACATACTGCAAATATAGTTTATTATCCATTGTCTTGCAACATAAATACAGATGTTTTTCGTCACTCCTTTCCATACAGGACATAATCCATAACTTTCCGGTTGGCCTCGTCTACTTTCTTTTGGTCGAAATCTATATAAATGGATGTCACCCTGCTCCCTATTTCATGGCCAAGCGCAGCCGAAATCGTTTCTTTAGGAATGTCTAATGACGCGGCTATCGTGGCCCATGTATGGCGTGCCCAATACGTAGAAATGTCCGGGAATAGCGGCTTCCTCTCTTTCTTCCCTCCCCTTCCTTTTACCTCAACCTCCCCAAGCTTCTTCAGCCCACGGCACATGGCATAGGTATAAGTACGGTAATCTTTAATGTCCTCCACATACAACAGGTGCTCCTTCCCTTTATAACGTTCTATGATTTCCATGGCTTCCGGCTCCACCTTGATTGAAAACAACCTTCCGGTCTTTGAACGCTTATACTCAAACCTCCCGTCCACTATGCTGTCCGGGGCCGCCTTATACAAGTCTATGCTATTTACACCTATAAGATAAAACATGAGCATGAACATGTCTTGGTACTCCTTTATAAAATCTTCACCCTGGTAATTCCTAATAACCCTAAGGTCATCCACCGAAAGGGAACGTTTGCGGGTCTCTTCCTTCCTTATCTTGAATTTCCGGAACGGATAGAATGATGTCTCTCCGTTGTCTATTGCCTCATTAAAGACCGTACGTATGTTACGAAGGTGTATTGATCTCGAATTTACAGACAGCCCGTTCCCCTCCATCCATGAATCAAAACCTTCCAACCAATTCAAATCAATGGTTTGAAATGTAGCGTTCCCATCATATTGGAATACTTTTTCTTTAGTAGAAAGGTAAACAGTCTTTGTATTCTCCTTTTTTTGCTTTACCGCATACCTCCCGATGAAATCCACGAACGTTTCTTTTTTGGCAGGTTCGCCTGATATTTCTTCCCTTATGGCTGCGGCAAGTTCCTTGTCACTCATAAAAGGAAGCTTCTTGTCCTTCGAAAGCGAAATAACCAATGTTTCCACCCTATCAAGTATATTCCGCAGCATTGAGTTACGCGCCCTTGCATTCCTTGCTTTCGCAGAAATATATTTTCCTTCCCATTCGTCCTCATGTGCCGAAAGCCCCGTGGAAACGAATATTGCTTTACGATGACAAAGGTATATGCGTATAGGGTATACTCCATCATCTTTTTTCCTTCTTTTATCCAAATAAAACGATATATTATTCATATATTTGTTTTTTAATGCCTCTGAAAAAAGGCTAACCGATTGGTTTTCTCGTGCAAATATAGCCACTTTTGTGCAAAGGATGTGCAAAGGATGTGCAAAAACATGAGCCGTTTTGTGCCGTTTTATGCTGTTTTATGCCGTTTTTTGGCTAATATACCCACCAAAAACAACACAAAAAAAGCGGCTATCTTTATAGATAACCGCTTGATTTTCAATTTGTAGCGTCTACGGGAATCGAACCCGTGTTGCATGCGTGAGAGGCATAAAGCTTTATCACATAAATAACTAAAACACAATAACATACAACGCAATAAATAATATACGTACAAAACACATGCAAAACTCAACTTATAATTTTTGTTATATTACTTAAAATACTCCAAAACCTCCTTCGATTGTTCTCTCAACCCGCATACAACATATCCTTCAGTCATAGTTACGGATGAATGCCCCATCATCCTGCTTATACTGTAAAGGTCGGCACCACGGAGATACAAATTCGTGGCAAAGCTTCTTCTTGCGGTATGGCTGGTAACGAACATCCATTTCTCCCCTGTTACCTCCTTCCCGGCCTTGAAGACTTTCACCCGTTCATTAATCCCGCATTCCTTACAGATATTCCGGATTATCTCATTAAATGCCATCTCTGATATTTCCCGGCTTATCACGACTCGTTCAATCAATTCCGCAACTATCGGCTTTAAGGGTACGGTTGCCTGTATTTTTGTCTTTTGGGAAACATACGATAAAAAACCGTCCATCATATTCTCTTCGGTTATACGTGAATAATCGCTGCGCCTCATTCCGGAATAAGACCCTATAAGGAACTGCGCTTGTACAAGTCGTTCATTCCCACTTTTGGCCTTATATCCTGAAAGCCGTTCGAGCTCCCCATCGTTCAACCAAATAGATACGCATTTCTCATTTCTTAAATTGAGTATTTTAATATAGTCGTTCGGTATATGGAACTCTTCAGAATACAAATTTAATACGGCCTTAAACTTTGCAGCATATTGCCTTGCCGAACTTTTGGCAACCCTTCCGGACATATAATCTATAAATTTCTGCAAACGGATTTTTGAAAGACTTTCAAACGTACATTCACAACCGTTCGCCTCTTCATACATACGGAGTATTATTTCATACTTCGGGTATTTCTCCAAAAACACTTTTCTTAATTCATATTTCATTTTTGCGCCTCCTCCATTCTACAAAGCATTTCACGGACTTTAATCCGTTCAACCCGTTCAGCCTTTTCTTTCTCTTTCCTGATCAGAAAGTTTATAAATTCCGACTTATTAGGTACAGAATTTATAAAACGTTCCAAATCTGCATCAAAACGGACACTGTAAACTTTAGTTTTACGTGGTTCAGCCAATTTTCTACCGGTCATTTCTTACCCTTTTTATTTTTCCTGTTTCTTATCTCGTTCCTCTTTTTCTCCGTGCATTGTTCTTTCTGATTTCTTCATTCATTTTTTCTTTCATAACATCTTTAAATTTAGGTGGCTGTTTTACTCCAGCCATGGCCATAATAAAGCCAATTACAGCAGCAAGGGCAATCCCCGCAAAAGGAATCCACAAAAGGCCCCCGAAAGTAACACCAAGACAAAGCAATATTATCAAAGCCAACAATAAAATAAAAGCAATAGGCATAATAAAAAACCTCCTATATTAAATTAAACATTATTTTTCACCATCCAAATATATAATATATTCTTGGGAATCATCTTCTAAAATCCATTAAAAACCCTTTAAACTCGTTCCCCCCTCCTGTGAGTTGGAAGAATGAATTTATAACCATCCAAATAAAACACGCTATTACAAACATATCATATAAATTATTTTATTAATCCTTATTCAAAAACTCATTTAATTTCTCCATGTCTATGCCATCGGCTATCGCAAACACGACGCATACAAATATAATTAAATACATGTTTTATCCTCCTTTTCAATAACCCGCCGGCCGTATTACCGGCGGGGCATCATTGCAAGTAACGTTGGCCGAAGCCCCAACGCGCAATTATCGTCTTGTCATGTGGTCGTTTATACTAATACCCCTTCGTCTAACATCGAGTAGTATTTATCATCACTGATTATAATGCTATCGAGTAATTTTATACCGAAAAGGGCAAGTCCTTTTTTTATTTCATCAGAAAGCTTTATATCCTCTTGGCTTGGTTTTATGTTTCCGGATGGGTGATTGTGTACGAAGATTACAGCCGAAGAAAGTGCATCAATAGCGTATTTGGCAATAATCCTTCTATCTACTAAAGTTTGGCTTATTCCTCCTTGTGATATTTTAGCATATCCGGTCACGTTATTGGCCTGATTCAATAAAATAATAAAGGCGCTTTCATAGATTAAAATATCCTCGTGATAGAACACCTTTGCAAAGTTGAACGCATCTTCTGATGAACGAACTTTGATTATTTCAAAATCTTGTTTCTTTGCTGTTATGCTGTATTCTACGGCTTTCTTTTTCATTATCTATTGTATTATGCAGGGCTTTCGCCCTGCTGGTTAAACTTTATTTTATCTCAAAGGTTATGCCTTCCGGTAATTTGGAATAGTCCACATTATTAAGAAAGTCTACAAAATCTCCTTGGCTTATTTTGTCTTTGTAATCCAGCCAATTAAATACTACTTTGTTTGTATGGTCGTAAT
>ENA-OPSN01001500-OPSN01001500.1-human-gut-metagenome-genome-assembly--contig:-NODE-1500-length-10347-cov-2.207831_pt1 | contig 10347 bp, 9 predicted proteins | sample MGYA00241808_ERZ501907 | MGnify/ENA primary metagenome ERZ501907 (study PRJEB25962, sample SAMEA2042218) | human gut metagenome | biome: human gut; feature: human-associated habitat; material: faeces...
ATTGATATCTGCTGCTTTGTCCAGGTTGAGGATATCTTTATTGGTTAAGAATTTCTGTGTCTTCACATCGTAATTTATAGCATAAAAATCGGTCATCCCATGGGCTCCTCCCAGCATTTCGTACGATAATACCCGGACACTGATGTAGTTTTGGTCTGCCAGGAACACCGAATCTTCAATGATCAGTTCGTAGGGAGCTGCTTGCTTGAAACCTGCAGAATTTAAACAGGCAATGTTCTCTTTAGCTTGTTCGATAAAGGCTGCATGAATACCGTTGATCAGCCCGTTGACCTCGTCGTTGAATTTGACACAGCTTTTTTCAGTTTCAGCATCTGTAGTCGAGAAGGCAGGACGGTCGATTTTGATGTCCCATTGTCCGGTCGTGTCGGTCAGATGGATTTGTTTAACATCCAGCTTAATCTCTTTTTTACAAGCCCCTAAAACAAGGACTGCAAATACCAGGGTAAAAAGTTTTGTTTTCATCATTCTGTTTTTTGAAAATTAAAATTGCAATTTACGGTATATCGTAAATCGAATTTACAAAGTTAACTTTTAACAGATGATTTCCTATATTTTTATAAAAAATATAATCGAAAAATTCAAAACCCGATATGCCGGCGAAAATTGGATCAAATCACTTTTTTCTTCGGAGTCGTGGCAATAAAATCTTTGAGATAAAACGGTTCGAAGTAGGCGACATCGACAAATTCTTGCCGGCCGAACAGCTCCTCTGCAAGGGGGATCATGTGCCGGGCAGAGGTTTCTACTTGCCCCATAAAATGAGCATTAGGAGCGGTAAGGAGCATCCTGACTTTGTCGCTGCCATTTCCGAAAAAATAAATTTTATGTCCAGCCAATAAATCGGCAAACGAATTTTCGTCGACGATTTCTGCTTTGGTATCGATAACCTGTTGGTTGTTACGGTCGAAAAAAGCGGTATAGACTTCCATCCGGCGGGCGTCGATCATCGGGCAATACAGCGCTTCTTCCCGTATCCGTTCCGATACCGATAAGGCCAGTGCTTGTAAGGTCGGTACGGCGATCAGAGGTTTACCTGCTCCGAAACATACTCCTTTCGCCATAGATACTCCGATGCGTAATCCGGTATACGATCCCGGGCCCATACTGATCGCAACGGCATCCAGACAATGGGCATCCATGTGATTGTCTTTTAGGATTTCGTCGATGTAAGTGCCTAATAAAACCGAGTGGTTCAATCCCTCGTTATTTTCTTTCAAGGCAATCATTTTTCCGTCCCGGGCTAAGGCTACCGAGCAGACAGAAGTAGAGGTATCTATATTTAAAATCAAAGCCATAATTAAAGTCGAATGTTTAAAGTCAAGAGCTAAAGATTATTTCCGGATAATTTGAATCTCCCCGCCCATTCCCAGTTTGATAATACTCGAGGGAGCTGCCGGTTTATGATCGTTGCGGCGGTAATCTACGATATAGTCTACTGCATTTTTGATCTCCTCACTGATTTCCCCGAAAAAATGAGGGGAGGGTTCGCCGCTGATATTGGCCGAAGTCGAAACGATGGGTTTATTATAACGGAAAATTAAAGATCGGGTAAATTCTTCCCGCGTAATCCGGATACCGATCGTACCGTCTTCTGCGATCAGATTGGGTGCCAGACGTTTAGCACCCGGATAGATGATAGTTGTCGGTTTGTCGGCCACTTCGATCAAATCGAGGGCTATATCCGGGACGTCGGCATAGGAAGCTATTTTCCCTGCATCGTCCAACAATACAAGCATCGATTTGTTGTCGGCCCGTTTTTTGATGTCATAAATCCGTTTGACAGCTTCCGGATTAGTGGCGTCACAACCCAATCCCCAGATCGTATCGGTCGGATAAAGAATTACACCTCCGTTTTTCAGAATTCCCAGCGTTTTCCGGATTTCCTCTTTGAGTTTATCGTTCATATGATATAGATTTCAAAGGGCGAAAATACGAAGTTTTTCGTTTGTTTTTCGGCTATGAAGGGATTATTTTTCAGTTTAGTTGTGGAATAGTTGGTGGGTATCCGGAGGAAAATATATATTTACACTGTTTTTCTTAAAAAGTTGTTCGGTGGAAGGTGTGACATTGGATATGGAACGTTTCAGGCAAGGAGATAGCTTGATTTTCAAGACCGTTTTCGATGGTCTGTATCATTCGTTGTGCCTTTTTACCAACCGGTTTTTAAATAATCTGGATGCTTCAGAAGATATTGTGCAGGAAGCCTTTTGTGCACTTTGGAATCATCGGGAAGAAATGGAATCAGTTATACACATTAAATCTTTCCTTTATTCCGTGACCCGCAATACTGTCTTGAATTATATAAAACATCAAAAAATCAGGTTACGTTACGAGCAGAGTTTGCACGATTTAGAAGACAAAACTTTATTCGAATATTTCATTATAGAGGAAGAAGTGGAGCGGATATTGCTTAAAACCCAGGAAAATCTTCCGCCCAAATGTAAACGAATTTTCATTCTTGCCATACAAGGCAAAAACAATGATGAGATTGCCAAAGAACTGAATATTTCTGTCAATACCGTAAAAACTCAGAAAAAAATAGCCTACAGAACGCTCAAAGACTACATTTACGAAATCACCTGCCTGCTCTTTTTGCTTCAGAAATGAAGTTTTCTAAACAATTTTTTTTCATTTTTTCACCCACCATATCCGCTTAGTTGTATTACATAAAAAGCGGAAAGAAAATGAAATATTCGAAATACCCATTTTACATCTCACAACTGATAATAAAAAGCCTGAAAGGGCAATTGACGGAAGCCGAGCAAGAGGAGTTGGACCGTTGGTTAACAATAGAGGCAAATCGCGTGTTGTATCTTTCGTTATCCCGAAGAAATTTGGATGACAAGAAAAATCTGTATGGACAGTTACATCCGGAGCGGACTTGGGAACGCCTGGAAAAACGGCTGTATTTAAGAAAGAGATCTTATTTCCGGAACATAATCCGTTATGCTGCTGCTGTTTTGTTATTAGCTATGATCAGCACTGCCGTTTACCTGTATTGGAAACAGTCTCCTTCTGTTTCTATCCCCATGGTTTGGCAGACGGAACCGCTTCCGGGTTCAGCCAGGGCATTTTTGGTTTTTGCATCCGGAGAAACGGTAAATCTGGAAGATGAACGGAACTTCTCTCCACAACAAGATTCTGACGTCAGATTGGATAACAAAGACAACACCCTGACCATCAAATCCGGTCAACCGGCTTCGGTTGCCACGGAAGAGTATCAGACCCTTGTCGTGCCGAGGGGTGGGGAATACAAGCTCGTTCTTGAAGACGGAAGTCGCGTTTATCTGAATTCCAACACAAAGTTGCATTTTCCGTTGGTCTTTGCGGGCGAAAAGAGAGTTGTTCATTTAGAAGGAGAAGCCTATTTTGAAGTAGCTTTCGATTCTCTGAAACCTTTTATCGTAATGACCGGGGGAATGGAAGTCCAGGTATTAGGCACTAAATTCAATATCAAAGCATACACCGATGATCAGGCTATATTCACTACTCTTGTTTCCGGTTCTGTACAAATAAAGGAGCGTGAATCGGCGCATACTGCGCTGTTGCGTCCCGATGAACAATGTATTTATACTACCCACGATGGCCGGATGCGGATTCATACGGTCGACCCACAAGTTTCTTTAGGATGGATACACGGGCGTTTTGTCTTTGAAAACGAGACATTGGAAGAAATATTAAAACAACTCGGACGTTGGTATGATGTGAAAATATTCTTCCGGGATCCTCAGGTTGCCGGCTATCGCTTTACCGGAAATGTAGGACGTTTCGACCAGATCTCTACCCTTCTCCGCATGATAGAGAAAGCCTACGATATTTCCTTTACTATTAGCGATGACACGGTGATAGTGTCTAAAAAATAGTGTGCGAATTAATACTAAACATTTTGAATTATGAAAAAAATCCGATTAACCATGAAGCTATTGTTATTCTTTAGCTTGGCCTTGGTGTTGAACACTTCGGCTATCCCGAGTAAGGCACAGCAGACGAAAGTGTCGCTGAACCTGAAGGACAAACAGTTGACCGAAGTATTAAAGCTGATACAACAGCAAAGCGGTTTCAACATTCTTTACAGTAATGAGCTGGTGAAAAACAATCGTATGGTAAGTCTTCGTATTGATAGTGACGATATTCACGAAGTTATGCGGGCTTGTCTGCAAGGGAACGCGCTGGACTATGAAATTCAAAACAACACCATCATTATCAAAGCACTTGCAGCCGCACCTCAGGTGCCGCAAGTAGTGAAAGTACGGGGGCATGTTATCGACGCCAAAACCGGACAACCTATGCCGGGGGTTACTGTTGTTGCCATGGACGGAGGCGGTGCCGTAACGGGTGCTGCTACCGATGCCGATGGGTTGTTCACTGTGAATTTGCCGGAAGATATTCGGGAACTGACCTTCACTTTCGTCGGTTATAGTCCGTCACGCTTCCCGTCCAGACCGATAAAGAGATGACCGTACGCCTGGAAGAGGAAGTCGCTGAGATGGACGAAGTTGTGGTGAACGGCTATTTCACCAAATCCAAAAACAGTTACACCGGTGCAGTAAAAACCATCACCAACGACCAATTGAAATCGGTTTCAAATACCAATATCATTGCAGCTATCAGCGCTCTGACTCCGGGATTGAACTTAGTGGAGCGTAGTGATCTCGGTTCTAATCCCAATCGCGTGCCTGAACTTTTATTACGTGGTATGAGTTCTTTCTCTTCCGGCACGCGTGTTGTGAACCAACCCACCATTATGCTGGACGGGGTGGAAATCAGTATGGAAGAATTATATGACCTCGACATGAACGAAATCGAGAACATCACCGTACTTAAAGATGCCTCCGCAACTGCTTTATACGGAAGCCGCGCCGCCAATGGTGTCATCGTCATCGAGCGTAAAAAACTGGCAGAGGGAAATATCCGGGTCAATTACAACCTTACCGGTAACGTCCAATTCCCTTACCTGAAAGATTACGATCTCTTGAATGCCCGGGAAAAACTGGAATATGAAAAACTTTCCGGACTTTATACCCCAGAACAGGACCGTTGGGGCAGTGTGGATATGGATAAAGAACAATATCGTCTCGATCAGCTATACAACGAACGATACAAAGAAGTAGCCCGTGGAGTAGACAGCGACTGGCTTTCACAGCCCGCACGGCATTCTCCCATGACCATTCCTTGCGCATCTACGGAGGAGCGTCCAACATCCGTTACGAACTGTCCGGACGTTTCAACAATACGCAAGGAGTCATGAAAGACGACTATCGCCGCCGGTATGCTCTCGGGTTCAAATTGGAATACCACTTGCCCAACCAACTGACTTTCTCCAATCGTACCAACTACAACGAAACGGACACGAAAGATACCCCCTATGGCAGCTTCCGCAACTGGATCGACCAAAATCCTTATGACCGGATATACGATGAATACGGCAATCCCAACAGAAACCTCTCGTGGGACAACTGGAATCCGATGATAGACGCCAAATTGGGTAATTTCACATTGAATAGCAACAAAAGCATTACCAATACAACAGACATACGCTGGGATATCAATGATTTGTTCCGCATTACCGGTAACTTCAATATCGCCGTTTCTGAAGGCAACGGAGAAAAATACATATCGCCCGATTCCAAAGCATTCAAAGATGAGACGGATATCACCAAAAAAGGACGCTTGGAAATCAGCAACAGCCGCTCGGTGGACTGGGCGGGGAATATCAACGGCGCTTTCAATAAGCTGACGGAAAACAACAGTTTAATCAGTATGATTATCGGAGCGGAAATCCGCAAGAACAGAAGTGAGAACTCCTCTCTGAAAGCCGCTGGATTCTATGACGATGCTTTGAACTTCATAGGTCATGCCACCGGGTATCCGACAGACAGCAAGAACAAACCTTCCGGGAATCAGGACCTCAGTACGGAAGTCGGCTTCTTTGCCAATGCTAACTATATGTATAACAATCGCTACTATGCCGATTTTGTATACCGTCTTTCCGGTTCCTCTAAATTTGGAAGCAACCAACGGTATGGGCAATTTTGGTCTGGGGGGCTCGGTTGGAACCTGCACAATGAAAATTTCCTGAAATTCGAGAAGTTGAATTTGTTGAAAATACGTGGTAGCGTGGGGTATACGGGTAAAGTCAATTTCGAGCCTTTCCAGTCTATCACCATGTACAAATACGAAAACACCTTGGAATATTTGCATGGTATCGGCGCCATTCCGCAAACCATCGGTAACGATGATTTGAAATGGGAGCGGGAATTTTCCTACAATATCGGTGCAGATATCAGCCTTTTCGATCGCAGGTTGAACGCCACCCTCGATTTTTATCTCAAAAGGACGAAAGACTTAGTGCTGGATGCCAGTATCGCTCCGTCTACCGGGGTGGTCAGTGGTAAACAAAACATCGGGGAGATGGAAAACAAAGGCTTCGAATTTTCTGTCGACGGGTTTATCATTCAGCGGAATGACGTATGGTGGCAATTGGGGATGAACGGTTCCACCAATAAAAACCGTATCCTGAAAATCAGTAATGCCTTGAAACGTCAGAATGAACTGAACAATGACGTGGCTCCAACCCGTCAGACTCCTGCTCCGCTGGCACAGTATGAAGAGGGCGAATCGACTTCCGCCCTGAAAGTCGTGCGGTCGGCAGGTATCGACCCGGCTACCGGACGCGAGGTGTTCATCAAATTGGACGGTACCCGCACTTTCACCTACTCGGCGGACGATAAAGTGGTTGTCGGCGATACCGACCCCCGTTTTTACGGCAATGTCTATACCAATGTTTTCTATAAAGGTTTCAGTCTTTATATTATGGGCTCTTTCAAATGCGGCGGTTATCTTTATAATGTGACCCGGGCCAGCCGTGTGGAAGGGACTACAGGGCGGACTAATGTGGATCGCCGTGCATTTGACAGCCGTTGGAAGGAGGTCGGCGATATTGCCCTGTATCGCAATATCACCGAACACAGCGTTCCACAGCAGACCGACCGTTTTGTGGAAAAAGAAAACGTGCTCACCATCACTTCCGTGAATCTTGGATACGAATTTCCGCAACGTATCTGTCAGAAGATGATGCTCCGAAATCTGCGCTTGGGCGTTAATCTGTCGGATATCCTGCGCTTTTCGAACGTGAAAGTCGAACGGGGGCTCGATTATCTCTACGGCAACGGATTTGAATTTACCTTAAGTACCACTTTCTAATTTCAGAATCATGAAACTCAATATAAAAAATATGATTTGCGGGCTTGGCCTCATGGTGTTGGCTACCTCGTGCGACAATTTTCTCGATGTACACCCCAAAGGAGAGATAGTCGGCAAAGACCTCCTCTCTGAACGCAAAGGTTTTGAAAACGCCCTTTACGGGGTTTATGCTTCCATGCGCAATGACAAAGCTTATGGCGCTTATATGACTTATTATGTCATGGATGTGCTGGCACAGTATTTCAATTGTCCGGGCAACAGTGACATTACGGACCTGTCTGCCTTCAAATACAAGGAGAATCCGGAAGTTACCAAGGTGTTTTCCGATATTTGGAGCACCATGTATCAGAATATCTCGTATGCCAACAATATTTTGGTTAATCTGGAAAACCAATCTCCCGAGACCCTTGAATTTTACGACATCTATAAAGGGGAGGCCTTAGGACTTCGTGCCTATATGCATTTCGACCTTCTGCGTCTCTATGCCGACCAGGCAACCGACGCCAAGACCCGCGGTATCGTTTATAATACGGCATTCTCTCTGAAACCGTCGGATATACTGCCCAAAACAAAAGTGTACGAGCGCATTATTGCAGACCTGCGTGCGGCTGAGAAATTGTTGGACAACGAAAAACTTTATGAGGCGGCTTCCCCGGAAGACGGTTTCTTTCTGGACCAGTCCATCCACTTTAATCTTCAGGCAGCGCGTGCCACGCTGGCCCGTGTATACCTCACTCAGGGGAATATCGACAGTGCTTTCTATTATGCCGATAAAGTCATCCGTGAAGGCGGTTTGGAATTAGTGGAAAAAACTGAAATCGCAGGGGATGTTATCGGTGCCCTTTCGCAAAAAGAAACCATTTTCGGGTTGTATGCCAAAGAGAGTTTTTACACCCGTACGAAAGAAGATTTGTATGACGCTGTTTCTTTCAAAAGTCTCAACCCGTGGAACGGTATCGCCACCGTGTATCAGCAGGGAGGCGGAGAAAACGATTATCGTTGGGCGGCCTGGTTCCAGACCATCAGCAATAACCTCCGGTTTGTCAAACTGACAGACCCTTATCAACTGAGTACCGGCAATAATCGTCCGGCTGGACAGATTCCGGGTGTTAACCTGATCCGGTTGCCGGAGATGTATTACATCGCTGCCGAAGCTCATCCCGCCGAAGCATACGATTTGTTGGAGGAGATTTTGCCTTCCCGTGAAATTCATAGTTCTTTGCCGGTGAATGCCGGCCGGACGGAAGTATTGACCGAAGTGTTGAAAGAATACCGCAAGGAATATATCGGAGATGGACAGTTCTTTTATGCTTATAAACGCCTGATTGAAGAGGAAGCGGCTATCCTTCCTTTAGGTATAAATATTCCGAATGAAAATAAAGTTCTGGTATGGCCTTTACCACAGGATGAAATTAAATATGGGGACCGGGAATCCGGAATTTGGAAAACTGAAAAATAAATAATTATGAAAAATAAAATAATCATCGCTTTGGTGGCTGTCATTGCTTGGTTAGGACAGTCGTGCGAAACAGATCCTGCTTTCGATTTTAAAGATGACGGTAAGATATATTTCAAATATCCGAAAAAAATAAACGATTTAGGAATAGAAACAGATCTGTTGGTGGATAGTATTGTTCATACTGTATATGGGAAAGACCTTCCGGATGGGAAAGATACTTTGTGGATTCAATTACAGATTATGGGAGCCCGTAAAGATTTCGACAGAAATTATAAAGTGGTCGTTGTTGCCGATAGCAGTACCGGTAAGGAAGGTGTGGATTTCGATAAGTTAGCGGATGAATATATCTTTCACCGTAACGTCGGCGTGGATTCGTTCCCTTTGGTGCTGAATAAACAGGCCTTTGAGAAAGTTTTTAACCGGAATGTTTTGTTAAAACTCGAACCGACAGAAGATTTAGGGATTGCTTATGTTGAATTTTCAACTCTGAAAGTGAATTTCAGTGCTTATGTGCTGGAACCCGATTGGTGGTGGGCTTTTGAATTTATCCTGGGGGAATACCATCCGTTGAAATATGAGAAAGTGGTCGAAGTGTATGGAAGTGAGGAAATCGACCCTTATGGGAATAATCCTTATTGTGCTTATGTAGCTAATGTTGTCCGCGAATATTTTGAAAATAATATCGTGATCGATCCTTTTACCGGTAAACGCCTGGAAATATAGTATGCTAATTAAAAAAATGATGAACTTATGAATAATATAAGAATATATGCCTTTTTCTGGATGATTGTGCTTCTTACAGTTTCCTGTTATGAGGATAAAGGAAATTATGACTATCATCCGATCAATGAAGTAAAAATATCGGGGATTAAAGAAGACCCTTGCGAAATATTGCGCTGGGATACCTTGAAAATTCCGGTTACTTTAGAAAATAGCCTGAATGAGAAAGCTAAATTGATTTATGCCTGGTATCTGGATCAGAAAAAGATTGCGGAAACCGAGGACCTTTGTTATGTTGTGTCGGATAAGGCTAAAAAATATCAGGCTCGTATGGAAGTTACTTTGCCGGAAGATGATAGTGTCCGTTTTTTTGCTGATTTTGAGGTTCAGGTTTTCTCACCCTATTCAAAAGGACTATTGTTATTGAGTGATTATGAGGATTATCCGGAAGTTTCTTTTATGAGCACATTGAATAATCCGACTAATAAAATCATGCGGGATGTGTATAGTTTGGAGAATAAGAGAGAGTTGAAGGGGAAGGCCTTAGCAATAGAGCAGTCCGATGAATACTCTTATGGTGGAACTGTTTTTGTACATACTTCAGCTTCCTCTCATGAGTTGGATCCTGTACTATTTAAAGAGATTGCCTTGTTCGACGAAAATTCATTTACCGGGCCTGCCCAGGAATATGATATGGTGTATTGCCGGTTTGAAGATGCGATTACCGAATTCGGAGGGGCTATCGGCAAAGATGGGATTATTTATCCTAAACAGGCCCGTCAAAGCCGTTATATGGCTTCTTCTCTAAAACCGATCCACGTCGAAGGAGATGCAGAAAGATTGGTGGACTATCGGTTGTCTCCGATGCTTTTGAATACCCGGAATTCAACCTTGGGGTATGATAATCTGTCGGGGCGGTTCATGTATTTTATGAATAGTTACGA
>ENA-OPSN01001502-OPSN01001502.1-human-gut-metagenome-genome-assembly--contig:-NODE-1502-length-10342-cov-2.409060_pt1 | contig 10342 bp, 6 predicted proteins | sample MGYA00241808_ERZ501907 | MGnify/ENA primary metagenome ERZ501907 (study PRJEB25962, sample SAMEA2042218) | human gut metagenome | biome: human gut; feature: human-associated habitat; material: faeces...
ACGCAAAGAGCATTTCAAAGAGACTCATTGATAAATAAACCGTTGCGCACCGATAGCCTTTACGGTCCTGCAATCACGCAAGCGGCTATGAGCCGCGTCGATCTCCTGCATGATGCAGGCTTTAAGGGACAGGGAATGACCATTGCCGTGATTGATGCCGGCTTCCATAATGTGGATAAGATTGATGCCATGAAAAATATCCGTATTCTCGGTGTGCGTGACTTTGTGAATCCGGAGGCAGATATTTATGCAGAAAGCAGTCATGGAATGTCTGTATTGTCCTGTATGGCTATGAACCAGCCGCATGTGATGATTGGCACTGCTCCTGAAGCTTCTTATTGGTTGCTGCGTAGTGAAGACGAATATTCGGAAAATTTGGTAGAGCAGGATTATTGGGCGGCAGCCATCGAGTTTGCCGATAGTGTAGGAGTGGATTTAGTGAATACATCGCTTGGTTACTACTCATTTGATGATCCTACGAAGAATTATAGATACCGTGACTTGAATGGGCATTATGCATTGATGTCCCGTGAAGCTGCGAAGGCTGCCGATAAAGGAATGGTCGTTGTGTGCAGTGCCGGAAATTCGGGCGCGGGTTCGTGGAAGAAGATTACTCCTCCGGGAGATGCGGAGAATATCATAACTGTAGGAGCTGTAACAAAAAGAGGAGAACTGGCGCCGTTTTCTTCTGTAGGAAATACGGCTGACGGACGTGTGAAGCCGGACGTAGTGGCTGTCGGTTTAAATTCGGATGTGATGGGAACGGATGGAAATCTTCGTCGCGCCAATGGAACTTCTTTTGCTTCTCCGATTATGTGCGGTATGGTAGCTTGTTTGTGGCAGGCTTGCCCGAAGCTGACGGCAAAGCAGATTATTGATTTGGTGCGTCAGTCAGGTGACAGAGCTGAATCTGGAGGATGCAAAAGCTCTTCTGGCAAATGGCTGCTTTGCAGTGGCAGAGGGTGCAAATATGCCTTCCACCAGAGAAGCAACTGATCTCTTTGTTGAGAAGAAGATTCTCTTTATGCCCGGTAAGGCAGCAAATGCAGGCGGCGTTGCAACCTCCGGTCTGGAGCAGAGCCAGAACTCTTTAAGATTGTCCTGGACCTTTGAGGAAGTAGATGAGAGACTTCATAAGATCATGGCTGATATTTTTGCAAAGGCTGCGGATGCGGCAGAGCGCTACGGCGTTCCCGGAAACTATGTGGCAGGCGCCAATATTGCAGGCTTTGAGAAGGTTGTTGAGGCTATGCTGGGTCAGGGAATTGTATAAAACAGAATGAAAAAATGAACTCCCGCGCATAAACGGAAATGGTATATGCGCGGGAGTTTTTATATGGAAATAAAAGTAAAAAAACAATTGAAATGACAAACATTTCCTGATATACTAAGGTGCATTTGGTTACAAAAACGAAACAAAAAAGAAGAGGAGAAGCAGAAATGAAACGACAACTGGCATGTGTGCTGGCTGCCTGTATTGGCCTGCAGCTTCCCCTTGGCGCCTTTAACGCCTATGGAGCGCAGCTGCCGGAATCAGCAGGGCCAATGGAAGCCCTGGAGGAAAGCAAAATCCCCGGTCTGGAATCAGACAGCAGGGACGAGGAAACGCAGACTGAGGAAACAGAGAAAGGAACGATTCCCACTGCAAGTTCATCTGAAAGCCATCGGCAGGAAGATGAAGAGGATGGAGGAACAGAGACAGAATCAGTTCCCACTGCAAGTCCCAGTGAGCCGGTAAAGCCGGGAAAAGAGCACAGAGGCGCTGTTATGGTGGAAATACGAACCCTGCTACCTGTAATGTCTGCTGTGGATTTTAATGTTGAATTAAATGAAGTCGTATCCAAAAAGGCAAGAGCGAACGAAGACGGGGATATTTACCAGGATTCTCTTACCATCAGCCTGATGCCTGAGGAGGAACCGGGAGAGGGACAGCAGGAAAAGGAGATATTCGAAAACGTTCCGAACGGAACTTATGAGCTTGAGGTAACAGCCGAAGGATATCTTCCATATGAACAGACCATAGAGGTCAGGGATGATACCTCCAAGATCATGATTTTAAATGATTACGGTGATTATGAATATTCTTCCTCCGCTCATCCGGGCCTGATCCGTATGGGTGATGTGGACGGAAGCGGCGTGATTGATAAAGAGGATATGAATGCTCTGGTAGATGCTGTTTATGAGGGCAATCTCACAGGTATGGATGAGGAAGGCATGGATTTAAACCGTGACGGAGAAATCGACCTGGTGGATCTGCAGTATTTTGCCAGCCTTTATAAAGGAAAGGAAGGCAGCGATAATAAATATCCGGTTTCTACGATTGAACGTTCGATCACGGTTCAGGAAGGCGATGTAACCCTTGCATCTCCAAGTGAAGCGACAAAAAGCAATGCCACAAAGGTAGAGGGAACGGTACAGGATCTGTTTAATAATGATACAGAAAGCTCCATAACACTGGAGCACGCGGACAGCGAGATAGATGAACCAATTTCAGAGGCTTATCCGGTTGAACTGGAGCTGGATCTTTCCAGACAGCCGGTGATCGGAGGAATTGTAATTCAGTCTCCGCCTGATTCCGAGGGCGCGATCAGCACTGGTGAGGTAGAAGCAGAGCTGACTGACGGCGAGAAGATCGCAGTAACCATTGACAGGTATGCGAGAACTAAAAAGCGCCGTTCCTTCCGAAGCGGTGCGACTGCCATGATCGATGCAGACGGTGCGATCCTGATTGATCTGAAGAATCAGAAGCCTGTGAAAAAGATCCGTATTAAGGTAACGGGAACCGTATCGGAAGGAAATCTGGCAGAAATCAGCCAGGTGGAATTTTTAGGCGATATGAAGGACCGCATCCCGCCGCCAGCCCAGAATATCCCTCAGAATGTAAGCGCACAGATCGGAAGCAAGATCTTTACCCTTACATGGGATAAAGAGGTAAATATTACAGGCTATGAGGTTTCCATTACAAATAATGGAAAAACAGAAATTATCGAAACAACGGTAAATACGCTGACAGTTGATGAATTTAATGGAAAAGAACTGTTGAATTATGAGACGTTTCTGGTAAAGGTCCGTTCTGTAAACGGAAGCTGGAAGAGCAGTTACAGCGCTCAGATTGCCGTAACACCGGAACCGGACGGTCCGCCGCCAGCACCGGAAAATATTTCCATTGAGGGAGGCTATAAGAGCCTTCATATCTCATGGAAAAAGATGAAGGATACAAAGAGCTACAGCCTGTATTACCGCAAGGCGGGTACAGAAGACGAGTTTACAATGCTTGGTGAGCTTACAGGCACAAGCACAACCATCAGCGGTCTGGAAGATAAGACGGAGTATGAGATCTATATGATCGGTCATAATCCTTTGGGAGACAGTCCTCAGTCTGTGATATACTCTGGAAGTACGATTACAGTGGAAGCGGCAAGAATGCCCGCTTACCGTCTGATCAACACAGAGCCGAAGGAAGGACAGGCATTAACAGAGCATATTAAAGAGGTATCCATTGTCACCGGTTCTGTAACAAGTGTTCCGGGTGATGTGGCAGACGGTGATCCCTATTCTTTATGGGAGCTGGATGACTGGGATTCCGGCGCTTACTATAGTTACAGAGGCCCTATTGTGACGCTGGATCAGCCCTATATTATGGATACTATTGCATTTACTGCAGGCCCGAATCAGAAAAATGATTTTAATGCAGTCCGTGTCCGTGCCTGGAACGGAGAAGAAAATGAACCTCAGATCATAAACGGGCGTCTCACTGTCCGGGAGGGTCTGGATAAAAACGGAAAGAAATATTATGAATTTCTGGCAGATAAGCCATTTGAGGCAGATAAGATTCAGCTTAATACGGCTGTACCCAGCTCTACCCGCTATATCAGTATTGCAGAAATCCGTTTTTATGAGTATGATGAGCTTTTAAATGAGGTTCTGTCCCTGTATACGGACGATCTGCATATGACCCTTCGCGAGGATGTTACACAGGAACAGATCACTGAGCTGAGGATCAGGGCTGACGAGGTGGATCCTGTAAGCGGAGAAATGACTCCCAAGAGAGATCTGATCCTGAAGGAGCTGGACAATGCGGAGAAGATCCTGGATCATAATGAGTCTTATAAGGTGATTCATATAGATACTGGGGTATCCAAGAAATATGACAGCCATATTACCTTCAGCGCCGGTCTCAATGGATGGCAGCCTCTGGGAACAGCAGCTCTGGCCGGAGAGAAGGTTGTAGTCTATGTAGGAGCTCCCGGAAGACGTACTGGAGACAATACAAATCTGGATCTTTATGCAACTCAGTACCATTCAGAAGCCAGCCATTTACAGAAAAAAGTAACATCCCTGAAGGTAGGCTTTAATGAAATTACAGTTCCTGCCGTTTCAAGTCTGGGTGTGGAAAAAGGCGGAGCTCTGTATATAGAGTATACTGGAAATAACCCCAATGAGATTTATGCAGTCCGCGTAATCGGCGGTTCTCAGTATCCGGTTCTGGATGTGACACGGGCAGAGACTGCAGAGGAACGCAAAGAACTGACAGACGCCTATGTGGCAGAAATGGCGGAATACGTCCAGAAGATAGAGGAGATGCATAATGAGAACTCTGACAGTGAGGACTCTCACAGCGCCATTTCCGGTCTGGACTATGACGAAAGAAACTGTATTTTAGGTGCAACGGATATTGTATTGGATCAGATGATGTTTTCGATTCCCATTAAGCAGGTATATAAGTCCATTGCGGGAAATGGTGAATCTCAGGATGAAGCAGCAGAGAAGCTGTATCAGTCTCTTATGGCTATGGATGAGATGATTCATCTGTTCTATCAGCATAAGGGATTAAATGCGGCTCCAGTTACCGGAGGAAAAACCTATGAGAAGGACAAGCTTCCAACAACACGTTTAAATATCCGTTATCAGAGAATGTTTGCAGGCGCATTTATGTATGCAGGCGGTCTTCATATTGGTATTGAGTGGGATTCCTGCGCGCTGTTAGGTGGATCAGAGCCGATCCAGTCGGATAACGGCAAATATGTAAGCGGAAGCTACTTTGGATGGGGAATTGCCCATGAAATCGGCCATATCATCAACGAAGGCGCGTACGCTGTGGCTGAGGTCACAAATAACTACTATTCGATCCTGGCTCAGGCAAAGGATACCAACGATTCTGTGCGTTTCAAATATGAGGACGCTTACAGAAAGGTAACTTCAGGAACAAAGGGCGGAAGCAGCGACCAGCTGGGAATGTACTGGCAGCTTCATCTGGCTTATGACGATGGATATAACTTTAAGACCTATGAGGATTATGGGGAGCAGAGAAAGAACCTAATCTTTGCCCGCATTGATTCTTACGCAAGAGATATAAGCCGTGCACCTGCACCGGATGGAGTAAAGCTGACTCTGGACGGAGCGGATAAGGACAATAAGCTTATGCGTCTGGCCTGCGCGGCTGCTGAAAAGAACGTGCTTGAATTCTTCACACGCTGGGGAATGATCCCTGATGCGGTTACAAGGAAATACGCAGAGCAGTTTGACGCAGAAGAGAGAACGATTTACTATATCAATGATGAGGCCAGGGCATACCGTGCAGAGGGCGGAAGCAGTATCGCAGAATCTGTAGAAGTAACAGCCACAGCGCATCAGGATGAAACAGATCCAGGACGCGTGACCCTTACCATGGAAGCTCATGGAAAAGACGGAGCTGCCATGAGTGGAACGCTTTTCGGCTATGAGATTACCCGGATCCAGCGCCGCTACGGAAAGGAAGAGCGCCAGGTTGTGGGCTTTACCCAGGAGGATACCTTTACAGATGTGATTTCCGGAATCAATAACAGGGTGGTTGGATACGAGGTAAGAGGAATCGACTGGTGCATGATGCCTACAAAGGCTTATGTCCTGGCTGATGAGATCCTGGTTTCCCATGACGGAAGCATGGATAAGGCAGGCTGGAGCATTACCGTAAATACCTGGTCTAAAGCGGATGAAGAGGTAAACGGGGATGTAAACAGCGAGGAAAACCAGTTTAACCAGTCCTGCAGCGGAACTGTCAGCAGCGCAAAAACCATGATTGACAATGATCTGGATACTGTGTATGAGGGAACAGTAAAAGCGGAGGAAAGGACAGAGGACGCTCAGGCAGTCATTTCCCTTGGCAGAACAGAAGCCATTGCAGGCGTGAAATACACATATAAAGGAACCGGGGAGCCGATTAGGGCTTACTCCATTTCCATCAGCGAAGACGGAACAGACTGGAAGGAGATTAAAAAAGGAACCTTCCGGCTGGAAAATGGCGTTGCAGCCGTACATTTTGACAAGGAAAATGACGGAAGGTACTATATCTATGATGCAGCCTATGTGAAGATCACTGCTCTTGGTTCTGACCGCTTCTCAGCTTCGGAGATCGATATTCTCAGCCCCATCGGCGACAGTGTTCAGCTGGATCAGTTTGGAATCCTGACAGAGGATGCGGTGTTTGAGCATTCCGGAAGCGATAATGGCAGTGAAGAAGGCACAGCAGCGTATTCCGGCGAAAAACGTACTGGAAGCAATGCAACCAGAATCCCCAAGGGTTCCATCGTATTTACAGGACGCTATAAAGGAAATCCTGCTTATAACATGGTGATCCTCTATGATGAAAAGGGCAATGTGGTCGGCGGAAAGGACAAGGACGGAGATACAGCTGCAGATCAGCTGATCCTGGCTCCCGATCCAAAGGACGGACAGTTAGGAGAGGTCTCTGAAGGAAGCTGGATTTACTATATTGAGCCTAAGGATCAGAATGACATGGTGGAACGTCCTGAAAAGGTTCGGGCAGAGCTTTATCGTGTCCAGAATGGGGAAACCAATGAAGGCGACCGCCTTGTAAGCGATACTCCATTTATGGCGGTTCCGGCAGTTCCGGATCCTATTCCGACCATCAAGCTGGAAAACAGTCAAACACCAAACAACGGAGAATAAGATAGAAAAATATGAAGAAGAAATCAATTTTCGGCTGTCTGGCCATTATCTGCCTTCTTCTTGTGCTGATCCCGCCCGTGCTGACACGGGCGGAAAAGCACAGCCTGATCACATGGGAAAAGAAGAGCAAAAATGTAGTAAGTATGTATCTGGAGCTTCAGGAAAAGGAAGCGTTCGAGGAAATTAAGGCCTTCAGCCTGACACTGAATTTTGACAGTAAGGAAGATCTGTCAGAGGAGCCTGTTTTTAAATTCGGATCTGATTTTAAGGGGGAGAAGGTATCGGTTCATGAAGAACGGTACAATGAGGAAGATCAAACCATGAAGCTGTATGTAGCCGGAAGGGATACCGTCCTTGAAAAGGGAGAAAAGGTCCTTCTTGGAACCATTACCATAAAATCGGATGAAAATGTGACGATTTCCGTAGATGAGAATGATTTCCAGATTGTAGACCGGTTCCATGAAAAGGGGATGATCACAGAGTTTGGAGATTTTGAGCCATATGAAATGATCCTTAAAAAAGAGGAAGAAACAACCGTTCCAGAAACTACCGTTCCGGAAACAACTGTTCCGGAAACTACGATTCCTCCATCTTATGAGGACAGCGAGGATGAGGAAGAGGTTTATGAGTATGAAGTCCAGCCTCAAAAGGAGGAGGCTCCTGAGCCGAACGGTCAGTGGATGCAGAACGAAAAGGGCTGGTGGTTCGCTCCTTTAGACGGCACATATCCTGCAGACAGCTGGTATGAATGCTCCTCAAATGGTTTTAAGGCATGGTATTATTTTAATGCCGAGGGCTACATGAACAGCGGCTGGTTTACAGACCGTGACGGAAATACTTATTTTCTCCATGACCAGAACGACAGCAGAGCCGGTTCTATGTACACGGGCTGGAACTGGATCAATGGAAAGTGCTATTACTTCCAGGATACTCCTGCTCCCAACCGCCCGGTTGGTTCCATGATAAAGAATGGAATGACGCCGGACGGCTATATGGTAAATGAAAACGGCGAGTGGATTATAGATGGGAATGTACAGTTAAAGCAGTAATACAAAAAAACTCCGCGGTAGCCTTTTATGGTTTTGCCGCGGAGTTTTTTTCTGGAAACAAAAGGAAAATTATGGTATATTAAAGGGGCGTAAAAAAAAAGGAGAAGAGGGTATGACATACGAAGAAGTATTTTCACAGGTAAAGAAAATTTTTATGGAGGCAGATGTAAGCGGGGAAAAGGAGCATCTGGCATTCCAGTTTAATATTGCAGGTGAAGGAGAAGGCGCTTTTTATGCTGAGGTAAAGGAAGGCGTACTTTATGTAGAGCCCTACGAATACTATGACAGAGATGCCATTTTTACCTGCAGCGCAGAGACGCTTTTTAAGCTGGCAGGCGGAAAGCTGGACCCAATCTTTGCTTTTACCACAGGAAAACTGAGGGTTGAAGGAAATCTGGAAAAAGCCATGAAGCTGCAAAGCTTTGTGAAGAAAAATAAATAGAATAAAATTAAAAGCAGTCGGCAGGAGCATCTGGATTCAGGCTCCTGCTGGCTGTTTTAGACTTATTTTGCCTCTGCTGTAAACTGTTTATCAAATTCAGGGTTGAAGAAATAGAAGTTTTTGCTGTCCAGGCTGTCCTTTATCTTTTCCAGAGCTTCACCGAACCGCTGGAAATGGACGATTTCCCTGGCACGCAGAAATCGAAGTGGATCCAGTACATCCGGATCATCAATAATGCGGATAAGGTTTTCGTAGGTGCTCCGGGCTTTCTGTTCTGCAGCCAGGTTTTCATGAAGGTCTGTGATGGCGTCTCCCTTAGACTGGAATTCACAGGCATTGTAGGGAATGCCTGCGGCAGCCGCAGGCCACAGTCCGGTGGCATGGTCAATATAATAAGCATCAAATCCAGCTGTCTTTGCCTGTTCTGCCGTCAGGTCTTTGGTAAGCTGAAATACCATAGCGCAGATGATTTCCAGATGAGCCAGTTCTTCTGTGCCGATATCCGTTAAAAGTCCCGCTGCTTCTCTGCATGGCATGGTGTAGCGTTGGGAAAGATAACGCATGGAAGCAGCTAATTCACCGTCCGGACCGCCAAACTGACTGATGATCAGAGATGCGGTTTTGGGACAGGTCTTTTTTATATTGACAGGATACTGGAGACGCTTTTCATAGATCCACATCAGAGAACACCTCCTTCACGATCCCAGGGCAGAGGCCCGTCGGTCCAGGTAAAATGTTTCTGTCCGGGGTAGTCGGTACAGAAGCCGGACTGATTGTTTGTATCAGGGCAGACACAGTCTCTGGTAAGGGGTTCAAATTCCCTGGCAAATTGTTCGAGAAGGTTTTTCCGTCTGGTATTTGCCTGCATAAAGGCTTCAAGTGCAGGCATATCCAGAGGATGGGTATCAAGGTATAGGTTTAGATCATCGGCAGTAAAGCTGATTTCCTGAAGTTCCTTTAACATGGCTTTACGGTCAGACATGAGCGTTTCCTCCTTCCTTAAAAAACGGGAGCACGAGGCTCGGAAAGATACTCCCCTGCTTCAGTCCCACAGCCGGAGAAAGGGGCGTTTCCCAGGGCTGGGTAGGAACTGCAGCGATTGCAAGCGTCAGCTTTTCGCCGGGAAACGGGGAATTTCTTTCGTATCCGCAGACAGCAGCGTAAGGAGCGGTTTCGTCTCGATACAGGTTCATTTAAATAGTACCTCTCTTTCTGAACATGTGGATCGGGGCTTTCAAGATCCTAAAACCTGCCTGAAAACCCCGGCGCCGGAAACCGGGCGCTGATCTTAGTATGTCCCGGTTTCATAAGGCTCCCTTTGGGAATGAACGGAAGAAAAGGAATTTGCCGCGTCTATTCTATTTCTGGAAAATATATGGAAATTTTCTTCGAATTCCATCTGCCAGAAAATCAGCTGTTTCATTGGTTCCAAAGGTACTGCTGTCGATCATAATGTTTTTAAATCTGGGGTCATTGGGAAGGAAACCGGCGTAGTGCATATGGTATTGATCCCGTGCCTGGTCAACAGACTGAATCATCCGTTTTGCCTCTGCTTCGCTTAGATTCAGCGTATTAACGCAGTTTTCCAGACGGGCTTCATAGGGAGCATAGATGTAAATATGGAGACTGTTGGGATTTTTTGCAAATATAAAATCAGAACAGCGTCCCACTATGATGCAGGATTCGCGTTCGGCCAGAAAACGCATGATATTTTTCTGTGCTTCAAATATTTTATTCTGCATAGCGCTCGTCTGAGTGCCCAGAGGATACATCATGCGCATGAAGCCGTTTCTGGTAGCTTTTTCAGCCTTTTCTTCCAATTGATCGATTTGGGATACCGGAAGACAAAGCTGTTCAGACGCCTGTTCGACAATGTCCCTGTCATAATATTGAATGTTCAGTT
>ENA-OPSN01001514-OPSN01001514.1-human-gut-metagenome-genome-assembly--contig:-NODE-1514-length-10255-cov-3.184706_pt1 | contig 10255 bp, 7 predicted proteins | sample MGYA00241808_ERZ501907 | MGnify/ENA primary metagenome ERZ501907 (study PRJEB25962, sample SAMEA2042218) | human gut metagenome | biome: human gut; feature: human-associated habitat; material: faeces...
AACTCGTTGGCGAAGTCAACGAGGCTGTGTCCGGAGAAATAGAAGTTGTTCATGTTAATGAACAGGCAGGAACGGTCCGTTCCGAATTTCTCTTTGGCGTACTGTAGGAGGAAAGTGGTTTTTCCTACGCCACGTGTCCCTTTGATACCAATCAGGCGGTCGCTCCAGTCGATCTCATCCATAAGATCACGGCGAACGGGGGCATTGGTGTGCTCAACGAGGTAGGCGTGTGTGCGATAGAATGATTCCATTTCTTTTCTTTGTTTTTCGGCTGGCAAATATAGTGCTTTTTTTAGGATTTGCAAAGTAGAGATAGCAAAAATGTGCTTTAATTTATAAGTTTCTCTTTATTGTGTAAGTTCCTGATTATTTCCTGTATATATTTGCAGAATAATGTGTTGAATCCATCTTTGACATGACGAAAAGACCTGTTTATATATTCAATCCGGAGCATGATATGGCGTTGGCAAGCGGTGAGACGAACTATATGGCGCCGGCTTCCGCCCGGCAGATGGCGAGTGATCTGGCGTTGCTTCCTATGTGGTATGCCGATGCGGGAAGTGCGGTGTTGGCACCGTCTGCTTATAATGCGGACTTCCTGAAAACAAAGAGTGAACTATTGAGCATGGATGTGGCATTGTTGACAGAACCGGAAGTGGCTGACGGGAAGGACCGGAAGTTCTCTCCGTGGGGTTGGGACCCTGCTTTGCGGAAGCGTTTGATGACATTGGGAGCAGATCAGGCGGAGCTACCTTCTGCGGATTATATGAATATTCTGAGAGAACACTCACATCGTCTGCAGGCGGTAAAGTTGTTGCCGGGGTTGCGGTTGAATGAATACTTCTGTGGAGAATCTTTTTATTTGAATACTTTGGCGGAGTGCAGTGCGTTCGTCGAAGGTCGGGAAGTGTGTTTGTTAAAAGCTCCGCTTTCCGGAAGCGGGAAAGGATTGAATTGGTGTAAAGGCATATTTACAACTTTTATTTCCGGTTGGTGTGCCCGTGTCGCTGCTTCTCAGGGTGGGGTGGTAGGCGAACCTATATATAACAAGGTGGAAGATTTCGCTATGGAGTTTTATGCCGATGGGAGAGGACGGGTTGTTTTTGCCGGATATTCGGTCTTCCACACGGGTGGGAGTGGGATGTATGCGGGAAATGACTTGCTGTCTGACGAGAAGATTCTGCAGAAACTATCGGCTTATGTGCCACAAGAAGAATTTATCAGGCTGCGGACTCGTCTGGAAGAATAATTATCAGCTTTGTTCGGTGGCTTTTATCATGGATACTTGGGAGTGGATATGATGATTTGTCATTTTCCGGGTGAAGCGCCTGTTTACCGGATTCATCCTTGTGTCGAAATTAATCTGCGAATGAATATGGGGGTGGTGGCACGGTTCTTGACGGATCGTTATTTGGCTGCGGATGCGGAAGGAGTCTTTCGGATTGATTATTATCCTTTAGCCGGTCAGGCTTTGGAGGAACATCGGCAGATGTCGGCTTCGTGCCCTTTGTCCGTAGAGAATAATCGGGTGTGTGCCGGATATTTGCCGTTAGTACCGGTGACGCCTCAAAGCCGGTATCGTGCGTTTCTTTATTGTAAATGATCTGTTTTTGATTCATCTAATCCTATAGAATGTATATTCAAGCTAGCCGGTTGCCCATCGTGTATCGTTTCAGCACTGATAGTGAGAAAGGTGGATTTGCTTGCATTAAAGCAGTGAATTGTAGCCTCTCCGTTTTCATCTGTTTCTATATTTGGATTCCAGTAGAGGGTGCGTCGTCTGTCATTTGAGGGAAGTGGCTGGCTGGGTAAATATTGGGGGGAATAAAATTCTAGCGGATGTGTGTACCCTTTTATGGTGGTGTAGCGTATACCTCGTGTATAGTCATACCTTAGATGTGGATTCCAACCATCTTTGGTGATGATGTTGCAGATAACTCCCCAACGACCATATTCACTGTGTGGTTGCTCTGTCCAATCCCGATCATTATATTTGTAATTGTCAAGCATGTGGCTATATCCCGTTTCAAAATTCTTGTCTTGCAACATGTTGTGTACACCGACTCCTTTGCAAAAGATGATGTATTTTACGGCGTTGATACTTTCATCTTTCCATGTGATGTCGTGTTTGCCGTTCACAAATTCCTCTATGCCTCCATATTTCTTGATAATACCGGAATTGATATCTTTTAAAAAGTCACTTATGGTAATGTAATCTTTTCCCTTATCCCGTTCTTCTTCGAGCAGTTGCTCTACATCGTAGAAGGCAAACACACTCTGTTCAAAGCGGATTGTGTTAAGGTCTTGTTGACGTTTTTTGGCTTTAATGGTCACTTCGCTGATCCAATGACTGTCTGATCCGAATACAGAATCTTGGTAGACAGAGTCATTAAATCTTGCCAGCCACTCCAGTTTGTTTGAGTTGTTCCATAACGGATTCAGTTCGTTGTAGGTTAAAATCCTCAAGCTTGGCTGGAAATTGCGGAAAAGCTTGACAAGGCACATACGGTTTCGAGGCTTTCCCGGTTTATGTGTCTGGAAAATAGCTTCCATCGTTTCTTCGAAAGGCATTACGGGGAGGTTAAAATAACCTGTTGAATCGGTATAAGTGATTCCCGCTGCAAACAAACTATCTGTACGTGTCAGAATGCTGACTTCCATATCTGGCTGAGCTTTTTTCAATATGATAGAGAGTACTTGGCCATGCAGAGTTAATTCCTTCTCCGGTTGATAGCGTGGCGTAAATTCTTTAATGCCCATTGCTGTGGGCATGTCATATTTTCGCCAGCCGTGTATGAGTAGCAATAAGTCAAGTTTTCTGAGCCGTTGGGGTGAAGTGTCTGCAAAGTAATAGCCGGGCTGGTGGATATACCCTTTCAAATCTGATGTGAGCAGTAGATCTGTGAAGAGGGTGTTGTCATATTCCATATAATCGGAAGCTTCCCAGTCACGGATAGCGACTGATATTTTTCCTTTTACGGGATTTCCCGTTGAGTCTTTCAGTGAGAGATGGCAAGCGATGGGAGCGTAGGGAGTGTACAAAATAGTATTACTGCGAACTTTCAGTTGTAATGGATTCTTTTGAGGCATTACATAGCAGAATCGTTCGCATAATGTTTCGCACCGACTGTTGATGAGCGAAACTTGCATAATTCCCGTTGGAAGTGTTTCTGTCGGTAGCAGAAAACGGTTGGTATTCTTATTTTCCCATTTTACTATGTGATAAGTAATTGGGCGACCTTGGTGGCTGAAGAACACGGCAACTGTATCTTCCCTGCTTGTTTGTTCGTTGCGCATGACGCATATTTCGTATTGATTGCCCCGCTTTTCTACACGGAGAACATATCCTGCCGGCAGTGCTTTCGGTAGTTTGAAACTATATTTTTTATCATTCCAAATGACGTGTGCGGTGGAAGGCTCGGCTGCAGGCGTATACATAAAATAGCCCATGCCTTCGTGAAGTGTTTCGAAAGAGGTGACATTCGTGTTTTGCTGAATTTCTCCAGACAGGCAGACATTGATTGTATCTTTGCTTTCTGCTTTGAAAGCCACTACAGACGTGATCCCCTGTACTAATTGTCCCCCTTCAGGAAAAAAATGGAGAGAAAGTTTATTCTTTTTCTCTCTGGGACGTAGCCGGAAAGAAGGGTCCCAGTTGTACATGGCTATGCTTCGGTCTTTTTGGTGATTATCGCTGAGCCAGCGATAGATGGGGAAAGTTCGTGAGAAATATTGTGTTTCGTTAAAGGCAAGCATCCACTTGGTATATGCCCGCACTTCGTAGTATCCTGACAGCACGTATTCTGTTAGTGGAATTTGTCCGTATCCTTCTCCATTCTCCAGTTTTATGATTTGCTTATTTGTAGTGTATCCCATCTGGTCTATTAATTCTACGTAAAGTGGGGTGCTGATGGTACTTGGCTGGTTGTTCTCTGCCGTCACTACATACGCTTTAAACCAAATGGTGTCGCCTGCATAATAGCTTGTGTTGTCAAAATGCAGGTGTACTTTCTCGCGAGGGTAGGCGTCGGCAAAGGTTTGCGCATGGTTGAAGTAATGCGCAAATAGGCTGTCGATCCCTGCTGCTTTTGTAGCGAACGGATGCATGGTCAGGTAGCCTAGGAGAAAGAGAATAAAGTGGATGTGGCTCATATATATTCTTAATTGTATACAGTTACATCAATGTTGATAATTTTTATAGATGTAAATTTTGTAGCATCTTCTTGTATGTAAAAACTTTCGGATGCTGAGCGGAGCTACAATTGTTAATGTTATTATTTTGTGTATTAAGTTTCTTTTGTTTCAGTAGCATACCTCAAATGTAAGTAATATAAATGATTTAGAGGTATCTTTTACTGCCAATTTTAAAGTTTGTCACAGTTCCTTACTCTTTTAGGCAGAGAGATTTACAATTATACTTCTTTTGACATGATTCTGTTCTATTTTGCTCGTTTTTGTTTATTGTTTTAGCTTACTGATTAATAGCCATAACTTCTCTAGCCATCCGTTTTCTCTCTCAGTGAATTTAATATGAGTTTTGCTCTCATGCTCTAACTGTTCGTCTGTATCCCTTTATTCATCGATGTTTTAGCAGTTAGAGATCCAATGGTAGCAGAGTGAGAGCAAGTCCTTGCTCTCACTCTGCATCTTCCCGATAAACAAGACTTTTATGTTGTTAAGTATTGATTTATAGGATGTTAATGTCTGATTTCTCAACTGTTAACGTTTGATTTCTCAGACATTAATAATTGAGAAATCAAGTATTAAGGACTGAGAATTTATGTATTATTGACTGATATATGATTTAATGTTTTCTGAGAGAGCAGAATTGTTGAAGTAGCTGATGCGTTCAATGTGATTGGAACATACGGTTAAGTCAATCAAATCAACAGTAGTTTCAGATAGTTTCGAGCGTTTGGAACTAAAGTTTCAAGCGTATGAAACTCTAGTTTCTCACTGATGGAACTGCAGTTTCACGCTGATGGAACTCTAGTTTCAAGCAATGGGAACTCTTTGAAGATACTGCTAAATTGGAATTGGTGAATATCGGAAAAGTCGCATTGTGGTAATTGCTGTCTGAAATTCCTACTAATCTCCATATACGGGTGCACTTTCATTTCCGCAACGGTCGATTGCTGTTACTGCAAAATACTTTTTAGCATTCCAAGGCTGGATGGGTGCATAAATATAACTTGTTTCACGAATACTTTGTGCGACAATATTTTCCGCTTTCTTTGTATCTACCGGATATTCATTGGAAGCATAAATCACGTACATCGGTTTATTCCGTTGATCATTATCCGTCGCTGCCTGCCAGTTCAGTTCGGTATATCCGTTGTCGATGGACGTAACTTTGAGTGTTGAGGGGGCAGATGGCGGAACGTTGTCCAGCCATGTCATCGGAGGCTGTAATGCCGGGTAGGCATAGAAATTCTCGATCAATTCGTCATAAATTCCCTGTGTGTTGTCCATCAGATACTTGACACGGTAATGCCCTTCCCCTGCCATTTTCTGATTGCGTATGAAGTTAATCTGACGATCCACTTCATCGCGTGTCCATTTTCCTTCATCGGGATGGAGGAAATAGATGCCGAGTCCCGGGATAACCTGTCGTCCGTTGCTCTGTTCCTGCCAGTCGAGCGCAAAAGGATAGAAACTGTTTCCCTGAAAATACATCATAGGATATATCTGATCCTGAATGCCTTCGCCGAGCCACCCTTGCGGATCTTGATAAACCGTATAAAACGCGTTCCAACCACGGGAAGAATAGCGGGAAGTATCCCTGTATTTGCCTACGGGACAAGTACTTACCTTTACCCATGGCTTCATGGCTTTTACACCTTTATATATGTACCGGACGATTTCGGAAATATTGTCCCGGCGCCATTGATCCAAAGTACGTCCTTTGCCGTAACGGCGAAAATCGTATTTGTCGGGGAATAAAGGCGCATTCTCCGGATAGCGCAGGTAGTCGAAATGTACTCCGTCTATATCATAACGGTCTACCACTTCCCGAACGAGTCTCATGAGATATTCTTTCGTAGCCGGATGTCCCGGATTAAGAAAATATTCGTTTTTATAAGGCACACAGATATCTTTCACCCGCTTGGTGACAGATTGACTACCGAGAGAAGCGACATGTTTTTTATTGCCTAACGGAATCGTCACCATCCATGCATGACACTCCATTCCCCGCTTGTGGCATTCCTCAATTGCAAAAGCCAACGGATCGTATCCCGGATTACCTCCGACCTTTCCGGTCAGAATCGAATTGAACGGTTCGATAGAAGAAGGATACAACACATCCCCCCGCGTGCGTGTCTGAAACAGAACGGTATTGAAATTGGCAGCTTTCAGTTTGTCGAGGATATCCACCAGTTCTTCCTTCTGCTTACGAATGGTCTGAGGGGTAGTAGCACGTGTGCGAGGCCAGTCCAGCCCATATACAGCTGTGATCCATGCTGCACGAACCTCGTACTTGGGCTGCGCTTTTACCGGAAGGATAAGAAGCAAAAGTGAAAGAATGAGAATCGTTCGGCACATATTCTTTGTTTTTTGTTTTAAACCTTGCAAAGCTAGCAAAAATGTCTGTAAATTGATTATTCCTCTTTTATTTAATACTCTTTAGAAGAAATTTACCGGTTCTCTGTTAGTGGTATCTGCATTCTTGGACGTCTTTAAATAAGGTGCGAAAATGAAAATAATATGAATATAACAAGATAATAAAAGAATGAAAAAGCTACTATCTGTGTCGCTCTGTCTTTTGTTTGCAGCAAGTATGGCTGCCCAGACAGGAAAGATTAGAGTTGCCACTGTTGGAAACAGTATCACCGGAGGAACGAATGATTATGGTTATTACGCGATGCCTCTGGCTGAAATGCTCGGTGATGATTACGAAGTCACCAAATTTGGTAAAGGCTCTTCCGGGGTATTTATAAAACTAAGAGAAGACGCGACTACCCCTGAAAATCCTAATGAATATCAATTCGCTTACATTAATTCTGAGCAATGCGCGGCAGCACTGGAGTATAAGCCTAATATTGTCATTATTAAGTTTGGTGCAAACGATGCCAACAAGAAGAACTTCGAAAAATATGGTAAGGAAACATTTAAGGCAGACTATAAAAAACTGATAGCTAAATTCCAAGCCTTGTCTACCAAACCGGATATTTATATTTGTACGCCTCCTCCGATGTATTACGGTGATGGGGGATTTCTTGGTTCATTTGATGACAATGTAGCAAAGAATTATATTCAGCCTGCCGTAAGAGAGATTGCGGAGGAACTTAATCTGGTCTGTGTAGACCTGTATAATCCTTTGAAGGGACATCCGGAATTTATGCCGGGCGGCAACGATTGGGTGCATCCCGATCATAGAGGACATTATATTATAGCGAAGGAAGTGTATAAAGCGATAACGGGTGAATTCGTTATGAACCCCGGTGGGATAACGGTGGCTGCTTCGGATATTTCTCTTTCGGGTTCGAAGGCGAAGATAAAGAATGGTGCTATTGAAAAAGCGAAGAATGGTACGAGATTGTCATTCGATGTACATTTCGGCTCGCTGCCTACGTATGAGAAAGTAGAGGCTGAAGTGCAATTGAATAAAACTAAGTCGGGATACTTGGATTTCTATCTGGATACCGAAACGATTCCTTTTGCTTCAATTGATGTTTCGGGTGCCGACTCTAAGAACTTCACTACGCAGTCCGCTCTTTTCGACCGTCGGATAAAAGGCAAACATAAAGTGACTGTACAATGGAGAGGACAGGATGCCAAACTGAAATCGGTAACTATCAAGGAAAAATACATGCCTTATGTAACCGATAATGTATCTCAGGTCTATTTGGTCAATAAAGCGACCGGTATGGTACTGGATTGTAATCCGGATTCGAAAGTGATTTCTGCCGCAAAATATGATTCGGAGAAGAAGTCACAATTGTTTTGCATCGAAAATTTGACGTATCATATCCTCCGTGTCAGAAATATAGCGACCAACCTTCATGTAATGAATAATGGAGATAAAGTGATTGTGGGCAAGCCCGGAGACGACTGGAGAGTGCATGATCCTAAATATGCATTGTTCCTGACCCCTACGGATGATGAAGGTTATTATTCATTGGAACTGTCCCCTGAAGCAAGAATAGGTTTGTCTTCTGCCAACAGCACGGAGGTGGTAGGCAATAAAGGCGGCCAGATTAAAGACTTGGATAAATGGAAAATCGTAACTGTTGATGAGATGAAGGAACCGTAATTCAGTCTTTCCTTATTTGTAATAACGTCTAATAGCAGGATCATTTGCTTTATCAGCAGATGAAAATCCTGCTATTTTTTGTTTTAAATACCTGTAAAGTTAGCAAAAGTGTCGGTATTGTTGTGTTGTTTCGTGGGATTATGCTACATTTGCGTCAGTTAAAAAAACAACACGCCATGATTACATTTACCCTGTGCCTGCTGGCGTTGATAGCAGGCTATTTCACGTATGGGCGCTTGATGGAGCGCGTCTTTGGTCCGGACGACCGTAAAACCCCGGCTCTTACCAAAGCCGATGGAGTAGACTATATCCCGCTGCCTACCTGGAAAATATTCATGATTCAATTCCTTAATATTGCCGGACTGGGTCCGATATTCGGTGCTATTATGGGAGCAAAGTTTGGCAGTTCCTCTTATCTGTGGATTGTATTGGGAAGTATTTTTGCAGGCGCTGTTCACGATTATTTTGCCGGAATGCTTTCTTTGCGTCATGGAGGGGAGAGTCTTCCCGAAATCATAGGTCGTTATCTGGGACTGACTACCAAGCAGATCATGCGTGGATTTACCGTCCTTCTGATGATTCTGGTCGGCTCTGTTTTCGTAGCCGGACCTGCCGGGCTGCTGGCAAAGCTGACTCCGGAAAGTCTGGATGCTACCTTTTGGATTGTTGTTGTCTTCCTTTATTATATTCTGGCTACACTACTTCCGGTTGATAAGATAATCGGCAAAATATATCCGTTATTTGCAGTTGCCTTGCTGTTTATGGCAGTCGGTATTCTGGTGATGTTATATGTTAATCATCCTGCTCTGCCCGAACTTTGGGACGGATTGCAGAATACCAATCCGGATGCGAGTGAACTGCCTATTTTCCCGATTATGTTTGTGAGTATCGCTTGTGGTGCCATATCCGGTTTCCATGCTACGCAAAGTCCTTTAATGGCCCGATGTATGACTTCGGAACGTCATGGACGTCCTGTTTTTTATGGAGCAATGATCACCGAGGGCATCGTAGCCTTGATCTGGGCAGCAGCAGCCACTTATTTCTTCCATGAAAATGGAATGGAAGAGAACAATGCTTCTGTAATAGTAGATGCCATCACAAAAGACTGGCTGGGTGCTGTGGGTGGAGTGCTTGCCATCTTAGGAGTAATTGCAGCTCCGATTACTTCGGGAGATACCGCTTTCCGTTCTGCCCGCTTGATTGTTGCGGACTTTCTGGGACTGGAACAAAAGAGCATGCGTCGCCGTTTATACATCTGTATCCCGATGTTTGCGGTAGCTATCGGCTTGCTTCTTTATAGCTTGCGTGATGCAGACGGATTTAATATGATCTGGCGTTATTTTGCCTGGGCCAATCAGACATTGGCGGTGTTCACCCTGTGGGCTATAACAGTCTACCTTGTGGTAGCTAAAAAGCCTTACTGGATCACTCTGATACCCGCCTTATTTATGACAAGTGTTTGTTCTACTTATATATGTATTGCTCCCGAAGGTCTGGGACTTTCGCATATAGTTTCCTACTGTATCGGTATAGGATGCGTAGTGGTAGCTATTGCTTGGTTCTTTATCTGGTTGGGAAAACAAAAAATTAGAAAACTATCAGAATGAAGAAAATAAAGAAATCGACAGGAGTTGCTATTGCATTCCTTATTTATGTATCAGTAACGGCGGCCTATTTGTTACCTCGTAACACGGAAGTCAGTCAGACAGAGAAGATTCTTACAGTGGTAGGCTCTTATGCTATCGTTCTCTTGCTTTGGCTGGTGCTTCGGAAGAAGGAACAAATGCGTGAACGCCGTAAAGAGGAGCAAATGAACGAAAGTCGTAAAAAAGACGAACAATCTATTCACTTAAAAAAGTAAATTTATGAAGAAATTAGCTTTAGCTATTTGTCTGCTGGTGGTATCGATAGCTGCCCAAGCTCAGTTTGAGAAAGGAAAAATGATTCTTAATCCTTCTGTAACAGGATTAGATTTCTCGTATAATAAGAATGATAAAGCAA
>ENA-OPSN01001517-OPSN01001517.1-human-gut-metagenome-genome-assembly--contig:-NODE-1517-length-10241-cov-2.322501_pt1 | contig 10241 bp, 7 predicted proteins | sample MGYA00241808_ERZ501907 | MGnify/ENA primary metagenome ERZ501907 (study PRJEB25962, sample SAMEA2042218) | human gut metagenome | biome: human gut; feature: human-associated habitat; material: faeces...
ATGCCGACACCCTCAGTCTCGAAGCCGCCAACCTGATCCTCAATGCAGGCCATCCGGTGGATGACAAGATCTTGTCCGATACCGCCATGAGCGTACAGGGATTGATCGCCCATTCGCTGGCGGCGATCGTCAAGCGCCTGGATAAGACGCGCCCTGTCACTGCAGCCAACAACGAGGCGACACCGGGTAACCTGATCTTTCGTTCGAATGCATTGGATGTATTGGGATTCAACTATCACGAAAAGAATTACGAACCGTTTCCGCAGAATTTTCCGGGCAAGACGTTAATTGTAAGCGAGTCTACTTCCGCCCTGATGACACGCGGCTACTACCAGATGCCCTCCGATTCGATGTATGTCTGGCCGAACACCTGGCGGGAACGGTTCGATCGTCCCGAACACCTTTGCTCGGCTTATGACAACTGCCATGTACCTTGGGGCTCGACCCATGAGGTGACTTGGCGGGAAGTCAAGCGGCTACCTTATGTTTCAGGTATGTTTATCTGGACGGGCTTCGACTATCTGGGTGAACCGACACCTTACTGGTGGCCGAGCCGTAGCAGTTTCTTCGGTATTGTCGACTTGGCAGGTATTCCGAAAGATGTCTATTATATGTACCAGAGCGAATGGACCGACACGCCGGTTCTTCACCTTTTCCCGCACTGGAACTGGAAAAAGGGAGAGACTGTCGATGTCTGGGCCTACTATAACCGGGCGGACGAAGTGGAGCTTTTCCTGAACGGCGAGAGCCTGGGTGTCAAGAGCAAGCCGGACGATGCTTTCCATGTCTGCTGGCGGGTTCCTTTTACGCCGGGTACGTTGAAAGCCGTTTCCCGTAGGGACGGCAAGGAAGTGCTTACACGTGAGATCCGTACGGCCGGCGAGCCTGCCCGGATCATGCTGATCCCCGATCGTTCCGCCTTGCACGCCGATGGCACGGATCTTTCATTCGTGACCGTGGAAATACAGGACAAAGACGGAAACTTGGTGCCGTATGCCGACAACCTGCTTCGCTTTACGGTTGAGGGGGACGGCTTTATCGCCGGGACAGATAACGGAGATCAGAATGATCCCGTCAGCCTTAAGAAACCGGAACGCCACGCTTTCTACGGAAAAGCAATGGCGGTCATACAAAACACGGGCAAGGCAGGCACCATCCGGTTGAAAGCTACGGCGGAAGGCCTGCCGGATGCAATCGTGGAAATAAAGGTAGGAGAATAAGAGAGACAGGGCTTGGTTGCAGAACTTGTTTTTGCGGAATCCTCTGTCACTCTATCACACTTTACCATGCGGGTTTTGATAATCATGGTGCGTAGGAGTGATAGATGCCATATTTGTCTATCACTTATGTATCACCGGTTTTCTGAAAGTCATAGTCTTTGTTTTGCAATATAAGCATAGATTAATCAATTAGTTGGTATGTTTTGTTTCCATACATCCGGGTGTCCGGAGCAGAAACATCCGGGTGTAACCGCCCCATACATCCGGATGTTGAAAGGTGCAAGATGGGGATGTCTGTGATCATTTCTGCTTGTTTTCGGTACTTTTCTTGCTTGTTTTGAAGAAAAAGCATCATAAGGGAGCCAAAACACTCCGGTGTGGATGCATATAGGTGTACTTAGTATAATTTAAAGAATAATGGAACTTCCAGGAGATGGTAATCAGGGATATTTATGTAAATTTGCCCGGAAATAAAAGAGTTTATGGAAGTAAAGATCATAAATAAGTCACACCATCCGCTGCCGGGATACGCGACTCCGCTGTCGGCAGGAATGGACATTCGTGCAAATCTGGCGGAACCGGTAGTTTTGAAACCCCTTGAACGGAAACTGATACCGACCGGATTATATATCGCGTTGCCGGAAGGCTATGAGGCACAGATGCGCCCCCGTAGCGGCCTGGCATTGAAGTATGGCATCACATTGCTGAACACGCCGGGTACTATCGATGCGGACTATCGCGGCGAGATCGGCATAATCCTGATAAACCTCTCTTCCGAACCGTTTACCGTCAATGACGGGGAGCGTATCTGCCAGATGGTGATCACGGCTCACAGCCAGGTCGTCTGGCAGCCGGTGGAAGTGCTGGACGACACCGAACGGGGAGCCGGCGGCTTCGGTCACACGGGGAGATAATTAAAAATTAAGAATTAAGAATTAAAAAATATGGGAGGGATGCTAAAGTCTCTGATCTCGATATCTTTTCTATTATTCCTGATCGGGAGTTCGCAATCGTTGAGGGCGCAGGATCAGGAGGCGAAGGTGGAAATATCGTCGAAGCCGAATCAAGTGAGTGCCGGGGATCAGCGGAAATTCGATTACTTCTTCTACGAAGGGCTGAACCTGAAGGCAGCCGGAAAATTCGATGCCGCTTATGATGCCTTTAACCATTGTCTGGCGATCGATTCGACCGCCTCGGCCGTCTTATACGAACTTTCTTCGTTTTATGCCCAGCTGAACCGTCCGGAAAAGTCGCTGGAGATGTTGCGGCGTGCGGTGGCTTACAGTTCCGATAATTTTACCTACCGGCTGGCGTTGGCGACAATGAGCCGCAACCTCGGTATGTTCGGCGAGGCGTCGGACGAGTATGAGAAGCTTGTAAAAGATTATCCCGGAAAACCGGAGTTGAACTATTACCTGGCGGATGCGCTTACGCAGGAAGGTGAAATCGGGAAGGCGATCGATGCTTATGACGCCCTCGAATCGTCCATAGGCATGAGCGAGGCGCTTTCCATGCAGAAATATAAATTGTATAATGCGTTGGAGCAGAACGATAACGCGTTCAAAGAGGTGGAAAAGCTTGCCGCCAAATTCCCGATGGAATCCCGCTATCAGATCATTTTGGGGGATCTCCACTTGGAAAAGAATGATACGGTCAAAGCGTTGAAATATTATCAGAAAGCACACGAAATCGATCCGGAAAGTCCCTATTACATTGTCTCTATGGCGAACTATTATGAAGTCGTCGGTAATAAGGACGCCGCCGAGACGCAGATACGCAATGCATTAGTGAACGAGAAATTGGATGTCGAGACGAAAGTCGGTATTCTGTCCCGTTATATTCTCAAACTGCAGCAGACGAAGAAGGGGACCGAGAGTGCGAATGCCCTTTTCCAGACATTACTGGAACAGCATCCGGAAGATACCGATCTGAAACAGATGTACGGCAGTCTGCTGGTTGCGCAGGGGAAGACTGATGAGGCCCGTTTCCAGTTTCAGCTGATTACCGAGATGGAACCTTCGAATGCTGCTGCCTGGCAACAACTCTTGAATCTGGCGTTGAAGTCGGAAGACATTCCCGAAGTGATCCGTATCTGTACCCGTTGCCAGGAGCTTTTCCCCGATGCACCGGAGTATTACTTTTATCTTGGGATCGCTTATTTCCAGCAGGAAAAGTATCAGGATGCACTGGATACATACAAAGCCGGCCTGGAGATTATCCCGGAGACGAACGTCGGGTTGAAGTCTGATTTTTACGGACAGATAGGCGATATCTACTATCAGATCAAGAATATGCCGGAAGCCTATAAAGCGTATGATGAAGCGTTGAAGTACAACGACAAGAACGTGGTCGTCCTCAATAATTACGCCTATTTCCTCTCGCTGGAAAAGAAAGATCTGAAAAAGGCGGAACGGATGAGTGCATTGGCAGTCAAACTGGAACCGAACAATTCGACATATCTCGATACGTATGCCTGGATATTCTTTGTACAGGGAAACTATACGCTTGCCAAGATATACATAGAGAGCGCGCTTGCCAACGATACGACCAAAAGCTCCGAGCTGGTAGACCATTACGGCGATATCCTCTTCATGAGCGGCGATAAGGAAAAGGCGCTTGAACAATGGAAGAAAGCGAAGGAGATGGGAAAAGAAAGCGATGTGCTGGATCGCAAGATCGCAGAGGGAACCTATATAGAAGAGGAGGTCAAGAATGAATAAGATAAGCCTTGCCTTTGCGCTGGTCTTTTTTATCGCCCTGTCGTTCACAGGTTGTAAATCGACCAAGAAAGTCGGTACGGTCGAAGCGGGCGGGGCGAAAGCGCATAACGAGTTCTTTACGCTTATGCAGGAGCAGGCGTTCAAGTATGAAACCCTGACTGCACGCCTGAACGTGGACTTGAACTTGCCGGGCAACAATATGAGTTCGCGTGTGGATCTGAAGATGGTAAAAGACAGTGCTTTCCAGTTGTCCGTGCAACCCTTTTTAGGTATCGAGGTTTTCCGCGCCGAGATCAGTGTGGACAGCGTAAAGGTGATCGACCGTATGAACAAGCGCTATGTGGCTGACAATTATGCCAACCTGAAAGGGCAGACACCGATCGAGTTCAATTTTTATAATCTGCAGGCACTTTTCACCAACCGTCTGTTCCTTCCCGGACAGCAGGGGATCAGCCCGAAGCTGTACAACCGCTTTAAGCTGAAGCAGGACGGGCCCGCAGCCGAAATACAGGTAAAAGACGTGATGGGGTTGCTGTACACCTTTATGGCGGACGGGGAGGAGAAGATTCTCTCAACCTGTATTTCCGAACCTTCGGACCGTTACGCCTTGCAATGGGATTATGCTGATTTTCGCTTGGCAGACGGACAGCCTTTCCCGATGAGAATGGATGTGCAGGTGATGAAGGATGGCGCTTCGCAAGGAGGAGTCACGTTGCATTTCTCCCGCATGCAGACGGATGTCCCGGTGAAAATGGATTTTTCCATTCCTGCCAAATATAAACGTATCACGTTGTCTCAGATCATCAAATCGTTGAGTAGTAATAAAATGTAAGATGAGATACTTCTGGCTCGTCATATTCGTGCTGTCGGTCGGTTCTGTTTCCGCACAGAACTCGGCAAGAGTACGCGAACTCGAAAAGCAGCGTAAAGCCGCACTTGCCGAGATCGAGATGACCAGCCAGCTATTGGACGAGACGCGGCAGACGGCGCGTAACTCGCTGAACCGGCTGAACCTGCTCTCCAAACAGATCCTTTCTCGTAAACAGGTCATCAGCCTCCTGAACCAGGAGATCGGGGAAATAGACAAGCAGATAGCCGCTTCCCGCCGGAACATTTCCCAATTGGAAAAAGAGTTGGGGAATAAGCGGCAGAATTACGGGAAATCGGTTCAAAGCATATACAAACGCCGCAGTTCGCAGGATAAGTTGTTGTTTATCCTTTCCGCCGACAATTTTGCCCAGTCCCTTCGCCGTATGCGTTACCTTCGCGAGTATGCCGACTGGCAGAAGAAGCAGGCTTCCGAAATTATCGGTAAGCAGAAGGAAATTGTCGGCAAGCAGAAAGAACTGGAAAAGACACGTGCCGAGAAGAACGCCTTATTGGGTGCGCGGGAGGATGAAAGCCGTAAGCTCCAGACCGAGGAATCGAGCCAGAAAGAGGAGGTGCAGCAGTTAAACAAGAAACAAAAGCAGTTGCAGGCCGACCTGAAAAAGAAGAAGAAGCAGGCTGATGCTTTGAACCGCCAGATCGAAAAGCAGATAGCCGAAGAAATCGCCCGCGCCGAAGCCGAAGCCAAAGCTGCCCGCGAACGGGCGGCCCGTGCTGAAAGGAACCGTTTGGCACGTGAAAAGGCGGCTGCTTCAGGAAAGAAAGTCCCTGAAACAAAACCGGAGACGGAGCCGGTCCGCGAAGAACGTGTCGCCGACACCAAAGGCGGGTATGCCATGACAAAGGCCGAGAAGCGCTTATCCGATGATTTTGCAAGCAATAAGGGGCGTTTGCCTTATCCTGTGTCCGGCCGCCATACGATTGTCGCTGCCTTCGGCGAACAGCAGCACCAGGAATTGAAGTATGTCCGTACGAATAACAGCGGTATAGACATCCAGACCGCTCCGGGTACGGATGCCCGCGCCGTGTTCAATGGTGAGGTGACGCGTGTGTTCGTTGTTCCGGGATATAACAATTCGGTCATTGTCCGCCATGGTAACTATTTGACGGTATATAGCAACTTGAGCCAGGTCTATGTGAAGGCAGGCGATAAGGTGAGTACCCGCCAGGCGATCGGAAAGATCTTTACCGATACAGAGGACGGCAATGCCACGATCCTTCATTTCCAGCTTTGGAAAGAAAAGACGAAACTGAATCCGGCTCCGTGGCTGGATTGACGAAAAGGCGCATTGAGGCTGACCGGGGGCGCGTCACGACGGATGTAGCAGGTGTGTCAGGGCTGATCGTCGTCATGTGTCAACCGGAGTTTCCGGAGTGCGAACCTCACATCCTCTTTATTGATCAGAAAGTCCTTTGGGCGAGTTCCTGTTTTCCTGCAGAAAATAATCATGGAGAATGCCAGCATGGTGCTGAATGCGATACTGGAACTGATGGCCGATCCGAACACTCCGTAGTGCGGGATCAGCAGGTAGCCCGAAACAAGCAGGCTTATCAAACCGACAAAAGAACTGCCCGTGCTGTAACGTATTTTGCCGCTTCCGGTAAAATATTGGCATAGTATGCTGTTGCAGGCCAGTGCTATGATTCCGGCCGACAACCCTGTTATGACGTTGTGCATCCCTACGAACTCGGCACTGATAATCCGTATAGATCCATTCCGGTATCAGAAGAATGCAGCCGGTCGCAAGTGTGATGGCACAAAAAGTTAGTTTGAAGAACCGGAGCGTGATTTGTTTTTGCTCGCCGGGTTTATGTGTCCGGGCAACGCGGCTGTATGTGATAAAGCCGATGCTGCGATTGATATGCCAGACGCTTTCGGAAATCTTGGTTCCCGCATCCAGCAGTCCGACGCTTCCTAACCCGGCAAACCGTTGGATCAGGAAATAGTTGAGGCGGGTAGTCAGGATCTCGGCAATATTGTCCGCACTTCCCCAAAGCCCGTAAGCAAACATCTCTTTCAAAAGAGCGTATTGGGAGCGTCCCTTCCGGGGATCTGCCTCTTTTTTGTTTAGAAACGGCAGGAGTAGGAAAAGGCTGACGAGAAACGCGATACCGTTTGTGAAATACATTCCCCACAGGTAAGCGGTTACGTTCTGTATCTTCAATCCGTAATAAAGGAATAATAAGACAAAAAATAGTAATCCTCCTTGCAAGACAAAGGTCAGGTTGAACCCAAAAATCTGATTCTTTCCCAACAGGAAACGGGAGTTTGCGGCAACGAGGGAGGTCAGGGTGGAAAGAATATAAATATCAAGAGCGTGCCCTTCGGGAAGCACTCCGAGGATGGCCATGCTGCCGCAAGCGATGCCAGCTCCGGCGGGTGTCCAGCAGTAAGAGGGTAAAAATACGGCTTGCATGGAATAGCGGTTCATGAAATAGACGATCGTATTTCCCGCCAATATTCCGCAGAACATGGTGGCGATTCCTACTATCGCCAGAATCAGCCCGACCAGTCCGACTCCTTCGACACCCAATACCTTGGCATTGATAAAGATCAGTGCCAAGTTCAGGATGGCGATTAGGTAACGTGTGCCGATGGTTGTGAAGAGGTCCCTCATATTAATTGAAAGTTTGAAGAAAGAGAGGATGCGGTAGAATGATCTTGCTCTTTTTCAATTGTCAATCGTCAATTGGTCGAGCAGCTTGATATACATATCGATTGCTTCCCGTATCTCCATCAGGCCGATATATTCGTCGGCTGCATGGGAACGGGCGGAGTTTCCCGGTCCGATCTTCACGGAAGGGAAGTGCATGAGGGCCTGGTCGCTCAAAGTAGGCGAACCGAAAGGCTCTTTTCCCATCATGACGGCACGGCGTACGAACGGATGTTGCAAATCTGTACGGGTGGAGTTGAGGCGGAAGCTGCGGGCTTTTATTTCGCAGCCGACCTGCGATTTGATCAGTTCGAACAGTTTTTCGTTGGGATAGAATTCGTTTGTCCGGATATCGACGGTGAATTCGCAGCGGTCCGGAACGACATTGTGCTGTGTCCCGGCGTGGATAATCGTGACGCTCATTTTCACCGGTCCGAGGAAATCGCTTTTTTCCGGGAACTGATAGGTGTTGAACCATTCGATGTCTTTCATCGCAAGCGTGATCGCATTGATCCCCTCGTTCCGGGCGGCATGTCCTGCCTTGCCGGTGCTGACACAGTCCAGGACCATCAACCCTTTTTCGGCTACGGCCGGTTGCATGCCGGTCGGTTCGCCGACAACGGCGAATGCGATAGGAGGAAGGTCGGCAAGAGCGCTTTCCAGCCCGTTCTTGCCGGAAACTTCTTCTTCGCATGAAGCTAGGAAGATCAGGTTGTAGGGTTGTTCCTTCCCTGATAACACCCTGAATGCTTCATAAAGAGAGACTACGCTCGCGCCGGCATCATTGCTGCCAAGGCCGTACAGACGCTCGTCTTCCGTCTCCTCCGGATTGAACGGATCTTTCGTCCAGCCCGAAGCCGGCTTGACAGTGTCGATATGGGAGTTGAGCAGCAGAGTTGGTTTGTCCAGATCAAAACCGGGAGCGATCAGCCACAGATTATTCCCTTTGCGGTTCACCTTATACCCTGCTTTTTCCCAGCTCTGCTTGAGAAAATCAGCCGTTTCTCCCTCCTCCCTGCTGAAAGAAGGACGTGAAATCATCCCTTTTAATAGGTCTATTGCGTCGTAGTACATGATTATGTTTTATTCCGTTAATATTCTATCCACCGTCTCCCTGTCTTTTTTCAGTTGGTCGATCAGCTGGTCGAGGGTGTCGAATTTGATGTCGCCTCGTACGTGTTGTATGAACGTGACTGTTATTTCGTTATTGTAGATGTCGCCTGAGAAGTTGAGGATGTTTACTTCCAGCGTGATGTTGTCCCCGTTGTCCAGGGTCGGGCGGTTACCGATGTACAGCATTCCCTTGTAACGCTGTCCGTTCAGATATACCCGAACGGCATATACGCCGATGCCCGGAATGATCTTGAAAGGCTCGTCCACTTGGATATTGGCGGTCGGGAAACCTAATTTCCGGCCGACCTTATAACCGCTGACGATACTTCCCCTCAGCCCGTAAGGATAAGTCAGCAGATGAGCCGCCTCCTCCACCCGGCATTCCGCAAGGAGTTTCCGTATTTCGGAAGAACTGACGGCCGCCTCTCCTTCGCTGTATTGCGAAGCCTTGATAACCCGGATGCCGCAAGTTTCGCCATAGGTTACATACTGCTCGAAGCCATCCTCGCGGTTATGCCCGAAACGGTGGTCGTAGCCGATCAGCAACGTGTCCACATGCAACCGGTCTGCCAATACGGTAGTGATAAACTCTTTTGCCGTCAGGCGGGATAGTTCGAGGGTGAAGTCCAGCACGATACAATAGTCGATCCCGGTGGAAGCCAAATGTTTCAATTTCTCTTCGAACGAATTGAGCAACTTCGGCTGATAGTCGGCATGCAGGACAGCACGGGGATGTTCGGGAAACGTGATGACGGCGGAAGGCAATCCAGCGGCTTCGGCCACCTGCTTCAGTTCGTGAATCAGAAAACGATGTCCCAGATGAACTCCATCGAAAAAGCCGATAGTGGCTACCTGCCTTTTCCCTTTCAATGTCTCCGTGTCTCTTACAACTATCATCTTTGCAGTCTTAAGTGCTTATAATTATATCTACAAAAGTACATAAAAACTGCGAGTAATAATAATACGGAAATAAATCGTACATTTGGAAAGTGATTTGAACGAAAAACATTTGTATTAAGTTTATATGAAAAAAACATGTATCTCCCTATGCCTGATCGTCTTTGCCGTACTTCAGGCATACGCTGCATCTTCCTGGAAAGAGACAAGAACGGTCGTCTTTACTCCCGCAGGAAGTGAAAAAACACATCTGCTCCAACCCGATCAGAGTATCTCCGAAACCGTTACGTTCGGACAGTCCGGAATCCCGACGCGAAAATTTTTGCGTGTGATCGGAGGGGTGAAGATGCCTGCTCCTTTCCAGAACAGAGGTGAAGAAATGTTCCGCCGGTCCGAGTTTTATATTGACGACAACTTGGATTCGGTGATCCGTAAAAAGGACTGTTATTCGCTTTATTTCAAAGGCGAAGACGATAATTTCGAGCGCCATGCCTATTACCGCATTTCCGGTAAGTTGCTGAAACCGGGTGAACTGACGGTAACGCTGCCGGTCGTGAAGAAACAGGGTTTGACTGTTTCCGGGAATGGTGATTTCGGAGTCGAGATCGAATTGTTCTACCGGAAACCGGGACGGGCGGCTGACGATATCTATGACAAGCCGGATTCCGTGCTTTACATGCCGGTCCCGGAAGGTACGGGAAAATATCAGACGGTGTCTGAGACATTCACATTGCCGGAAAATGTGGCTT
>ENA-OPSN01001538-OPSN01001538.1-human-gut-metagenome-genome-assembly--contig:-NODE-1538-length-10130-cov-2.905608_pt1 | contig 10130 bp, 10 predicted proteins | sample MGYA00241808_ERZ501907 | MGnify/ENA primary metagenome ERZ501907 (study PRJEB25962, sample SAMEA2042218) | human gut metagenome | biome: human gut; feature: human-associated habitat; material: faeces...
TTAAACTGGCTTAAAACTCTTTACTCAATAGTTCTGCAGAAACAGCTTTGTGTTCTTTAACCCAGTATCCATCGTTTTTTCAATTATAAAGGTAAAAAACAACTCGGATATCTTATATCCGAGTTATCATTTACACAATCTTATGAATGGTACCGATTTTTCATATCAATTACTTATTGACATTCATTTCCATCAATTATGTAATTTTCCCCAATAGGGAAAAAGAAAATTGTCATTCAACAGATTCACCTTTTTCGTTCAGAAGAACCGTTACCTCTTCAGCGGACTGGTCATCTTTAGTAAGAACCAATACGACTTTATAAACCTTGCCGATTTCTTTCTCTGCAACAAACACTTCTTTTATTGTAGCCCTCTCATAGTCCTTTGCCAATGTGTTTACTACAGCCTGGGGAAGATCTTTCACTTCGATTTTTGTAAATTCATCTTGGGGATCTTGCAAAGCCTGAATTACAGACTGTACTTCTGATGTAACGTGAGCGAATGCTACTGAACTACCTAATCCCACAACCACTGCTAATGCTACTAATACTTTTTTCATAATCGTAATTTTTAAATGGATATTAATTTTATGCCTTTCATTACAGTAATTATAGAACAAAACAAATGCCAAAACAGAAATGAGAATATAATAACCTATTAAATAGGGTTTTAATAAAGAAGCAAGGAATTATCATGTGTAGAAATGTGTAGAACAGAATACCACATAAGGGGAATAATACCACAGTAGAATAGCTTTAATTTCCTGAAATGAGAGATGACATTAAAAGTTACATAAACCTTGGATAACAATAAAGTCCGTACTTGGGAAAGTCTGGACTAAGGAAAAGGAACTTTCTTATGCCTTATTCCCTCCATAAGACTGAACAAAATTACAAAAAAGAGACAATAAGATACATAAAACGGACATTAAAACAATTTTTCTATGCCTATATTTGAGAAAAAGAAAAAAGAGAGCTACTTTAGCCTAAAATTTCATATCAAAGCACCTTTATCTGTAGCAGTTTTCAAAAAAACGCATTTTTTTAAGCTTTGTATGTTTCGTTTAAGGCCACCTTCCTTTTGAGCGCAAGAGGAAGGTGTTTTTTTCAATCCCTTTCCACGTATCATTACCCATCTTGCGATTCTTTGTCACTACGCTTCTTCTTCTCTCACTGTTTCAGCTCCAACTCCATTTTTAAATCCGGATTAGTTTTTTCAACATCAATTATTCATCCTGCGCCTTACGAAGCCGTTCAAGCTGTTTCACAAATCGCCATTTCTTCTCTGAAACCCACTTCTGAATGAACATGTTGCACTCCCGCCTTGAACTCCTCGCCATCCACATCAATGATATTACCGCCATATCCACTTGATAATTTGTCTATGTTATCTTTTCATTATTTTCTTGAAATCAATTTCAATTTGTCGTCCCATGTTTACTATAGCACTATCCACCTTATGTATTTCTGCCGGTGTAACAGCGTCCTTGTATCTGGCTTTGCCCAACTTGAATTTCATGTCGTCCAAAGTCCCCGATATGTTCAAACCTAATTTGAACGGTACCGGTGATTTCAAGATGGAAATATGATAGTCAAAGTTCATATCCAATCCTTGCGTACCCCCTACCGCCGCTTTGTAACGGTCCATCGAAACTTCAAAAGGATAGATTGTCACTTTACCGTCTCTGATACTAATATTTGCTGAAATACTATCGATTAAATTCTTCTTTTTGTTCTTGAAAAAGAATTTCTTTGAGATTTCAGCGAAAGTCTCACCGTCCATCAGTACAAGACTGTCCCCTTTTACATGAATGGCCGAGCGCAAGGTCGGTATCTTGATGTTAAGGTTGGAATCTAATGCCGCAGCTGCCGCCATATTGAAATCCACAGTTCCTTCGAATGAACGTAACATGGGCACGATTGTATCCAAAGAGGGTGCAAGGTCGACCAACTTTCCTATGTTAATGTTATGCAAGCGGAAATCAAAACCCGCAAATCCTTGTTCCGGACGTTTTGCCTGATAAACAAGCGTAGTGTTCATTTCCGAACCCATACCCTTCATGCTAAGCTCCTTCAGGTACACAGATTGGTTACGAATATCTACGGCCCCGTGGACATCATTGAAGATCACTTTTTCATAAAATACTTGTCGGAAATGGGTTTGCAATTCAAAGTCTAACTTCGGTGGTATGACAAACAATTTGAGATTCGTAGAAATTGTATCTGTTTCTGCCATAATTGTATCCGAGGGAAAGGATATTGAATGTATCAGCTGGTTGCAGTCTAAATGCTCCGACGAAACATTCAGCTTGGCACGTAAAACTTTGTGATGTTTCGCAGCTCCATACAAATCATGGATTACCCCACTTGCCGTAATGTCAGATCTACCTATACGCATGGTAGCGTTACGTAAGGTGACAGTACGGTTTCCCACTGTTACAGCGGTTTTTTGCATATGTATGGGAAGTGCACATTCCGGAATACAGACAGCCATATGATTAAACCCCACGATGCCATCGGGCATCCACAATGAATCACGTATTTTTTCTGCGGTGATTCCTATACCTGCTTTGTTCATTCCAGCTTTGACTCCTCCCATGCGACAAAACAAGGTGTCTGTCTCCATAACAAGTTCTATTTGGGGCTTGCTTGGATTATGTTCCCCCGGCTGTACTTTCAATGTAGCAGAGGATTTTCCGCAAAACAAACCAAGAGAATCCCCTAAAGCAACTTTTAGCTTGTGCATTTCCATTTTACATTCTACCTGAGCCATTCGGGTTGTGTCTTTGGAAGGAATGGTCCTGACGGTAGCCACAAGACTTTTCATATCAGAGTCTAATTGAGGAGAACGGAGAATCATATCCTTGATTTGGGCATGCCCCCCTAACCATTCATTGCCGGCAAAGGCCAAAGATGCGTTACTTATGAACTCAAAATTCCTCTGAGTATCACGTAGCATGAATTTATCAGTCTTGAGTTTTCCTTCAGCCGTGATACGTCCCCAATCCCGCTTCTTTATAGAGGACATACGGCAGCGTACTCCCAAATCGGTTTCCATTTCCCCTTCCATACTGATGCTTTCTTGTAATGGAAAAGCATGCTTCAGCGCATTCAGGTCTATGGTTGATTCAGCATGGAAAGTGATATCGGGATCAGCCAACAGATTCTCTACTTTCATATCAGCCTGTATGCTGGTATTTGCCCCTTTAAAATGGAATGCCTTCAGATTCAGATAGGAGGGGCTATCGTGCATCAGATCTATTTGAGCAAAAAAATCGGCTTCTAATTTGTCTATGCCATAAGGCAATCCGGCATACCGGGCAGAGGCATCCTTAATTTTGATGTCCAATGTGGCCAATGGTAATTTTTGTTTTCCATAGGTTCCTTTCAGCTCTCCTTTGAAAGCAACCTCTCCTTTGACAGATACCTCTTTCTTTTGCAGAATACTTTCTGGAATCATGTGCAATACGGTTTCCAACGAAGGAGCGTGCAACCCATATTGCAGGTCTAAATCAAGGGTTTGGGCTATTGCATCATGACGCAATGTTCCCTTTACCCCTAATTTAGTACCGTTTATATTGATTAGAGCGTCACGCAGAAGGAGAGTGCGATGAACGGCATCCAGTTCAATGTCAGTCCTCAGATGAATGCCGACACGATTAGTTATCAGTTGCCCATTTTGCCAGAAAAGGACATTCTTGTTCTTGAAATCCAAAGCCAATACAGAATGTTCCTTTTTCATGTTTGCCTTCAAGTCCAGATTCATGTCCCATAGATTGGCAAAGATATGTGTGTCTCGGTCATCCATGGTTACCGTAGCATGTTTTATGGCAACCTGTTCGACATTAAGTTCATTCACATGCCTGGCCGTATCTGTTGATGATGAAGCTATATTTGTCGTGTCGGGGAACAAAATGTCCCAATTTGCAGCTCCAGTCCCGTCCTTGTATGCATAGATATTGGCACTGTCTAAGGCAAGCTGATGGATATTTACCTTTTGCTGTTGCAAATAATCCATTACATCAATTACCAATACGGCTTTCTTGAAAGACAATAATGTGTCAGTCCTTTGCCACATGGTGTCACGGATAACCTTTGAAACCAATGTTCCGTCTTTCAGTTTCAATCCGAGCCGTGGAAAGGTGGAAAAGAAAGTAAGTTCTACATCTTTTATATCCAATTTTGCATTCAAATTCTGATTGGCAGTTTTCAATACCACCGGAGTTAACTTTTCAGAAGTAAACACAAAATTCAGAGCAATTGCAATTACTATAAAGGCGGCTATAATCAGCCCTCCTGATATAATGCCGGATATTTTTAAAATTTTTCTAGTTTGTTTTTCCATATCTTGATAAAAAGACACTTGCAAATCTACATATAAAGCATCGATAAATCAGCAGCCGACAATGTCTAAAAGCAAATAAAAAGAGTTTATGATTTTTTTTTCGGAATTAATGAACAGTACTGCATACTTCTCAGAGTAGATAAACACAGATTGATTTTTTATATCTTGCCTCATTAGAAATATAAAGCCTTTAAATAAAGTGTATCCAATCCTCATAGACTAAGCCTGCTTTCATTATTCCCCCAAAGAATAATGAAAGCAGTATTGACTAACTATACAAGATTGCAGCATTCAGTCGAAAACTGTAATCCTCCAAAATGAAAAACATCCCGATGCTTCACAGACCGGGATGCAATACTAAACAAAGAGAGTTTCCGAATGAAAATCAATATGAACAAAATAACTTTAAACCTTAATGAAACTAATACCTATTGTCTAACCATAACAACTATAAGTTACTGATAAATTTTAGGACATAAATCATAGTACAAAATTGATGCCAAAATATCAGCGCATCGACGTTATTCTCATTTTCAACAACATAAAACAATTTAATTTTTTACTCCAGTGTGGAATTGTGCGGAATATTCCACAATATTGCAGAATCGCTCTACAGTGCCGCAATTGAGAAAGCAATACCTTAACGTATCTGGAGCTTAAATTTAACATTTGCACTATTAAATCGTTAACGAATATATTTACCAGCTAAACCTTGTTATAAGATGGCAATGAAAAGGTTGAAAATTTGCACAGTCCTTGCAAATCCGTACATTTGCAATGTGTTTTTCATAGTATTAGATATAAGGTTAAACTAAGATTGGCTGTCTGGGATAGATAGCCTTTTTTGTATATATTCACAAACAACATTTCAAAGTCAGGTTTATCTCTAATTCATCCGATGATTTGAAAAGACTTCCAGTATAGGATGCATTAACAAACAAGATATTTTACCCCAACATTATGTTCAAAAGCTTTTCCCTAATTTGCTAAAAACAATATTTATTTCTACATTTGGATTTTAACCAATTATATAGTATCACTAAATATAAGGATATGAAAAAGTTATTATTTGTCATGTTGGCATGTACAGCTACACTTGTCTTTGCATCATGCAGAGAGAAAAAGGCTAAAGACAAAGTTAAAGAGCATCTGGAAAATGTAAAGGAATCCGTCGAAGAAAACCTTGAAAAGACACAGAAACAGATTGAAGAAAGGACAGATGATGTAAAGAAGGCTCTGAATGAAGCTGGAGATGAAATTGAAAAAGCAAAAGACAAGAACCCATTTAACTTAGAAACATTATGAAAAAAATTAATTTACTACTGCTTTTCCTCCTATTAGCCTGCACCTTGTCTGCCCAGGATGGTATTTCCATCTTTATTGGCAGAGCCAACCGCTACGCAGCCGTGGAGCTTTCTGATTATAAGAAACGGCTATGTCTGGAATACAACATTTCAAGCCGTTCCTTGGACGATTACTACAAACGCTGTGGAAAAGACTGGGGAAATGTGGGGATTGCACTTGAGGTAGCCAGAACTTCCGGAAAAAAGATGCATGATGTATGCGATTATTACAACCGGTATCAACGTTACGGATGGAACCGTATTCTTGTGGAGATTGGCATAAATCCGGGAAGTGTATATTATACCCCTTTCTATGACAGAGTCCATCACCATAGTGACTGCTGGCATGAATACTATAATTCATACTGTGAGCGCCATGATAAATTTCACCATAAGAAACACAAATATAAAAAACCGAAGAGACACCACAAGAAGCACTATCGATATTACGATGATGATGACGATGATGATGATGATGACGATTGATTTGGCTTTGAAATCCAAGCATTGAAACACTAAAAAAGAGGGGATAAGCATTAAACTATGCCTATCCCCTCTTTTATATCAATGAGATTTCTGTTCCGATATTTTCTTCAAAATCTGTACGCAGCCCCGATGTTGATGACACCCTGATCAAAATCACTGACCAACTGGTACTTAAATTCAAGATTCATGGCCCAATTACGGCTCAATGCAAATTCGGCTCCAACTCCCAAGTTTACACCGAAACGACATTCATTATGATTCCCATCGCCATCCACATGAACATGATCCCCATCCCAGTCAACATCATACATATCAAACATCCAGTTGGACAAAGTCAACCCAAACAGTGGATAAAGCTTGACATTGCTAGCTACCGGACACAGATAATGAAAATTCACGTTCACATCCAGCATGCTTACATTGTCATTTTCAAAAAAATAATTAAGAGAGGGCTCGATACGTATAGGATTGGTTATATTATACTGATACTTGATTCCCAATCCGATACTTTCAATTTCTGTACCATAACCAAGACCGAAACCTATGGCTTGTTTCCCTTTCTGCGCATAAGCACCTACTGACAACAAAAAAAGAGTTCCTAATAAAATGAATAATTTTTTCATACTACACCGTTTTATTTTAAAACAGATAAAATAATTTATAGATTGTCTACAATAAAAAAGTTAAACTATTAATAAAAATATACTCAATCAAGGGATCGTAAGGGAACTATTTAAAATTTATACCCCAGAGTAATACCGATATTCGCATTGTGCGGAGCATCCCCATCCATAATCTTGCAGAAGCCAAGCTGTGTGTCAACCCCCACAAGAATTCGGCCAAACTCTACCCCAAGACCGATGTTCCAACCGGCATCGAACCTATTGTAATTCAAGCCGTCATCACTGAATGTATCGACTTTCTCATCTCCATTGATATTGATACCTCCAACAGATGCCTTGCCATCGAACTTGGCTTTACCACCTACCCCACAGGCAAGATACGGCCCTGTCGCAATGACCAGGTTAGTATTGTCTGCAATATTGAAACGGAATTGTACATTGATGGGCACGGCAGTCGCATCCAGCACTTCCTCCTTCGCTTTTTCAAATGGAATCTTCACATCTGCATCCGCATCTACGACGCTACCGCTATATCCACTTGAATATTTCGCACCTTTCTGTGAGAAGAATAGCGAGGGCTGTAAGGAAACAAGGTCGCTGAATTGGTATTCCATTCCCACTCCAATGCGTGCTCCTGGTTTAAATTTGGAATGGTCAGAGTTTTCACCGATGTAACTGCTGAGATTAAGACCGGCCTTTACATTGAAAGACAATTGCGCAAATCCCATCGTGCAGAACAGCGCAAATAGAACAGTCAAGAAACTTTTTTTCATCATAATTACAAATTAAAAAAATATTAGGTTGTTATTCTTGTCAAAACCTTCTACCGCTTTTTTGTCATAAACACCACTAACAGCTATAAAAGCTGAAACAGTTAAAATAATCTTTTTATATCATATCCTAATTAAGAAATACTTGCAAATCTATATATAAAGCTTCAATAAATTAGCAACCGATAATGTTTAAAAGCAAACAAAAGGAGTTTATGATTTCTTTTTCGGAATTAATGAACAGTATAGCATACTTTTCAGAGCAAACATAAAGCTTCAAATTCTTGATAAATGGAAACTGTTATAGATAATAAGCTCAATCTTTTGCGTGATGTAGAGTGAGCTGCGGGAAGGGAAATCCTATTCCTTCTTCATTAAATGTAGTATAAACTATTTCATTGATATCATACAGCACATTCCAGTAGTCCACACTTTTTACCCAGACACGGACTGTAATATCGATGCTGCTTGCACTCAATGAACCTAAGACAATAAGGGGAGCCGGTGTATCCAATATACGGCTGTCTGCATTGATTATGCGCTGTAAAACGGCTCTGACTCTCTTTACATCCTCACCGTATTCAACACCGAATACCCATTCAACATGACGCTTGTCCTGCTTACTGTAATTAGTGACGGCATTACCACTGAGACTTCCATTAGGTACATAAATCATGCGGTTATCAAGAGTGGAAAGTATAGTGTGAAATATCTGTATTTCCTTTATCGTACCACTTACTCCCGGACCGTCTATGTAGTCACCTACTTTAAACGGTTTGAAAATAAGTATAATCAGTCCACCGGCAAAATTTGAGAGATTACCGGACAGCGCCATACCCACAGCTACACCGGCAGATGCGAGTAACGCCGCAAAACTGGTGGTCTCCACACCGAGTTTGCCGATTATGGCAAAAGCAAGAATCATGTTCAGCAGTATCTTTATCAGACTCTTCAAAAAGGTCTGTACACTGGTTTCAATCTTCCGTTTTTCAAGTATCCTGGCTACTAATGCACTTATCTGTTTGATGATGAAACGCCCGATTACATAGATTAAAATAGCGATTAATATATCCTTACCGGCATCCATACCAAAATCCACCAATTTTTCCAATGCCTGTTCAAGTTTACCTCCAGCGGCAGACGTGTTCAATAAAAACAAAATCATTTCCGTATAAATAAAATAAGATTATAAAATAGGGTTAAATTCAGCGTACAAAGATAGTCAAATTCAAATGGCTATCATATATAATCTATATTTATTGCCAGCATCTGATTCCAACCAACATACCAAAGAATTGATACAAAAGCTATAACCGCATTTCAATACTATAAATACAATTTGTTTTTGTGTGAAGCCTTTCTCCATAAGCGAACATTGGAAGCGCTTTTTTGCACCTCAACACTATTTAATTCATAAGCGGAAAAATTATCAAAGCAAATTTAAAAAACTATATATAACCATATATCAAACAACAACATAACATTCATTTTCTTATCTTTAATGCAGAAACAAGTGGGCACGCATGTTTTATGATTTTACTAATCACATCTGTATAATATTAGTTTCGCGACAACCATTATACAGTAATAATCTTATAAATTATGGAAATCAAGAAAACATCCAAAGCAAGCCTGGAAAACAAGAAGTCAAATTGGCTACTTGTAGGTTATGTAATTGTGCTGGTCTTCATGTTCGTTGCATTTGAATGGTCGAAGCGTGATGTTAGGATTGACATGAGCGGTGCTATTACCGAGAACGTATTTGAGCAGGAAATTGAAATTCCTATCACGGAGCAACCCGAATTAGCAGCTCCGCCACCCACTCAAGCTCCTGCAATTGCCGAGGTATTGACAATTGTGGATGATAATGACAATGTGAAAGAAACAGCCATTGCCTCTTCCGAAGAAATCGGTGAAGCTGTAATCATCAAACCCATATCTCCAACCGTAGATGAAGAGATTCCGGTAGAGGACGAGATTTTTGAAGTTGTAGAGAAGAATCCTGAGTTTTCTTATAATGGCATGAGTCTGATGCAATATCTGGGTAAGAGCATAAAATACCCGACTATTGCACAAGAAACCGGAACCCAAGGGCGCGTAATAGTACAATTCGTTGTCAACAAAGACGGCAGCATCGTAGATGTAAAAGTAGTAAGAGGCGTAGATCCCTACCTGGATAAAGAAGCTATCCGTGTGATTTCCACCATGCCCAAATGGAAACCCGGTGAGCAACGAGGCAAACCGGTCCGTTGTAAATTCACAGTTCCCGTAATGTTTAAATTGCAATAGCAGACATGCTAGTGTCCACTTCCCACTTGTCTCCATAAAGTAATCTCCAATATCCGGCATCCCGATAGCCACCACAATCGGGATGCCATTTTTTTAAGTATCAACACAACCATTTCCTTCTTCCATATTTTCTTTCCGCAGAGAAACAAAAACATTCAGCCCTCTCAGACTGTTACATAGAAAAACATCATTCTTGATAAAACCACACGATAATGAAATCACAACTCTTTGACATCAGAAGAGAATATAAGAAAGGCAGGCTGACACCGGGTAAC
>ENA-OPSN01001548-OPSN01001548.1-human-gut-metagenome-genome-assembly--contig:-NODE-1548-length-10085-cov-2.733500_pt1 | contig 10085 bp, 4 predicted proteins | sample MGYA00241808_ERZ501907 | MGnify/ENA primary metagenome ERZ501907 (study PRJEB25962, sample SAMEA2042218) | human gut metagenome | biome: human gut; feature: human-associated habitat; material: faeces...
CCGCAAGCAGCAAAAATATCTTCGCCCCTGGATGAACGGATAGTGGTGAAAAGTCCGTGTGACGTCAGATAATCACGAAAACGGGTCATCGTATCCATATCCGCCCCCTCGAGGTCTACCCCCGGTATGGCATGAAAACGAATCAGATTCACCCTGCAATCCAGCCCGCGAAGAAGTTTCAGCAACTCTTTGGCATAGACCTGCGAATCATTGAGCCCTTTAAAAACAATATATTCAAACGAAAGTCGACGTTGTTTACTAAAATCATAGTTTTTTAACAGTTCCACCATTTCGGTGATTGAAAACGCCTTTTCCGCCGGCATTAATTCAGCACGCTGAACGGTCAGCGGCGAGTGAAGGCTGATGGCAAGGTGACAGTCATTTTCTTCGATAAAACGCTGCAATCCTTTCCGTAGCCCGACAGTAGAAAGCGTGATACGCTTCGGACTCCATGCGTAACCGTAGGTAGCGGTCAGTAGTTCCAATGCCTTCAATACCTCATCCAGATTATCGAGCGGCTCGCCCATTCCCATCATTACGACATTAGTCAGTTTGTCCCGTTCCGGCAGCGAATGAATCTGGTTTATGATCTGGCTGGCGGTCAGGTTAGCTGTATACCCCTGTTTGCCGGTCATACAGAACTTACAGTTCATCTTGCAACCTACTTGTGACGACACGCACAACGTTGCCCGGTCATCATCCGGTATATAAACCGACTCTACAAAATGGTTCTCACCCACTTTATAAAGATACTTCACCGTACCATCTACAGAGCGCATTTCATCTACCGGAGCTTCCGCTCCCACCTCATAGTTCTGCTTGAGCAACTCCCGGTGTTTCAATGACAAATTAGTCATATCATCAATCGAGGCTACCTTCTTTTCGTAAAGCCAGGATGCAATCTGCTTGGCAGCAAAGCCGGGCATACCCAGTCTTTTTGTCAATGATTGAAGCTCTACAAGAGTCATTCCTAAAAGGGGATATTTAGACATTCTTCTTTCTGTTGATAGTTTATATCTGCAAATGTAAGGAAATAAAGTCGATTTCCGTATAGCAGGAATGTAAAAGTTAACAAAAAAGGGAAGTATGCCTCCGTTATGATTCAACCACGCTGATATATTGAAGTAGCTTTTGCGCCATTTCAGAATCCTCGCCATTCTTTTTCACTTCATGACCGTACGCCTCACGGAAACAAGCCAACGCCTCTTCCCGTTCATTACAAAAGCTGTGCAAAACCCCTAAGTTCTGACAAGCCAGAATCGTATCTTCTTCCTCCCATCCCAAATACTTCTTTCGCAATTCAAGTTCTCTGAAGAAAGCCTCTTTCGCCATTGGATAATTCTCCAACTTCACATAAGCCTGTGCTTTGTAATAATATACCAGACAGGAAGCATTAGGGTCAGCATCATCGTGAATATCCAAAGACGTCGCAATACGAATCACGTTATCATAGTTTTTATTCATGTAATACTGCTGCATAATATCACATCTCAATGCCTCGTAGCGGACAGTCAGTTCCGCCAGACGCGGTTTTTCGCTGAAATACATTTCATGCAGAAGAGACTCACGGAAAAATAAAGTAGACGCCTGCTCATCGCCACGTTCATTCATCATCCGTTTGAATTCCCTGCATAGATAATACAACTGTTTATGACAAGCGACGATCTGTTTTTTGCTGTCTATCTGTATAGCAATGTCCAACGCCTGATTCATCAGCATCCATGCTTCATCGTATCGTTTGATATAATAAAGACATTTACCCTGCATACGCAAACATTTAGCCACTCCACCGGACAGTCTGCCATTCAATGACTCGTGCATTTCAGCTACTTTCCGGAATTTCTCGGCAGCACTCTCTTCCTCATCCTTATAGTAATCACAATAAGCCAGATATTCGGAAAGTTCAATGACTTCTGCCTGACTCTTCTCGTCAGCAGAAGCCGCATGATAATCAAGCGCCCTATTCAAATAGGTCACTGCTTCATTGTATTGCTCATTGTAGTAATATGCCAGAGCTAGATTTCGGCAGGTGTTGGCAATCTCCAGTTCCGGAGTCGGTACAATGTTTTCCTGCATCACCAATGCTTTCAAGAAACAGTCGCATGCCGTTTCGTACTCTTCATTACGGGCATAGCGGCATCCCTCATTCATCTTCAATACCGACTTGGCAATGAGTGGCATGGCAGCACCTTCCATACTCTTCTCACTCACAGCAGCTGCCGCCTTCGTCAGATGGAAAGAACTGCTCAAGAAAGTAGCCATATCATTAGCAATGACAGGAATTAAAAAAGAATCGATCTCATCAAAGTCCAATTCGGCATAGACTTCAGGCGTAACTTCAGGATTGTCGTTCATGATCGCCTTCCAGCTATCTTCCAACAGAGAACGATTCGTGCGATACAGAATCTCGAAAATCTCCACATCACAAATCCAATCCTTCAATATATCCCATTCTTGCATCTTATAGCATTGATAGGTAATCTCCACTTTATAGCGATACGAATCATGGTAGCAGAACTGTTTCATGCGATAGTTATAATCGGCAAAAGTCAACGGATGAGAAAGGATCTCTTCCTCATCCAGCAAAGCGGAAATAATTTCATGGCGACTATCATCTATACATTCGTCATCTTGAGCGAAATAGCGTTCGATCGCCTCTACCATTTGTGTGTCACCAATGCAATATCGCCCTCCTTTGTTGGTGAGCCAGCTGCTCATTTCCACTCTCAACTGCGACCAAAGTATCTGATTAATGTCTGCCATGCTCTTCACTTCATCTTCGGTAAATCCTTCTAAAGTAAGTGAAAGCATCAGAAGCGTTCTTCCAATCTCTTCGAAACCATAATCAGCCGACAAACGCCGTAACACACTGTCATAGAATTGCCCAACCTCATTGAGCCGGCAATATCCACTCATATATTCATTGAGAGCATCGTACTGACCGAACGAAACCAGCTCGTTGAGCAATACACTTAAACAGCGCGGTTGTTTAACCAGCACCCACGAAGCAAGAATATCTTCCTGCTGTGCAGACAAAGCCTTGGAGTAAGTAGACAAATATTGCTTTGAGAACGACTTGGCATCCGCCTGCGAAAAGCCATTCAACTGGAAATGAGCATAGCCATTCTGCACAAAGGGCAGGTAGGCAGTGGATGACGCAGAAAAGCTCAACACGACTTTCACGTTCGGGGGAATAGATGCAAATAAAGAAAACAGGGATGCTTCAGTAGGATTCAGATAACTGATGTCATCAATCAACAGAATGATAGGATATCTTGATGCACCCAGCGCACTCCACAACTGACTGAACTTTTGGATAGAATTTAAATCTTCTTCAATCTCCTTGAGGTTTCGAAGTGTGTTCCCTGAAAAAGTGTTCAAGCCAGCATCTCCCATCAAAACCGAGTTTTTCACGGCGTCCATGATGGATTTGGCAGTGCTTTGGGTCGAGTCCAGTTCTTTTGAAACTTCCGCCGCGAACAAATTTTCTTCACCCAAAGATTGATGCTTGAGTGCGTTCTGGCATTTGGAAGCTAACATTCTCGCCAACGTTTCCGGATAAGAAGACAATGTAGTACTATCCAAGCGATGATAGATGGGAATCATCGGCATATCATTGTTCACCAAATCGCTCCAATGAGCCAACAAAGCGCTCTTGCCAAGACCGCAACCGCCCGTTACCACCAGACACCGCTGTTCATCCGCCGCCAAAAAATCAGCAAACGCCTGATCTGCTTCAGGTATTGGGTGATAATTGAATAAAAGTTCATTGCGCGTCAGTTGTTCTTGCAATGCTTGATTATCTTCAACGGTCAGTACATCCGGAAACTCCCGTTCAAGCAATTCCGTGAAAGCAGCTTCCACAAGGTTACACAACTGATCGGGCGAATCATACTCTTGCACAGGATAACGTTCCTGTTGCAAAATACTCTCTTTCAGACGTTTCAATTTAAGAGACTCCTCTTCAGGGCAAGACAGTTCATCATCTGCCGACTGTTTTATATAAAAATAGGCATGTAACGGATTGGGATTGCGCAGTACACCAAACTGCATTTCAATTTCCGTCACACTCAAATGGTGATTCAAGTCATCTTCTATCCAACGATATTCCAAGCTGTCATTGAGAGTTTGAGATAAATCTTCATAACTGGGACACCATCCATAGCGGTCGCCTACCATACCAATGAAGAAAGGCCGGGAGTTAACGATCTCTTTCAGGCATATTTCAACAACCTTGCCGCTTTTCGCATCTTCTTCTGTGATCCCCCAACGCAAATCAACCAATGAAATGGTGGCACCACGACTGGCAGCCTTCACTTGCAAACCCTTAAAGAGTTTGACTAATGCAGAACGTTCCATTTCCATGTCTCTGAACGTTGACGAAAGGAATACACGGATAACACGTGAATTTTCAGCGGGAACTGAATACTGGGCTAGTTGTTTAGTCATAATATAGATTCGTATTAGTTAATGAAGTATTTCGCAAAGCCAATTGATAAAGATTGGCAAGATATGGAAATTTAATCAGATAACAAAGACCATAAACAAAAAAACGAGCACAAAAAAGGCACGGATTACACGGGGTTCGCGGTTCCCTCAAAAGTTTAAACCGCGTAAATCCGTGTAACCCGTGCCTAATATCTATTACTTGCTACTTGTTTAGAAGAACAAGAAGCGTGTATCTTTTACGTTTGCTTTCAGATACAAATCATTCATCAGACGGCTGGCAAAACGTGCGTGCATGTTAGTCAGCGTAGCTTCTTCTGCTTTTGCGTCGAATGTTTCGTTCAGTTTGTCCTTACCGTATACCTGCAATACAAATACTCCGGCATTACCTTTGATAGGAGCGCTCAACTGATTTACTTCAGCTGCAGAAGCATAAGCACCTACCAGCGGTTCGCTGCTGCGCAATGCTGATACGTATGCAGGAGCTGCAAAAGTAACCATCTTCAAAGAGTCGCTGACTGCATTAGTCATCTCTTTGTACTGGTTGAATGAAGTTGCATTGGCAGCTTTCATGTCAGCCATAATCTTTTCAGCTTTCTTATCTTTTACGATTTCAGCTCTCAACTGATCCTGTACTGCTTTCAACGGACGATATCCCTCCGGCTTAATGCCTACCAGACCTACTACCATGTGATCGCTTTCGCCACATTCGTACAAACCGGAAACATCACCCGGTTTTGCTTTATCAAATGTCCATCTCAACGCTTCTTTTGTACCTCTTACACCACCGATATTGTGTTCAGAGCTACTCAAATCCATTCTGTCGAGCAGTCTGTAACCGGCTTCTTCAGCGTTAGCTACCATCTTTTCTACACTCGGATTAGCTGCGATAAACTGGCTGAAATCATTATAAGCGCGGTTGTAAGTTTCTTTGCTGAACTCTACTTCACGTTTGATAACAGCTACTTTATATTTGTCTTTTACAGATTTCTTGTTCGTTACCTGAAGAATTACGTTTGCTTGTCCCATCGGCAAGTTTACCAATTCGTTTACACCTGTATTGTTGATAGCAGAGATGAATTTCAGGTTATCGCCGTCTATCTGTGCACCTTCGTACTGTGCAGAAGTTAGCCAGTTTGCATCACCAGTCTGACCATATTTCTTTGCCAGATCAGCAAAGTTAGCGCCACCTTTGATCGCGTTGTAGATACTGTCAGCCAATGTCTTTGTCTTCACAGCATCTTCTGCGTATACCTGAATCTGACGGAATTCGACAGAGTCGGCAGCAGCAGCTTTAGCTACAATTTTGAAAGAGTTGATTGTATTGTCGGCACCGTTATAGTAAGGACCATAAATAGTACCTACCGAAGCAGAGTCCAAACGGGCAACTACATCTGACGGGAAAGCTGTTTTGTTATAGAACAAGTCTACATAAGGAGCTTCCGAGCCAGTCGAGCGGATGAAAGAAGTATAATCTTCCGTAGTAGTAGCCAACTGTTCAGTAGCTTCGTCCACTTCTTTCTGGATAGCAGCTCTGTCTTCAGCACTTGCAGTCACTTGTACATCAATGTACTTGATGTCACGAGTTTCCTGATATTGCTTGAATTGTTCTTTCTTCTTGTTATACAAGTCTTTCAGTTCCGATTCTTTCACTACGATTGTAGAGTCCACTACAGAAGAGTAAGGAATACCAGCCATCAACACGTTGTACTGGTTCACTCTTGCATCGAAAGCGTCCTGTGCTTCCACCGGATTGGAAAGAAGAGCTTTAGACACCAATGCCTGATACTTTTCTGCCAGACGGCTCTCGATCAGTGTTTTCTGAATGAAAGACCAGTATTTATACATGTTATTGTATTGTTCAGCATACTGTGCCGGCATTTGCGATTCGTTCATTTTGGCATATTCTACCAGGAACTTGTTCAACATATCCTTGTCGAAGTTTCCTGTTTGCGGATTCTGGAAAGGAGTTTGTCTCAACAAAGGATGAACGCCTGCTTTCAGGATGTCCTGGATTTCAGCAGCAGAAACAGTCAGTCCCAGTGCTTTTGCTTCTTTTTCGATCAGTTTATTGTTTACGTAGGAACGCCATACTTCATCGCGCACCTGATTGGTTTGTTCGTCATTCAAGGCGGTCACCCCACGCATGAGTTTCACCACTTCGGTATATTCTTCTACCAAATTCTGATACTCTTGAGCGGAAAGAGCGTCTCCGTTCACCTCACCTACGTCATGTGCCTGATGCGGCTGCATCACCTTCCATGCGTCACCCGCAATGAAAGCAAACAGCGCCAAGCCGATAACAATCACCAATAGAGGTCCTTTCGACCTAATGTTTTGTAATGTTGCCATTTTGATTAATACGATTTATGTTTATTATTATTTCTTTCTTTTGTCGTTTTAGCGCACGAAGATACAAAAAATGCTAATATGCATCTATTTATTGGCTAAAAATTTCTTGATTATCGTCATTATTCCAAGACTTTTAATCGCACGAGTTCTATTTTTGTCGCTGTGACCTTAATTATCTTGAATTGATAACGTCCTACCCGGACCACTTCATGCAACTTCGGGAAGCTCTGATATTGGTTCAGGATCAACCCTCCTACTGTCAGATAATCATCCGACTCGGGCAAGTCGAGTCCGTACGTCTCATTGACTTTTTCTATCTCCAGGCGGGCGGACAACACATACTCGCGTTCATCGATCTGCTTGCTGATATAGGAAGTGTTATCGTGTTCGTCTTCTATATCTCCAAAGATTTCTTCAACGAGGTCTTCCAGAGACACGATGCCGGACGTACCGCCAAATTCATCCACCACTACGGCAATCGTTTTCTTTTGCTGCATGAAGAGTTTCATCAATTTGTTGGCGGACATCGTTTCGGGCACAATCGGCACTTGTTTCACATTCTCATGCCAGTTTTTCGGGGCACGGAACATTTCCGACGAATGGATATAGCCGACTACGTTATCGATATTCCCGTCATACACGATTATCTTGGAGATTCCGGATTCTATGAAGCGGCTTTTCAGCTCGTCCAGCGAGGTAGTCAAATCGACAGCCACCACTTCGGTACGGGGAACGATGCAGTCGCGGATTTTTATGTTCGAGAAGTCGAGGGCGTTCTGGAAGATTTTCACTTCCGTGTCCAACTCTTCTTCATTTTCGGCATTATCAATGCTGCTTTGTACGAAATAGTCCAGATCGACTTTTCCAAAAGCTCTGTCGGACGCATCCTTATTAACCTTCATTCCAAAGAGGCGAAGGAAGATACAAGACAAGCCGGAGGCTAATTTGGAGATGGGATAGAGAACCACATAACAAACAATAAGCGGAATGGCAAAAACATTCAAGACCAGATTGGGATTGATTTTGAAGATTGTTTTCGGCAAAAACTCTCCGGTCACCAGGATAATCAGGGTAGAAATAACGGTCTGCGCCAACACCATCAGGAAATGATTGTCAATGAATCCCGCCAGCAGATTGTCGCCGATAATCTGTGCCATCAGAATACCATAGATGACCAGTGCGATATTATTCCCCACCAGCATGGTAGAGATAAATTCATTCGGGTTCTTGAAGAAGATAGAAAGGATGCGGGACGTAATTCCCCCCTTGCGTTCCATCTCAAAACGCAGTTTGTCTACCGACACAAAGGCAATCTCCACTCCTGAAAAGAAAGCGGAAAAGACCATGGTGATAATTAGAGAGATATAAATATTCATAAGTTTTGATTTACGATCAGACGATTTACGAGATACGGTACAATGATATGACTTCGCCTATTTCGCAGTATCTTTATTCACTGAATCCGGCAGTGCTTTTGTTTCCGGTTGGGGCGGACCGCTACTCGCTTCCTCGTCCACATAGAAAATACCTTCAATATTACGAATGGTATATATAGTCATTTGCTGGTTCGAGTCGAAGCCGTGTCCTGTGATAATTCTGTCCGGTTGCTGAATACGTATAAACTTGTCGGAATACACTTTTTGAGTGGCCTCATTCCAGTAGAGCAGTTCGGTATTAAAACGCTCTCCTTTGCGGTTCTGTATATCCACATTCCCTATCAGCTTCCAAAGCCTTTCTTTGTCATAATAATAGGCAGTATCTGCTTTAATACTGGCTTCTACATTAAAGATAGAGTCGAACTGCTCCATATACACACCTTTTTCAAACGCCCAATACGAAGGCTTTTTACGGTCGTACATCATCCACTCTTCCGTGTTCACCCTATAACGTGTCACTCCGGAATCGGAAATAAGGGTAGTAACTCCCAATGTGGTCATCACCGGAAGAGAATCACGTTCTGTGATAGCCTCTCCCATAGCTTTCTGTTTTCCGCCACAGGAAGATAATAAAAGAAGCATAACAACCACCCCGAAGGTGATTGTTATGCTCATGCTTTTATGCAACAAACGGTTTCTTCGTTTTCGCAACATACGGTTATCTAATCGTTGTAGTCTCTCCTATCCAACCGCCGATAGTGATGCGGTCGCCTTGCTTGTAACCTAACATAAACAGGTCTTTAGCTTGTGGAGTATGACCAGAATATCTACCGATCAAGCTGTTAGCTTCTTCAGCTACGCTCGGATCTACTTGTTTTGCACGTTGCAGTTTGTCGATTACTGCAAAGTAAGTACACTTGTTCAAAGCTGACTCGTCGCTCCAGTTAGGACTCATTGCATACAGATTGGCAATCAGGATATATGGAGCACCATAGTTTTCGTTGAACCCGATAGCTTTCTGGCAATATGCTCTTGCTTGAGACAGTTTTTTAGCAGAAGCCAATACTGCTGCGGCAGCGTATGCTTTTTCAGCTTTCTTCACGTTGTCAGTTTCCAATCCAATGGCTTCGTCGAAGAATTTGACAGCACCGTCGATGTCACCTTTCTTAAATGCCTGGTAAGCACATCCGGTAGCGGCATCTGCACTAGGTTCTATTTTGTACACATAGAAAGCAGCCTGTTGATAAGCTTCGCTTTCCGTACATCTCATCATTTTCATGATGTCGATTACTTTCTTCAAGTAAGCCAGGTCTGTTTGGTTAGCTTCTACTTTCGGTCCATAGATGTTTTGCAGTGATTCGCAATCAGCCGTTCCGCTGTTTACAAACAAAGCAACCAGATTATCTTTGATACCTTGCAAGTTTTTCTTCTTTGCTTCGTTCGTTTCAGCAGCAATAGCAGCATCAGCATATTCAGAAGCAGCCAGATAATCCTGAATGAATTGTTCCTTATGGTTAGGATCTGTTTTCAGTTTATCCAAAGACATTTGCAGGAAATAGAAGATAGTAGCGGCAGCAGATTCAGCTTTTACTGCATTTACCGACTGGCTCAACCATTGATAAGCCTGATTAACATCAATTTTCGGAGCGAAAGCGATGTAATCTACTGCTTTGATACCCAGAGCTTCATCAGCAGAAGACACTTTTGTACCTTTAGCCAAGAACTCATCTGTGTATTTGATACGCAAATCATGCGTATTCATCAGTTCATCAAAATATTTCTGATATTCCGGATTATTCCTATCCTTGATTTGTCCCATCAAGCCTTTCAGAATTTTATATCCGTCAGTAAATGTATAGAAACGAAGCGTCGGGCAGTTTTCCAACACAGCTTTCCAAGGAGTATACGCAT
>ENA-OPSN01001552-OPSN01001552.1-human-gut-metagenome-genome-assembly--contig:-NODE-1552-length-10049-cov-2.325595_pt1 | contig 10049 bp, 10 predicted proteins | sample MGYA00241808_ERZ501907 | MGnify/ENA primary metagenome ERZ501907 (study PRJEB25962, sample SAMEA2042218) | human gut metagenome | biome: human gut; feature: human-associated habitat; material: faeces...
ACTATTTTCGTATCCCCTTCTATAAGGAAAGAAAAGGTAGAATATTTCTTATTAAGATTTTTGGCTATATCATCCCATAAAGAATCCTTCTGCATAGCCTTAACTATAAAAGAAGAGTCTTGCTGATAAAATGCGTAAACAGCCTTTATGTCCTCATTATCCGGAAAAGCATCATATATATCTTTTACTTTTGCCTTAAATACTTCAAAGTACTTACGTATCTTTTCCATATCCCCCTTATCGGAATAACCAAATACATATTTACTATTGTCATACAAATAGTTTGCAACAGGGGCACTTGACCGGCTAACACTTTTCTTAACAAGAAACCGCTGTGCCGACTTCTTATCTATACGCCTGTCTTCAAAGCGCAGAAATTTTCCATATCTATCAATAACAATAATAAATCCAATCTCTTTGTATTCTAAACCAAAAGGGGCCACATCATCTCCACTCCGATGATAATAATCATATAATGCTTTCAGTATCATCTCAACACCTCCTCACTATCTTTATCCGGTACAACAATCACTCCCTTTTTCATTTGGGCTCTATAAAACATAGCATTCGGTTTTTGTGGATTTTCCTCAAAGTCCATATCATAAAGCATAATGCCGAAATCCCTGTCTTCGGCTAAGGGATAATCAAGATTATCAGTACTTTCAATATACTTCCAGTTTGCAGAAAACTCACGACATCCGAGATAGGGCTGCGTAAAACATTGCCCTTGTGATGCCCTGCGTTCGAACATCTGATAATACTTCATAGGATTCTCGTCGGCACTTGGCTGATGCTTGGCAAAAGCCTCTTTCGGACGGTCTTTTACCGGAATAAATACTAACTTAGCATAAATTCGGTAACGCACATCCAGCAGAAGCAACGTGTTCTTCTGCTGGCGTGTCTTTCCATCATCTATATAAATTGGTTTCATGCTGGAATTTACCACCGCTCCAACTTCATTCCGTCTAATGGTAGCCCATTTAATAGGCCTGAATACCTCAATCTTGGTTATCTGCCAACGCATGGCATAACGTTTAAACAGTATCGCTTCAAAGATGGCGCGTGCCGCCGATGGCGTAATGACATCATAACTCACACGCTCTACTTTCAACTCCGGACGAGTGAAACAAGCCCAATCGCCCCACACCTCCAGACAATATTCTTTATCTGTATATTCCATATCATTCATCGTTTTCCTTGTTTTCCAATAAATCTTCCGGCTTCTGACCTTCAAAAAACCTTTTTGCCGACAAGGGAGTTACCACTTCACGACCGGTTTTTTGCTCCAACTGTTCGCGTGCCACACGAGCCACATCACCACCGTCAGCCGCACACTGCATATTTTCACCCAATGTCTGAGGATTTTTAGCTTTAGTAATACTTGTCGTAGAGAGTTCGGCCAGCATATTAAGAACCAATTCTTCATTGGTCATATTGTCCCGGAGATTTTCTTTCTTCAAGCCCTTGAACTGTTTGTACTCCTTTGCCGACTTTCCGGTCCATTGCTGATAGATAATGTCTGTAAGAGTAGCATATTGAACACCTTCCTCTACATTATGTAGTTTCCATTGATCTGTAAGATCTTTACGGATTTCAATGCTCTTCAAGCGTTGGTTTATCCAGTTGTCAGAGTAACCAAGTCGCTTGTAGTCCATCATAGCTTGCTCAATACTCAACTCAGGGTCTTGCATCTGATCAAGACGTTCGGATGCTACATGTGCCATCCATTGCTTGAACGGTTCTGCTTTGGGCGATGGAATAGACTGAATCAAACGGAGAAGCTGCTGAGTATCTGCCACATCGGTTAAATACATCTTTCCATCAGCCGATTTCATTTTCAGTTGACTACAATTTGTAGTCAACTCACTTCCCTCTTTTTTTAGACGAGTTTTTAACACACTCCAATACTTCCTTGGATTAGGACTATCAGTTAATACCGCTATCACATCTACTATTGAGAAATACCATTCCTCTTTGTCACTGTCCCATACGGTACGGACTTTCTTTTCTTCGAAGACTTTGATTGCATTCTGTTTTGTCATATCACCCGGCTTTTGATTGTTACAAATATACCTGTTAGGAATGAGTTATCCTATAATTACCGACTGTCGTTTTAGACGATTTGAGCCACAAAAATATTCTACTGAATAACTCTATCCGTTTTTAAGATTGTCTTGGCTGTACCGTTCCCATAGACGATTATTTTTATTAAAACAGTTATATACATATTTACACTTATAAATATACATTTAGGATAAACATGTATATAAACACCTAAATTTGATCTTATTCGTCGATAGTCAAATAAGATACTTCAGCTAATTACAACCCTACCAATTATTGCTTGCTTTATAAGTAAAACCAATGTATATTCCAACACCAACTCTACTATCAATCACTTTACCCCCAAAATGCTTAGTAAACAATAAGGAATCGATTTATCTATTATCTTTGCCACATGACGATTCAGCGAATAACTCCCGAAGAACTATGGTCAAGGCAGCAAATCAGCAGTCTTGACACAGACTATAAGTTGTGGGACAAAAAGAGAACCTCTATACAGGCATTTTCCCAAATAAGCCCAAGTTGTATCTTCACTGTCGATGTATTCAAAAAAAGATATGATTTTGCTTCCGATCATTTTACAGATCTTTTCGGCTACAACTCCAAGCAAATAAAAACGATCAGAAAACAGGGTAACCTACTGGAAGAAAGAATCCATCCTGACGACCGGGCGCAACTTCCCGCCTTTCAGATAGAGCACGGGCTGTTTATCTATTCACTTCCACAAGAAGAAAGGAACGATTATCAACAGGTATTTCAAATTCGTATGCAGAATGTACGGCAACAATATGTAAATGTCATCAGTCGCCACCAGGTCGTCCAAAAGGACAGGAAAGGCAAGACTTACTCAGCAAAGAGATCGCTTATAAACTACACCTCAGTATCTATACCGTAAATAACCACCGGAAACATATTCTATCCAAACTACAAGCCGGTAATGCTATCGAAGCCATAAACCGGGCCGAGGATTACGGCCTCCTTTATTAATCACGGCAGCCAATCCAAACTATTGGTCAGCGGATGTTCCTGTCGCCACCGTTCCAATTCCTCGTAACTGCGGACACCTCCTGTAAAAACGGCATGGTATATCTCGATCCCGGGAATCATTACGCCATCCGGCACCTCATACTTGATCCGAAGTATCGTTTCCCGAAGCCCGGGTGTGAGCAGTTTTGCAATAGCGGCAGTGACATTTTCCACCACCCCGTCATATTTCGAACCTTTGCGGATGTGAATCAGATCGAATTTCCATGTATGCAGCTCCTGATCTTCATACAGAACATGCCACTCGATACATTCTTCTTCGGTATGAACCAGGTTTTTGTATTGAATCTCTTTCAGTTTAAGCCGCTCTGCCAATTCCTGCATAACCGAAAAACTCTCCGTAATATCGAGTTTCCCGGTATAGATGTGCAGATCGACATCCCTGCTTTTCATTAACAAACCTGACTTGAGCGAACCGACCAAATGTACGGTAGCCCCGATGCGTTCCCAAGCCGGAATAATACCCGTTTCATCGAGTAATTTCCAGGCATTTTGCTGATTTTGTTCTGCGAGTTCGATAATATCCATAAGAGTTTATTTTGTGGGGATAAAAATACAAAACTCCCGACGATAATTATATAGCTACAATTAGCTATCTTTCTCCTGTTCCGGAGCAAGGGAATCGGGTGAACAATAGAAAAATTGATCTTATTATTCCCCAAATAAACATTCTTGTCAATAATACAAGATTATTTAAGGAATTAGCCCGGAATATTTTTAATAACTTCATCATGCAAAGCCACCGAAATAATCCCTATTTTTGTCCGGGACATTGCTGTGAAAGTGCAGAGTGGCAAAGCAAACGCTTAATAATAATCACGATGGAAGAACAAGAGCACGTTCTTTTTATAAAAAATATGGTTTGTAACCGATGTATTCTGGTTGTATCAGAAATGCTCAAAAACCTGAATTTCAATCCAGTCCGGCTTGAATTGGGTAAGGTTGTCGTCGAAGAACCGTTGAAACCGGCAGACCGGGTTCTGATCCGGAAAGCACTTGAAGCGCTCGGGTTCGAATTGCTCGACGATAAACGCCATCGTCTTATCGAACAAATCCGTACTGCCATTATCGAACTGGTCCATTATGAAAATAATCTCTCTAAATTGAAATTATCCGAATATTTAAGCGGGAGATGTCATTACGACTACAGTTTGCTAAGTAAACTTTTTTCCGAAGAAAACGGTATCAGCATAGAGAAATACTATATTGCTCAAAAAGTAGAACGCATCAAAGAATTACTCATTTACGACGAGCTGACGATCGGCGAAATAGCCACACAGCTTCAATATTCGAGTGTCGCTCATTTGAGTTCCCAGTTCCGGCAGGTAACCGGAATGTCTCCCAGTGAATTTAAACGTCTGAAAGGCAACAAACGCTCCCCTTTGGATAAAGTGTAAGATATAAATCATATCCATAATTTTATAACAGTACATCGGCCGGTATACCTTATCTTTGTCCGGAAAGAGATCATATAAAGGTTAAGCGTATGAAAATAAAAAAAACTTTTCCGGTGGTAGGAATGAGTTGTGCCTCTTGTGCAGCGAGAATAGATAAAGTCATTCATGAACAACCCGGTGTATGTGAAGCCAATATAAACTACGCAACCGCCCAGGCCCAGGTCGTCTACGATACGGAGATCTGTTCTGTTCAGGCCTTGAAAAATGCGGTGCAAGATGCAGGATACGATCTGCTGACCGAGACAGACCAACAGGGCGAGGAGAAGGCCAAACAAATACAAAACGAAAAATACCGTTTATTGAAAATTCAGACCTTCGGGGCTATTTTATTATCGCTACCGATCATGGTCATCAGTATGGTGTTTGTGAATATTCCTTACATGAACTATGTTTTATGGTTCCTTTCGACCTGTGTCGTTTTAGGTTTCGGAAACAGATTCTACCTCAGTGCCTGGCAGCAATTGAAACACGGTACTTCCAATATGGATACCCTGGTTGCCAACAGCACCGGTATCGCTTATCTATTCAGTGTATTCAATCTATTGTTCCCGGATTTCTGGTTATCGCGGGGGATAACGCCCCATTTGTATTTCGAGGCAGCAAGCGGTATTATAGCTTTTATTCTTCTGGGCCGCTTACTCGAAGAACGGGCGAAACAAAACACCTCAACGGCTATCCGTAGACTAGCGGGTCTGCAACCCAAAACAATTACGATCGTTACCGGATCGGGCGAACAAACCGTACCGATCGAAAATGCCCGGATCGGAGATACGATAGCTGTAAAACCCGGAGAACGTATCGCTGTTGACGGGACGGTAATAAGCGGGGATTCATACGTCGATGAAAGCATGCTCAGCGGTGAGCCTATAGCCGTACACAAACAAGCCGGCGAAAAGGTATATGCCGGAACGGTGAATCAGAAAGGGGCTTTTCATTTCACTGCCGACAAAACAGGGGCCGATACCATGCTGGCTCAAATCATCCGCATGGTGCAAGATGCCCAGGGAAGTAAAGCCCCGGTACAGAAACTGGTAGATAAAATAGCCGGTATTTTCGTACCCGTTATCATCGGTATAGCCTTGTTGACTTTCGGGTTGTGGTGTTTATTCGCACCGACTGCCGGTTTTTCCCACGGTCTGCTGGCTATGATCACCGTCCTCATCATTGCCTGCCCCTGTGCCCTGGGCCTGGCTACTCCGACAGCACTCATCGTAGGAATCGGAAAGGGAGCTGAACACGGCATTCTGATAAAAGATGCGACAAGCCTGGAGATTGCCCGGAAAATCGATACGATTGTATTAGATAAAACAGGTACGATAACCGAAGGGCATCCAAGGGTCATAAATACTTACTGGCATACAGAAACAACGGAAGCCCGGAAAATAATATACAGTCTGGAACGTTTGTCGGAACATCCGCTGGCAGAAGCGATAGTCAGGGAATTCGGACAAGAAACATCTATTCCGGTCACCGGATTCGAAACGATACCGGGTAAAGGAATAAAAGGCCGGACAGGCGATGAAACCTATTACGCCGGAACCGCTGAATTACTCACAGACAATGGCGTCATCCTCCCGGAACCCTTAAAACAAAGGGCCGAAAGTTGGCTCAAAGAAGCCAAGACAGTCGTCTGGTTCGGTCATTCGACCCAGGCCCTGGCCATAATCGCGATCACCGACGAGATAAAACCGACCTCATTACAAGCCATCCGGCAGATGGAAAAAATGGGGCTGACCGTTTACATGCTGACCGGAGATAATGTCGGTACAGCACAGGCTATAGCCCGAAAAGCAAACATCGGCCATTACCGGTCGGGCGTTCTTCCTCACGACAAAGCTATCTTTATCGAACAACTGCAACAAAAAGGTGCCCGGGTAGCGATGGTCGGCGACGGAATAAACGACAGTGCCGCATTGGCACAGGCAGATTTGAGTATCGCCATGGGAAAAGGAAGTGATATCGCCATGGAAACTGCTATGGTCACCATCCTTTCTTCCGACCTGTTAAAAATACCGGAAACGATCCGTTTATCACGGCTGACGGTGAAAACCATCCGGCAAAATCTGTTCTGGGCTTTTATTTACAACCTGGTCAGTATTCCTATTGCAGCAGGCATACTTTATCCGGTTTGCGGTTTCCTGCTCAATCCAATGATCGGCGGAGCAGCTATGGCATTCAGCAGTGTGAGTGTAGTAAGCAATAGTTTACGGCTGAAACGGAAAAAAATAAGCCTTACCCCGACGGGCTACGAGATTCGGAACGAAGAAGTTAAACCTATAAATAAAAAAGTCATGAAAAAAAGATTTACTATCGACGGCATGATGTGTGGTCATTGCCGTGCACACGTTGAAAAAGCACTGAACAGCATCGACGGTGTAAAAGCAATCGTAACGCTCGATCCTCCGGAAGCGACAATCGAATTCACAGATAAAGAATTTTCTTTAAACGAGTTACAACAAGTCATCCAGAATAAAGCCGGAGACTATAAATTACACGATTTGGAATAATGTACGCGCCAATCGCATGAATCCTCTAAAGTACCAGGACAATTCGGACAACCATTTATTATTATTCAACGATCCCCTTCAACGCCGAAGGTATGCCTGTTCGCTGATCATGATACTACTGATGACAGGAGTTGCCGAAATCCTGCATGAGAAAGAGATTATCTTTCCTGAAATAGCAGCTCTTATCATCGGCATGTGGATTGTCGATAAACGGGTATGGCATATCGAAGCCGGACAAATGTTATCGTTAATGACTCTTGGCGCCTGTACCGGTGTTCTCCTGGTGCTTTACTCCTCATTTCTTTTGGTGGTCAACGTAGCGATCGCTTTTCTGTTTGCAGGGCTAAGTCTTCTATTCACCCGGACTACATTATTCCGATGATATCCGTCTGTGTACTTCCCGTGTTGTAAAAAACCGAAAGCTGGGTCTATCCGGTATCCGTTTTCGTGATGACCTTGATTATCCCTGTCGCTCAACGCTGGATGGAGCACCTCGGCTTATGGCAAAAAAAACCATAAATTCCCGGCTACTTTCAAATCAAATTTTGCTTCCATCGGTCTTTATCTTATGTATTCGGCTTCAATAATGTCCTATCCATTGTTATGATACGGCCAACGGAAAAAACGGAAGAGTAACCTTCATACCCCAACAGCTCTCCTTTACAAACCTAAACTATATCTTGTTTTTATGTTTTAAAAACCGGTTCGCCAGATATTTCCTTACCGGTATGTCATAAAATTTCAGGCAACCATAAGCTAAAACGATACTACCTATAACGACTCCTAAAGCACCGGGAAACTATGGATAAAATAATAATGTTATCCGGTATACAACTTTGGTTTTATGGAACCGGCCATATGTCCCTTTCCCTTCAGTCCACCACAACATTTTTTGAAGGCACTCCGATCGATCCCATCACCCCCCCTCTGATTACAATGTCGTAAAACCGGGCAGATCTTAGCAATTCAGGCCCGATATCAGGACCAGGAAGGTACCGTAATGCCGACAATGTAACAGCCATTGCTTACTTCAACTCACAATGGGAAATTAATACCTTGATATCACTCCCAAACAGTACCGGGACGACTGGATGAGACCGGCATTTCGGGGTAATAATAAGCATATGAACGATTTCCCGATCAGAGTTTCTGTTTCAAATGTCCGGCAGAGATTTCTACAGTATTTCCTGCCAGAATTTTGTCGTTTGAAACATTGTTCGTAACTTTGCGAACAATAAAACTGATTTATGGGGAAGACTAAAGATTATACAGACGAACAAGAACGAATAGCCCGCTACGCTAAAGCAATGGGACATCCGGCCCGAATGGCTATCCTGCAATTTCTGGCAGGACGGGAAACCTGCTTTTTCGGAGATATCCATGAAGAATTACCGATAGCCAAAGCAACGGTTTCACAACACTTGAAGGAATTAAAGGAAGCCGGATTGATACAGGGAGAAATAGAGGCACCGAAAGTGAAATATTGTATCAACCGGACCAATTGGGAGGAAGCCAAACGATTATTTTCAGTTTTTTTCTGTCATTGTAAAGACAAAAAATCTTGTTGCTGAAAACAGCAGGCTTTTTTATGCGAATATTGTTCGTAATTCTACGAATTACAAACAATAATAACAAGAATCTTGTATGATGAGAATTATTCACTATTTAATATTTTGAAACGATGGAAATTAAAGTATTAGGAACAGGCTGTGCAAGTTGTAAAGCACTTTATACAGCAGTAATACAAGCTGTATCGGAAACCGGTATTGAAGCGAAGGTCGTAAAAGTAGAAGAACTGACCGAGATTATGAAGTATAACGTAATGAGCATGCCGGCCTTGGTAATCGACGGTAAAGTGGTATCGAGCGGCCGAAAGCCGACCGTTAGTGAGGTTAAAAAGTTACTTGTAAAATAAACGACCATGCGACTCACAACTTTATTGATTACATTGACTCTATTCTCCGCCTGCAGAGAAAAGCAAAGCAGAAACTTGCAGCTACAGGAACAAACCGTAACCGGCGACCGGGTGGAGGTAATTTATTTTCATGGGAAACAACGTTGTATGACTTGTAAAAGCATCGAGGCACAGACAAAAGAATTGCTGACAGGAAGTCTCGCAGAAGCAGTGAAAACCGGACAGATCGTATACCGGACAGTAGATATTTCGGATAAAGAAGGAGAAAAAATAGCGGATCGGTATGAAGTCACCTGGTCATCTCTGTTTGTAAATCGCTGGAAAGATGGGCAGGAACAGCGAAACAATATGACAGAATTTGCTTTTTCGAAGGCAACAAGCGATCCCGAAGGATTTAAAGCAGGATTGAAAGAAAAAATTGAAATATTGATGAAATAATGGAATCTCCGGACATTTTGATGAATAGCGGTCTACCTGTCGCGACAGCTTTCGTACTGGGTTTACTGACCGCAATAAGCCCCTGCCCTTTAGCAACAAATATAACGGCTATCGGTTTTATCAGCCGGGATATCGGTAACCGGAAACGAATTTTTCGAAACGGGTTACTTTATACCTTGGGGCGGATTATTACCTATACACTCCTGGGCCTGCTGGTTATCCCCATTTTACGGGAAGGAGCAAGTATGTTCGCCATACAAAAAGGAATCAGTCAGTGGGGGGAATGGATTATTTCACCTTTACTATTGCTTACCGGTGGATTTATGCTATGGGGTCAACGGTTGAATCTTCCGAAATTCGGTTTTTCGGGAGACAATGAAAAACTGCAAAACCTGAAAGGTGGTGTAGGTAGTCTGACATTGGGTATATTATTTGCCTTGGCTTTCTGTCCGACAAGCGGGATTTTCTACTTCGGTCTGCTGATACCGATGGCAGCGATCTCAACAGGCGGGATGTGGTTTTCTGTTGTTTTTGCTGTAGCCACAGCTTTACCGGTAGCGGTAGTGGCCTGGCTGCTGGCCTACAGTATTGCAGGAATCGGACGTTTCTACAATCGCCTACAGG
>ENA-OPSN01001564-OPSN01001564.1-human-gut-metagenome-genome-assembly--contig:-NODE-1564-length-9998-cov-2.868450_pt1 | contig 9998 bp, 7 predicted proteins | sample MGYA00241808_ERZ501907 | MGnify/ENA primary metagenome ERZ501907 (study PRJEB25962, sample SAMEA2042218) | human gut metagenome | biome: human gut; feature: human-associated habitat; material: faeces...
TCCGGAATTCAAGTCAGGTTTCGGGCTGCTCCAGCTCCCGCAGGCCGGCGATGTCACCCACCGGCAGGGAGAACACCAGGGACTGAGCGGCGCTCTGGATGCCCGCCTTGGCCATGATGTTGCCGGACAGAACAAAGAACGGAATAGCCAGCAGCAGGAATAGGACGGAATCTGTCATTTGTAGCGCATTGTTGCTCTCATCCATCCACCAGTCTATGCTGAATATGTTAAAAATGTTGGACATCATAGCGTCGAATCTTTTTTAGTTGTGGTTAATAATGCCTGCTGTTTTTCAATCGTCAGACGTTCGTCTATATATTTCCCGTTCATCAGTATGCCCAGGAACATAATCATCATAATGCCGGTGGGGAACTGGGTGAAGAATGCGTTCCCGTAGGCGCTGAGCATCATGCCGAATATGCCGCAGGCAAGTGCGGTGAGCAGGTGGCGCAGCTCGTCATTCCTTATTTTGAACATGATGCAGTAGCATCCCCATAGCAGGCTGCCCGCATAAATCAGCAGGTAAAGGAGAATGCCCACAACGCCCGTTTCCGTCCATATCTTGACGTAGGTGGAGTCGTTGGGAATGGTGGTTGTTAGCCTGCTTCCGAATCTCCGGGCTTCCACACCGCCCAGACCGAGCCCCTCGCCGAACGGTTTGTTCCTGAGATACTCCGCCAGCTTTTTCTGGTTCTGCTTTCTTACCAGATAGGACGCGTCTTTATTGGGACGGAATGCCGTGCGCATGCGCCGTATCATGTAGTTGCTTTCTCCTACGTATGTAAATGCGAAGAAAACATAGATGCAAATTCCTCCCACTGCGGCAGCGCTCATCAGCTTGATGTTCTTGCTGATAAGCGCAAAAAGCAACAGACTGCCCAGGGGCACTACGATAGCTCCTCGGGTACCTGTAATGAACATCGAGTATAATGAGAGTGCGGAGATGGAAAAGTAATATACTTTCAGGCTGGACTTCTTGCTGAACAAGCCGGTAATACCGAACAGCGCGCAGGTGAATCCCATGTTGGAACCGTAATTCCCCGCATCGGTAAAGATGGAGAAGTAGCGGGTGATTTGGGGCAGCAAGTGTGTCTTGTACATGCCGCTTTCCATCATGGCATTGTATTCGACGGCGTCGAAACCGATGAATTTCTGACAAAGGCCTTTCAGTATGGCGATGAGTGTAAGTATGGAGAACAGGAATATCAGCCGGCTGATTTGCTTATAGGATGTTGCCAGCAGTACCGTGATTAGGGACACGAGAAACGTATTGTAAATGAATCCCCTGGAATAAATCCATGCTTCCAGGGACGCGGTGGGGTTGACGACTTCCATAAGGCAGTACACTGCCAGTACGGCACCCCCTATGGTGAGGATGTTGACGGCCCGTTTCCAGGGAAAACGGTAGTGCAGCGCCGTCTGGATGATGACGATGAGGAGCACGCTCCACCAGATGATGTCCGACAGTACGCTGAGTCCGTCCTGCCGGCTGTAACGCGCCAATGGGGTGAAGAAATAATTGAAAATGAATAGCAGGAATAGGAAGCGTTCCGGTTTGCGAAGATGCAAAATCAGAATGCACAAGAGGACGGGCAGTGCCGCCACCAGTCCTGCTATCGCTAAATTTTGCTTCAAAGTAGCTGCGACGATACATCCTAAACCGATGCAGAGTATGGCAAAGGTTAAGGCGGGAGATGATATGTAACTTCGCTTGATACTCATTTTACAGCAGCTTTTTTAGCGGTCAGCCCCAGTTGGGACAATCGGCTGACGAAGCTGTGGAGAGGTGTCTTGGGCGGTAATTCGCCGGTGAACGATTCCACGACTTCACGGTCGGCATTGTTGAGATAAAGCGATAACGGAGTGTCACCCAGCATTTCTTTAATGGATTTCAGGTTGATATCATCGTTTTTGCCCCATAAACGGCAGGCGTTGGCTATGAGCAGGTTGACATCGGCTTGTTTCAGTACGGTCAAAGGCAGGCTGGCCGTGCTTATGGACGGGTATTCCACAAGAATGATGTCCGGTATCTGCTCGGCGGAGTTCAGTTGCCAGAAATCGGATAGTTGCTGTGCCCGGACGTATTTCTGGTCGTTGGTCTCAAAATCGACATCGTGCTTTACGATACGGGTGCGAAGTCCCACGGAAGCCCAATGGTCGGCAAAATATTTGGCCAGAAAACTTTTACCTTCCCGCTCTTCCATACTGAGCAGGTTGATGACGGTAGGGCGTCCTGTTGCCAGGTATCTGTCGAGCTGATGGCAGGAATAGGCGGCGGCACGGCGGTTGCATGCTTTCAGGAATCCTCGGAACTTCAGGTTGCTGATACCGTTGAATGCGGCGATGACGGGCAGGCCGCTAAGGCGGTGACTGCGTTCGGCATCCCGTAGCGTTCGGTCTGTCAGTTCAATGATGAGGAAGTAGAAAGTAATGAATATCAAACTGGCAATCAGAGCAGCCACGACGTAGAGCAGGCGCTTACGGCCGTTGTCGGTAAGCGGGAACTCGGGTGGAGCGATGATTTGCAGGTTGGCAGTGGTCATTTTTATGTTTTGCAGGCGGAGCCGCGCTTCGGACAGTCCGCGGAGCTGTTCACGGTAGGTGTCTTCGGCTATGCCGATGGCACGTTCCTTACGCTTTACTTGAGTACCCACAGGAGCAAATTCCCGATATTGGTTCAGGATGTCGTTCCGGCGTTCGTGAAGGACTTTCAGTTCGGCCTTTGTCTTTGCCTCGTTGATACATGCCATCAGCCATTCTGTTACCATATTATCGATACCGACACCCTCTTTGGTGAAATTGTATTCGTTGAGATTGTCGGAAATGTGGCTGATTCTGTCTTCCGAGCTTTGCAAATCGGTTTTGTTCCGTTGCAACTGTTCATTGTCTTTTAGCTCCGTATCCGTTGAAAAGATTTCCTGCTCCAGGATATTCTGGTTCAGTTCCGTAACTTTTTCAAGTTCTTTGAGCAGCTTCGTGTTATCGCGTATAATCTTGGCGCGGATGTCCATTTTATCTTCCAGCATCCGACGGAGAGCCACGGCGCTTTTGTAGGTTCGTTGGGCAAGTTCCTCACGGTCGTCCAGATTGTATTTGGTTACCGCCAGCTCTTTACTCTGATTGTCGTAGTTGATTACCGAATGCTCTACATTATAGTGCATCAGGTTGTCTTCTTCTTTGTTGAGGTTGGTTTTGGCAAGTCTTACTTGCTCCTCAAAGTAAGCGATGGCACTGTTCGTGGCACTGAAACGGAGTATTTCGTATGCTTTGATAAGCTCATCCTCCAAAATCTTGATGGTGTTTTGGGTGATACCCGGGTCGGGACTTGTATAGGTAAAGCTTATCAGGTCACTTGTGCCCAGACGTTTTACGGTTATCTGCTCGAGTGCGTGGAAACTGTAAAACTCCGTAGGACGGCTGAACATGGAGTATACAAAGTTGGCGGCACTTTCCTGACGGTATGCTTGCAGGTTCCCGACGGTTTTGTCCAACGAGGAACGGTCTACCAAAGCCAGCACTTCTTTGGGTGTATGCTGCAGGAGTTGGCGGTAGTGTTTTGCCTGGATGTACATATTATCCTGCCACTCCTCGCCATATACAAGGTTCGTGGCAAGCAAGCGGAGAGAGACCTTCTCCAATGTGCTTTTGGACTTGGCTATGTTGATGAGATTGTCGAAAGTGCTGCTGATGTTTTCAATCTTACTGCCGTCAATATTGGTAACATTGGTTACACCGGCATAGATATTACTGTTTACAGTATAGCTGAACGGCAGGAACTGGGTGAAGTACGCCACCAGTGCTGTGACAATAAATCCACCCCACAACAGCCAGTAACGGATGCGGTAGAAGAATTGTGCTATAAACTGTATTATATCCATAAGATTTTATTTCCCTTTGATTATTTTTACGTTTGTCAGCATCTCAAGTAAAATGATGGCGTTATGCAGCGAAACGCGTGCTTCGGCATAGGAAGTCACCGCTCCGGAACGGCGCGCCCGCTCCAGTGAAAGAGAGATGATGTCTATTTTACCTTGTATAAAATTGTTCTCCGAGATTTTCATCTGAGCGTTGTAGAGGGCGGCATTCTCCGCTTTGGCTTTGATGGTTGCCAGTTGCGCCGTCACATTATTATATGCTTCCAGCACTTTGAGCCGCCGTTCTTCCATTACTTCTTCCTGCGTGTATTGAAGCTGCTCGATGTTGTAACGATAGTTCTTCAGCCGGAGCGGGCGGTTGAATAAATCGCCGAGACCTACACTGAAGCTGGCTCCTACGTTGAAGGTGTACCGGGAACTGGCTGTGGTGGACTGATACCAGTCGTTGTAGGAATCGCTGTTGTCGTTCAATACGTTGTAACGTCCGTATGCATAATTTCCGTTCAGACGGAAGTAGTTCCACCAGTTTCTTTTTTCTATGCGGTATTGGTTCTTAACCTGCTCTACCTGGGACTGTGCCCGCTTTACAGTGGCGTTTTCTATGACGGCATCCATAAATACGGAAAGGGGCGGCAGATCAAAACCTTCGATATAGTGTTGCGTTTCCGGTAGCTGGCTTCCTGAGATACTCTTCTCCAGAATGGCATCGCTTTCTTTCAGTGCCTCCAGAATTTTGATGCGCTCTTCACGGGTCATGTCCGTCTGGGCATGGATGGACTGGGGCAACAGGAACAGAATAAATGTAGCTGTACAGAGATATGATAGGGGATGTGTATGGGCTTTTATCATTTGTCTGTTTGTTTTTTTAGTTTTAATACTTACACGTTCTCTTTCTGTACAAAAGCGGTGAACGTTTTTAGAAGTATCTTCATGTCCAGCCGGAAACAGAATTCTTGTGCATATTTAATATCCAGTTGCTTTCGTTCTTCCGCCGACATCTTACCGGCTCCGCCACGCTTTTCGACTTGCCAGAGCCCGGTCAGTCCGGAAGGAGCCATGAAGCGGTCTATGTATGCGTCGCTGGTCAGCAGTTCGGCCTCATAGAGCGGAAGCGGACGGTTGCCTACGATGCTCATATCGCCTTTCAGGACATTGAATAGTTGTGGTAGTTCGTCAATGCTGTATTTACGGATGAAACGGCCGATGCGTGTGACGCGCGGATCGTTTTCTATCTTGACAAACGGGCTTTCTTTGGATTGGGCCTTTTGCCGGAAAAAATCTTTTTCCGGTATGATGAAATCATCAGAAATCAGTAAGTTTGCTTCTTCATCGGAAGAGCCTGTAAGGTCGTCGAACCGGATGTCGGGAGTATCGTCTGCCGCTTCTTCTTCCATTTTGTACTGGTTGAGGGCATTGAGCTCCTTCAGCTTCTTGTCCGCATTGGTGTACATGGAGCGGAACTTCAGGAAGTTGAATATCCGGTAGTTACTGCCTACGCGTTGCGACTTATAGATGACTTTACCCTTACTTTCGAGACGGATGGCAATGGCTGTGCCGATAAGTAACGGAGATAGTATTATCAGGGCGCATATGGCAAACAAAATGTCGAACGCACGTTTCCATGCGGGCAGATGAAATGTGTTAAGCATCTTTCGGTGGCTTTGGCTGAATTCCTGCATTTTATGCTTTTGACGTACTTGCAGGAACTGGGTCATTCGGTGGATGCTCGTTTCATCGGCTTGTGGCGGCAGTGTATTATTGACGCCTGCCTGCAGATAGGCTTTGCGGGCTTCTGCCGGCAATCCTTCGGTGATAAGTATTATGTATACGCGTGGAAATCTTTTGCGAAGGTTGGTGATGTCAAGGCAATCCTTTTCTGTGTCGGTTTGCTCGTAAAGGATGGATGTGTTATACCGTTCGCGGATGCCGTCTATGATTTTGGCAGCTTTACGGGCACCGGAGACAGCAACGAACATGCCATTTGTAACCTTGTTCAGGTGGTCGATGGCAGTCTGGCTGTTTCCTATGTAGATATAATATAGCATATCTTCCTTTCAGTTCTTTTTCAGATGTATTTCTTGATGCGTGCCCTGAGTTCCAACGGGTTGAATGGCTTGAGTATGTAATCTGCCGCTCCGGCTTCGAGCAACTGGATGCGTTCGACGGTACTTTCTTCACTGGAGAGCATCACTACAGGAATATGCTTGAACAGCTCGTTCCCTTTCAGATAGTACAGGAATTCATTGCCGCGCATGTGGGGCATGTGAATGTCAGAGATGATAAGGTCGGGGACATTACCTTCGTTAAGCCACTCAAGAGCCTTTAGAGGGCTTTCAAAATATTCCAGGTCGTATTCTGTCCCTAAATAAATCTTGAGTACGCGGCCTATGGTGGCTTTGTCATCAACCAATAAGATTTTTTTCATTGTTCTGTTTATTATAGCGTTGTTGCTTTGTTTATTCCTAATGTAGTAACAAAAACAGCTATTGTTTTTATTAAACTCGTCCGATTACTAACGACAATGAATACTTGTTAACCTGCTTTAACGGCAAAGTGAGAGAAAATGTGAGAATATGTTTGCCAGTATATTTCTTCACATTTTTCGGGTTACCGTATAGGTTGGCCATATTTCAGTCCTTATTGAGCGGAGTCAAATTTTCAATAGGATATACGTCTTTGTTGTGTGACTGATACCAGTCGTTGCCTTGTTGTCCGCCGGTGGTAATCCATGACCGGAACTTATCATATACCATAGTGATTTTCCTGTTCTCGGTAGGCCATGCAAATTCTTGAGGGATTACGACTGCCCAAGCAAGGTTCTCTTTGCTGAGATAATATCTGTTTTCGGCAACAGACGAGTCGTCATTACCGCTATTGAAGTAATGAGTGCCGCCCAAGTCTGTCGGAGCAAACCCCGCTACGTGTACTTCCGTACGTTTCCTTTTGGTTGTGGCGGGAGCTGTGATGGTGAAAACATCAATATTGTTGATATTCAGGTCTTCCGGCTTTACATTGGCGGAGACGGGAAATTCCATGATAATGTTATATTCCTTGGTATCCTTTTTGAACGGTCCGTTTTCAAGGGTATTGATACGCTTTTCAGTACCGGTATACTGGCTTCCCCACAATTCGGTGCATGCATCATTGAAGAGGAGATAAGTGGGGATGTTCTGCTTATTCTCGAATGATACGTCTTTTCCATTGGTTCTGAACTTGTCGGGCTTTATATCTTGAGAGAGTTTAGTGAAGCGGATACCGGCCCCCAATGTCTTGGCTGCACCTGCGGCTCGCAGTTCAAGAGTCATTCTGAGGCGTGTCACTATACCGTTTTTATCTACTTGCAGTTTTTTTCCGGACATTACGATTACAAGGTCGTTCATGTCAAAATCGCCATATGCAGGCCAATTGTCCTCAAAAGCAAACGTATACACGTCGCTGTCTTTGATTTCGATGGGGAAGTCGGGGTCTTTCTCTTCTTCACCCTTATTGCCTTCGTCATAGATTCCGCCACAAGTCTCGATGGTGTATTTGGATTCATCATAACCGGTATTGACGCTTTCGTTCTTCTTAAACGGGTGATACTGGCTCAGACCCTCTATTTTTCCTTCTATGACCAGATTGTTGCTTAATAATTGGACGTTGGTGGGCTCTTCGAATTTAATTTTTTCGGCCTTAATCATTGACTTGTCATTGTTGGTGACATTCACTGCCTGGAAAATGACGTCACCGCGTTTTACTTCGAATTCTCTGGCTTTAATCATGGAGCCGTCTATCAGCGTGAATTTGGAGTCGGTCAGGCTTTCTATTTCGGGTACAGGCAGCCACTCTGTGTCAGTTTCGTTGGCACGGCCGGCGGTAATGGCCCCCTTGTTTAATGTTACGTTTCTGAACTTGAATTCTTTTTTCACAATAACGGTGCAACTGTTGTATAGGACATCGGATGATGAGTTTGTAAATTTAGATGTTTCGATGAAGCCATCGTTGTACACAGACAGGCCACCCTCTATTTCATAGCCGCTTATCCGGGCCTCATAATGGTTGATGATGACGGTTGCGGTGGAGTTGTTGGTTCTTGTCTTACCGTCAGTTTCATCGAATCTGACACTGCCGTAATTGAATAGCCTGCCGCCATTGAGTTTTATATTCGTAGCACTGTTTAAGTCGGCCTTATTCAAAATCCTGGCATCGATGAAGTTGAGTTCATGAGCGTTTAATGTGCCGTGATTGATGACGTTGCTGCCGTTGATGGTGATTTTGTCGGCGACTTCGATTTTTCCTGCGTTGAATAGTTCCGGTTGCTTGCCAAGATTCATTGTCAGGCTTCCATTGGTTGAAATTGTACCGAAATTCTTGGTAGGACATCCTAAACTGAGAGAAGTGCATTCGAGGCTGCCGTCATGTTGCAGGGTAAGGGTGTTTTCATTACCGATGGTGAGATTATTTGCAATGATTCTGCCTCCACCCATTACATATATATCGAGGTTTGAATTAAGGCTGCTCCAACCGCTTAATTTCCAGACGCCCTGTACGAATACAGTTGCTCTGCCGCTGTTTGTTTTTAGCTGGATGGTATAAGGAGAATCCGATGTGTATTCTTTTCCTATGATATACTTCGCTCCGTTGGCAAGTGTGCCTGTATTCCAAGGGTCAATGTAACCATCCGATACACTTGGAACGGCTGGTATCACTTCCGCTTCCTTATATTCTTTATCGGCGATTTCCGTTATGCCGGCTGCCTGTGCCGCTTCGAATGCCGAGTGGGAATTACCGGCAGTCTTGTTTGCGGCTCTTGTTCTTGTACCGGTTGAAACATTGTACAGTTTGCATTCCAATATACCTCCGTTTTCAGGGATACTGTATTCGTATACTTCTTTGCGTTGCTTGGGATCAGTTTGACGGATAAACAGTCTTGTTGCGGCTTTGGAGACGTTGATTTCCGCGTTGTAATTTCCGTTCTTGTTGGCAGTACCCACCGCAATGGGGACAGCGCTTATGTCGGATATCGGGTTGGCGGTAAAGATTTCAATAAGATACTTATATCGCCCGTCAAATTCATCGTTTATCTCAACATTCAGATTTACGGTGTTGACCATGGACCAGTCAAAACCATCGGGGGCGGTAAAGTCTTCTCCTAAGGGATTTTCTTTCGGTTTTGTCTGAATGCCCCTTTCAGGATCGTACACATCATCCGTACAACTGGAAAGTGCCAAAGTGCTGACAATGGCTACCACAACTGAAAAACGGTAGAATAATTCCATAGGCTGATTTATAATGTTTTTATGTTTTGTTTGCTTATTGAATAAAATAATCAACTTTTAATTGAATATGCTGCAAAGATAGCCATAATATTCGGATTGTTACTTGTGAATATTGTCTTTTTTGATAAAATAAGGCGAATATTTTGCTGAATCTGACCATTTACCCGTTTTGAAAACTTGTAAATATTGTCCGGGGCGAATAAAAAGGAGAAGTTTGAAAGGGAGTAAAGAGGAAAAAAAAGAGGAAATTACTCTTTGGTAATTTCCCCTGCCAAATCCGAATTCATCCGGCGACGGATTTCCGCCTGGCTCAGTCCGTGCCCAAGCAGGAACATGAGTTTGGTAACAGCGCATTCGGGCGTACTGTCGTAGCCGCTGATAACGCCGGCTTCGAGCAGATGCAGTCCGGTTTCGTAGCGTCCCATCTCAACACCGCCGCTTTGGCATTGGGTAATGTTGACAATGACGATGCCTCGTTCTGTTGCGTCCTTCAGTTGCCGGATGAACCAGTCCTTTTGCGGTGCATTGCCGGAACCGAATGTCTTGAGAACCACTGCTTTCAATCCCGGAACGTGAAGTACAGAATCGATGATGCTTTCCTGAATACCCGGAAACAGGGTGAGGACTACGACATTGGTGTCGAAAAGATAATGCGGCTTCATCGGTCGTGCAGGGTCGGGGCGACGGATGATGTGTTCATTGTAACGGATATGGATTCCTGCCTTTGCCAGAGCGGGGTAATTGAAAGAGCGGAAAGCGTTGAAATTTTCGGCATTGATTTTGGTAGTCCGGTTGCCGCGCATCAGTTCATTTTCAAAGAAGATGCACACTTCCGGTACGAGCGCCCTCCCTTCCTTGTTTTGTG
>ENA-OPSN01001583-OPSN01001583.1-human-gut-metagenome-genome-assembly--contig:-NODE-1583-length-9927-cov-3.624899_pt1 | contig 9927 bp, 6 predicted proteins | sample MGYA00241808_ERZ501907 | MGnify/ENA primary metagenome ERZ501907 (study PRJEB25962, sample SAMEA2042218) | human gut metagenome | biome: human gut; feature: human-associated habitat; material: faeces...
TTTAGACTACCGTAAATGAAAGCGTTATCGAAAAAGTTCAAAAGCCGGAAGAAGTATTACAAATGAAAGGAGGCTGAAAGGGTGGTGGCACGATGTCCATTCACTACCGGAACCACCATCAACAGGACGTTTCAGCGATAGATGAAAGGAGGAAGGAAGAAAACGGCATAATCATTGGTGGATGTCAGAATTCAGGACGATGTACTTTAGAATAGTTAAAAAGCTATCCGGGTACTAACCTTTTGTTGTATCTTAAAAATATTTTATTCATCTTTGTCTAAACTTAAATACTATTTTTTATGAGAAACACCATATTGATATTGTGTATACTTGCATTGTCAGGCTGCACAAGCCAGTCGAAAAAGCAAAGTGATGAAAGTGAAGAGACAGCCTTTGTCTTGGATTCCACCATCAGAATCGGCGATGCCATCGAAAAGGCACTGCCATCCATGAAATTATCCAAAGTGGTGGACAGTATCGTATATGTGCCTTTGGAAACAAAAATATATTTGACCAACGGGTTACTACAGTATGTAAAGCCCTATTGGTGTGCATTTCCCGGACGCTTATTCGATGCTAAAGGAAAATATGTCAAGCAAATAGGAAAACTGGGAGGCGGACCGGGAGAAGATACCAGTCCATGGGGCTATATGGTTACTTATGACGAAAAACGCGGCTTATTCTATACACAGGGAAACAAAATCATACAATATGACAAGAACGGGAAGTTTACAGGAGCAGAAAAGACGATACAATATACAAGCGGAGGCATGATCAGTGGCGGTTCTTTGACAGGCCTGGCAGGTATGGCAACAGCTGACAGCCTATATATGCTTGTCAATTATCCCGATTCTGCATATTGGATGAATACGAATCTCGACATTGTGTATAGCGAACGTATTCCGCTAGACAGCAGCCTGCATCAGCCGGCCAATGTTTATGCTCAAGGTATCCAATATGAGTTTTCGGACTACGACGGACATACCTTATTCTATAATTTCTTTACCGATTGCATGTACACAGTAACCGATAATGGACTAAAAGTGAGATGGAAATTTGATATGAAAGATTTAGGGCCGGACAAACGTGCTTTCCTCAATGACTATATGACACATATCACAGGAATAGTGAAGATATCACGCCAGGCAAAGGGGGATGAAAAGACTAAAAAACTTCTTGCTGAAAACAGTGAATATGCCAAACTGGTAGACAATAAAAAAAGGATACTCAATGCATACGAATCCGAACGCTATGTGGTGATGCAATGGATGAACATTATTGCCTATGAAGGTATACGAAAAAAACATTCCCCTTATTTATTAGCCTTCCTTGATAAGACCAACGGAAATACTTTTGCCATATCACAACATCTGACTGATGACATTGACGGTGGAAAACCTTTTGAGTTAAGACTGGGAGTACACAATGGCGCCATGGTCAGCTGGATATGGCCTTATGAACTGAAAGATTATATTGCCCAACAGAAGGAAAAGGGCGAATGGGTAAGCGAGAGACTGGTAGCGTTAGCTGATGGATTGAAAGAAGACGACAACCCTGTATTAATTATGGCTTATTTAAAGAAGAAATAATAATAGATTTTATCATAAAAACTACCTTTAATACAATGAAACTAAAATTTATACCCTATATCCTCTTCTTTTTATTGGCGGCTTCGTGCCAAGAAAAAGGGAGTAAACCTGACACTATACAGCAGGAATACAAACCGCACATCATTGATTTAAGTGAAGCGGAGTATTCGGAAGAGCCACAACTGTTGTCTGATTTTGTAGAAAGCATAGAATATATAAAATTTTCGGAAGAACCATTGATTCCCGATTTAGTCTTTACATATCCGGTTGAGGATAATGAAGGAAATTTGTATTTGGATAGCAGTAATGGTATTCATAAATATACCCCAAGTGGTCAATATGTGAAATCACTCTTCAAGAAAGGACAAGGGCCGGGAGAACTTGCCTCCAAAATCGGACGATCTATCTTTAATATAGAGAAAAACTATGTATTGGTTACAGATTATGGTAAAATGGATTATCAGAAATTCTCATTAAACGGTGATTTTCTAGGAACTGAGCCATACCAACTAGAGACTGTATCAAAAGCCATATTTGCCTTTTGGAAAAATACCGAGCTTTATAGTTATATAAGAAATGCTCCTTATGAACAACATTCTAAAGTTAATCCAGACAGTCTGTATTTTTTCACAGTTCGAAACTTGGATACGGATTCTGTCATTTTCAGGCTAAAGAACCACCATTTTGACATTAAGGGAGAAGTAATTGGTCCCCGCATTGCTATTCAAGCTGCTCCGGCCTATAGGGGCATTATAAGTGATTCATTATTATGGGTAAAACCGGTACATGTGGATACGGTCTTTTGCACAACAAACTGGAAAGATTTGCGTCCATTCTATATCATAAAACAGTCTCCAGACGCAGCAGACTATGAATGGTTTACAATATGTTGGGCAGGAGTAAACAATTACTCCACGAGTGAACTTCTTAATAAGAAGCAGTTATCAGGTGTATGGGCATTAAAGAACGGCTTATTGTATGCCTATTTTCAAGGTGAAGAAAAAAGCGGACACGGTTTTTGTCCTGCTGATGGAAAAGCCAAAACCTATTCCAAATTGTTCAAGAATGATGTAGATAAATATTGTCCTTCCATTGATTTCAGTATACCGATGAACATAAGCTCTCTCTTTTGCAAAAACGGTTATCTCTATATGTTGGTAGATGCTTTCAAATTCTTTGAAGAAGGTGCGAAGCCTCCTTTTCCTGATTTGAAAGAAGACAGTAACCCGGTATTGGTGAAACTTAAATTGAAAAACGGGAAAAGGAGATATGTTTGACAACACGAAAAAAATATCCTCACTACCTCCGGTTGGATACCATGCACTGTGATCTCCACTTACCTGTGGATGATAGCCAAAGTTTTCCTGCTTCTTCCTTGTGGCTCTACCATATTTTTGATAACTTGCCACTGTTTTTCAGTCTGGTTAGTTGGATAGTAGCTCATAACTTATTCGAGCAGAGATATTTAAGTTACAAAATACTATTAACTAACTGATTGATAAATGGATATTGATTATTTAATAAAAACAGTTTCTTATTAAATCTATGAAGAAAAACCTGCTTGCTATTGCAGCATTTGCTTTGTTACTGACCTCGTGTGAAACCAAATTGGTAGAAAAGGTAGACCTTATTCCGCTGGCGGAAAATGTAGAAATCCATAAAGGTGCTTTTCCATTAAGTAATTTACAAAGCATACAAGTACCCGATGAGTGGAAACTCACCGCAGACAATTTTGTGAAAGACTTGCAAAAAACAGCCTCGTTAACCGTATCGTTAACTGATTCGGAGAGTAGTTTGGTAATCGTTAAAGACGAGTCACTTTCTGCCGAAGCTTATCGGCTGAATATAGAGAAAAACCGGATTAAAATAGAAGCCGGCGATATACAAGGTGCCAATCATGGTTTGGCCAGTTTACTCCAACTGATTATGACTGCAAAAGATGCTCAATTACCGGTGCTCACCATACAGGACAAGCCTGCATTCGGTTACAGAGGATTGATGCTGGATTGTGCCCGTCACTTCTGGACGGTAGATGAATTGAAGGAAACACTTGACCACATGGCCTTTTTCAAACTCAACACCCTTCATATGCATCTCACTGATAATCAAGCCTGGCGATTATCTATGGATAAATATCCCGATTTAGTAAAAGAAGGTACCTATTATTATGACTTTCCCGAATTGTCCGGAAAATATTATAGCAAAGAGGACTTGAAGGAAATCGTAACCTATGCCGGAACACGGGGAATTGAGATTATCCCGGAAGTGGATTTGCCCGGGCATAGCATTGCATTGCTTGCCGCATTGCCTGAGCTATCTTGTCGGGGAGGAAAATTCGAAGCTACTCCCGAGGAACGTGACTGGAACAAACGCAAACGTGGCAATGAAAATATGATTTGTATCGGCAATCCTCAGTCATTCGCTTTTGCGGAAGATGTAATAGATGCACTTATCGAAATTTTCCCTTCGCAATATATACATTTCGGAGGGGATGAAGTTCCTACTGATATTTGGGAAAAATGTCCCAAATGTATGGCACTTTACAAACGCGAAGGAATGAAATCTCCGGGGGAAATTCAGGATTACTTCACTCGTAAAATGAGTGACTTGATTCGTTCTAAGGGTAAAATAATGATAGGCTGGGGTGAAATCAATGACAGACATGCAGCCGGTCCGAATGATGTATTGACTATTTGGAGGGATAATGGTGTGGAAAAGCAGAAGATTGCCTTGGAACATGGCATATCTGTTATCATGTGTCCTCAACACGGTTGCTATTTCGACTGGGGGTATGCCGGAAACTCTACCCGTAAAGTCTATGAGTGGAATCCCGTATCAGAAGGAGTCACTGCTGAACAACAAGCGTTGATAAAAGGAGGACAGGCTGCCTTGTGGACTGAACGCATCACTACTATGGACCGTGTGGAATGGATGCTTTATCCGCGTATCTGTGCCTTGTCGGAGGTGCTATGGAGTGAGCCTTCTGCCAGAAATTGGGATGATTTTTATCAACGTATTACTACGTTTTATCCTGTTATGAAGAAACTGGGTATCAATTATTATGAAGATGATGCCATGAATGAAAAGGAGTTTGTTCCGTCAAACGAAAAGCCTGCTTTGGTTCGTAATGCACATATCGACACCAATATTCCGGGAAATCCTCCTTACCATGCAGAATATGCTTTTGATGGTAAATCGAATACTTTCTTCTGGGGTGGAACGTCCGTGGGACCGGAGCATTATTTTACAATCGTTTTAGGTGAACCGATGAAAGTAAATGAAGTGAAAGTCATAACAGGCGATTCCAAAGATTATATCACCATGGCCGATCTTTTGATTAGTGAAGATGGTGAGAACTTTGTGAAAGTAGGTAAATTTGATGATCTGGGACAAGCATCGGCTACACCGGATGCTGCCAAAACAATAAAAGCAGTCAAGATTCAAATAACCGGCCAACATACTTGCTGGCCAATCATCAAAGAAATTATCTTGAAATAGAAGTGCTGTTACTGCTACCACCCATCCTTTCAAAACCGACGATAAACCGAACGTTTTGTGAGGTGGTGGTAGCACAAGCACTACCAAAAGTACTATTTGTATATCAAAAATATGCAAGGAATCTTAGACAAGTCGGGCAGTTTTCCCTGCCACTCTTTTACTGTCTTGGTCTTGATATATTCTCCTTCACAAGTGATATTGGCAGCAATGCACAACTTGGTTTGAGGACGACAGTTTTTCAGAATATCTTCCGCCATCTTATTGTTTCGGTAAGGAGTTTCGATAAAGAGCTGCGTTTGGTCTTCTGAGTAAACGCGCTGTTCCAATACCTTAATTCGCTTGGCTCTTTCGCCCGGTTCAATAGGAAGGTAACCATGGAAAGCAAAGCTCTGACCGTTAAAGCCCGAACCCATGACAGACATAATAATGGAAGAAGGCCCTACCAACGGAACCACTTTCAGATTCTTGCGCTGGGCAATGGCTACCACATCGGCCCCCGGGTCGGCAACGGCAGGACAGCCGGCTTCAGAAATAACTCCCATAGACTCGCCCGACATTAACGGTTTCAAATAGCCGGAAATGTCTTCGGGTGAAGTATGCTTGTTTAATGGATAGAATGTAAGTGAATCAATATCAATGCTACGCTCCACTTTCTTCAGAAAACGACGGGCAGAACGCACATCCTCGACTATAAAATGCTTGATACCAAGGATTATTTCCTTGTTGTATACCGGTAATACGTTCTCAACGGGAGTGTCGCCCAAGGTAACGGGCAACAGGTATAATGCTGTTTCCATAATTCTGTTCTTATCAGGGCTTGAAATCAACTTCACTCAATATGCGGCGATAATCGGTATCGTTCAATAAATCATTTATGGTTACGTCGTCATGAGTCTTCATATATTCGTCTATCAGCAAAATGCCCATCCATACACCGATACTTGCCGGGGTTCGCTCACCTGTCATAATCGGTATAAAGGGATCTTTACGAATATAGCTGCGTACAATCAACGGATCGGTAGCATCCAGATGTCCGTTGTCCAGCATACCTTGCCATAAGGCTGATTTGTTCTTCTTGCACCATTCCGCCTCTTTCTCGTCATATCCCATCTCTTTCTCAAATGATTCATAACCCAATATACGGGCTACTACCCAATTGATTTTTCCCCTGTGCAAGATCATATCGAGCAAGGTACGTCCGGGTCCCCAAGGCATGGGATATTCACTCAATAAATAAAAGGTGAAACAATCCGGAACAATGCGGTCGGGCTCCATGCTGCGGCATTGGTAATCGTAGTAAAAACGTTTATAGAGGGGATAGTCGGCCCCCATATATTTATCTATGCTGAACCCTACGATACTGTCTCCTACCACTACCGACTGGTTGAGAGCAGAAAGTTGGGCATAGAAATGAGGAACGGGCAAAGAGGGAACTTCTTTCTTCAACTGCTTGAAGCCTTTGGTGAGTTTCTTCTCTATCCAGCCCATATCCTTGAATTTTTCTTCGGCATCCTGTATCAATACCAATAAAGTGGTATCGGCATAATACTCCATCAGACGGTCGTTTATCTTATTGTCATCCACTTCGCCAATGGCCAGCACATCTTCTATCAGGAGCTTGGTGGCTTGCGGAAAATCAGTATTCATCTTTTGCAGTGCCGAAAGGTTGTTCATAGTCACATACTCAAACAACAAACGGTCATAACGGGCTACTTTTATATTCAATTCGGCAGAATCGCTACTCTTTCCTCCGTTCCAATGGCAAGAAGAAAGAGCAACGAGACATACTAATATGAATATAACTTTGCGTATCATCGGTGATTATCCGTAAATGATATTTCCGTTTTCGTCTTTATATTCATCCAATCCCTTTTCGTAAGTTGCCATGGCACGAAGGCTCATACCCACACTGGAGAAACCTCCGTCGTGGAAAAGGTTCTGCATGGTCACTTTGCGGGTGAGGTCGGAGAACATCATAACGCAATAGTCTGCACATTCGTCGGCTGTGGCATTGCCCAGCGGGCTCATCTTTTCGGCGAAATCCATCAAATGATCCATGCCTTTCACGCCACTACCGGCTGTAGTCAATGTCGGTGACTGGGAAATGGTATTGATACGCACGTTCTTTTCACGGCCATAGATGTAGCCGAAACTGCGGGCAATGGATTCCAGTAGGCTCTTGGCATCTGCCATGTCGTTATATCCGAAGAATGTACGTTGTGCTGCCACATATGAGAGGGCGATCACTGAACCGTATTCGGCAATGGCATCCTGCTTTTTGGCAACCTGCAACATCTTGTGAAAAGAGATTGCGGAGATATCCAGTGTCTTTTCCAACATGCTGTAGTCCAAATCGTCGTAAGTGCGTTTCTTACGCACGTTCGGGCTCATGCCGATGGAATGTAAAACGAAATCTATCTTACCCCCTAATATTTCTACTGATTTAGAGAAAACCGTTTCCAAATCTTCCACGCTCGTAGCATCCGCCGGAATAACTTCGGCGTGCAACTTCTCAGCCAGAGCATCCACCTGTCCCATACGAACGGCGATCGGTGTATTGCTCAGTGTGATCGTTGCTCCTTCTTCTACGGCTTTTTCAGCCACCTTCCAGGCGATGGACATGTCATTCAGCGCACCGAATATAATGCCTCGCTTGCCTTTCAATAAATTATGACTCATACCTTTTATTTTAATATGTTACGGCACAAAGATAGTAAAAATGTGCAAGATACGCAATCGCTTACATGAAACCCCTTCAAGTCTGGGACAGGATAGGGCCCCCGGATATTTATTCCCTGTAGTACACTCTTTTTACCCTCGGCGAGATAGAGGTAAGTATCTCGTATGGGATGGTCTTTAGTTTGTCCGAAAGTTCGCTGACAGGGAGTTCTTCGCCGAAAATGATGACGGAGTCTCCTTCGTGTGCGTCGGTATCGGTGACATCGATCATGCAGGCATCCATACAGATATTGCCAATGATCGGGCAACGGTGGCCATTAATCACGACCTCGCCACCACCATTGCTGAAATGACGGTCCAAGCCGTCGGCATAACCGATCGGGATAATCGCGATGCGGGAATCGCGCTTTACATAGCTCATCCGGCTGTAGCCGATGGAATCGCCTGCCGGAACGTTTTGTATCTGCAAGATAGTCGTCTTCAGCGTGCTGATGTTACGCAACCCTTTCTGACCGGAGGCACTGACTCCATACAGGCCGATGCCGAGACGTACCATATCCATCTGATAATCGGTGAACCGTTCTATTCCGGCCGAGTTCAGGATATGCTTGATCACCTTGTATTCCAACCCGGCTTCCAGTTCTGCTGCCACGCGGGTGAACGTATCCAGTTGCTTTTTTGTGAAATCGTCGAAGATATAGGAGTCGCTGCCTACGAGATGTGAGAATACGGAGCGAGCTACTACGCCGCTCTGTTCTTTCAGGCGACGGCAAACCTCCGGTACATCTTCCGGCTGGAAGCCTAAACGGTGCATTCCCGTGTCGATCTTGATATGGATCGGATAAGAGGTGATGCCCCTGCGTTCCGTCTCTTTTATCATTGCGTCGAGCAGACGGAAACTGTACACTTCCGGCTCCAGCTGGTTTTCAAACAAGACATTGAAGCTGCTGAATTCCGGATTCATGACGATAAGCGGGATCGAGATGCCTTCCTTGCGCAGTTCTTCTCCTTCGTCGGCAACGGCAACAGCCAGGTAGTCGCAACGATGTTCTTGCAGTGTCTTTGCCAGTTCATAGGAACCGGCTCCGTATCCGAAAGCCTTGACCATGCAGACCATTTTAGTTTCTGGCTTCAGCTTTGAGCGGTAATAGTTGAAGTTATGGACAACGGCATCCAGGTTCACTTCCAAGATCGTCTCATGCACTTTCTTTTCCAGCAGCTCGGATATACGTTCGAAATGAAATTGGCGGGAGCCTTTTATCAGGATCAATTCGTCTTTGAACTTTTTGAAAGACGGAGACTTGATGAATTCATCCGTTGTCAGGTAAAATTCTTTTTCGATATCGAAAGCACCTCCGTACTCTTTCAAGTCACGGCCGATACCGATAATGCGATCGATCTTCTTTCTGCGCACCAAGTCCGCAACTTTCTTATAAAGAGACTTCGGTAACGTTCCCGATTGCAGGATGTCTGAAAGGATTAGTGTGCATTTTAAATTCTTCTCTACGCGGCGGCTCTGTTGGAAGTCGAGGGCGATATCCAAAGAATTGATATCCGAATTGTAGGTGTCGTTTATCAATAGGCAGTTGTTGATACCCTGCTTTACGTCCAAGCGCATGGCAACCGGTTCGAGGCGCTTGAATTTTTCGATATCGTTTACGCTTGTCGGTTTCAGATACAACATCACGGCCATACAGTGGATGGCGTTTTCGATAGAAGCGTCGTCCGTAAAAGGAATCGTGTATGTCCGGTCGAAACCTAAAAGCGTGCAGCGGATAATGGTTTCGGAATCCAGTTTCTTGATCGACTCGATATACAAAGGGGCTTCCGAGTCTGTCCGACTCCAAGTGATTGCTTTGTGGGACAGGCAGGCCGACTCGATGCAGTTGGCGATAAAAGCATCGTCGCCGTCATAGATGATTGCTTCGCAGTCGTTGAACAACGTCAGCTTTTCTAGACATTTCTGCGTGGAAGAGATAAAGTTCTCCTGATGCGCTTCCCCTATGTTTGTGATTACGCCGATGGTTGGTGCGATGATCGGTTGAAGGCGTTCCATTTCGTCCGGCTGGGAAATGCCTGCTTCGAAGATGCCTAATGTATTCTTGTCGCTCATCTGCCATACCGACAGCGGAACCCCCAATTGCGAGTTGTAGCTCCGGGG
>ENA-OPSN01001592-OPSN01001592.1-human-gut-metagenome-genome-assembly--contig:-NODE-1592-length-9889-cov-2.507016_pt1 | contig 9889 bp, 9 predicted proteins | sample MGYA00241808_ERZ501907 | MGnify/ENA primary metagenome ERZ501907 (study PRJEB25962, sample SAMEA2042218) | human gut metagenome | biome: human gut; feature: human-associated habitat; material: faeces...
TATGAGTTGGCGAGATTCATCTTGAATGTGACCTCTTTTACCAGCTCTCCCCGCATGTTTTTACTGTTCTTGTTGTAATTCCGCCAGGCATCTTCCGGCTGGCGAAGGCTTTTGTAGATGCGCACAACTAACCGGGGCGTGTTGACATACTTGATTTGCAACGTAAGGTCCTTGCCCGGATACACATTGTTGTCGGATTGGATATTCAGGACCGGCGTTTCCATTTCGTTTAACAGGTTCTTGAAAACGTTTATGCGGTCGTATTTGGGATATTGCGCGATACTTTCTTTGCAGAGCGAATAAATGAGCGCCTGGATGGAGTCTTGGTGAGCCTTGTTGCCTTGATAACGTTCCCGTTGGAGAAGATTCATCTCGGCAATGCGTATTTCGGCGGCAAACGGCTCTTTGCCGTATACATTATACAAACTGTCCAACGTGTTTCTGTAGTCGTTGGTGTTTGTAGACTGGCTGGCGTATTTATATTGCCAGTAGTCCAGTTCGTCCAGCAATAAGGCTTTTTTCTCCGGTTGTGTACGGCGGAAGTCGATCACATCTTCATACCATTTATCCGACGGCTGTATGTCGATCGCCCGGAAAGCCAGGAAATCATACAGAGTAGGGCGAAGTTGAGGCGTGTCTTTCCCTTTTTTCAGGATCAGGTTATACTGGCTGATCGGTGTTTGTTGCAGCAACCGAGCCGGTTGGAGAGAGAGCGTCAGTTCCTGTTTGATCTTTTCTCTGAACAGATTGGAGGTCCATTCCTGGATATCATCGGGAACATAGCCTGCCAGTTCGGTCCGCTGGTTGACGTTCCAACGGTTTTGCATATAATAGTTGTTATACATCTCCGCGATCATGGAGTGGAGTATGGCTACAGATGCGGAGTCGGGACATGTACCGGCATAAGTTTCCACCTCTTTGATCAGTTCGGGGAATGTATTGACGTCTTTTTCCAGCTGATTTTTCATCCGGGTGATAAGCGCCTGGATCAATGCCGGAGTGTTTTTCGTTTGGATGGCTTCTATGATAGCCTTTTCGTTGGTGGATACCTGATTTGCTTTCACGTAGAAGATCGTGGATACTATTCCGCATGCGATCAGGGCTAAAACAATAATTGCTCTTATCTTCATATCTTTCAGATTTATGATTTCGGATTTATGAAGTATGACTGATAAATTATAAATCCGAACCCGTTTCTTATATAGATACAAAGAAAGAGCAAAAAGTTGTAAAATTACCGTTAATTAGGAGTAATTTTATTTTTTACGGACGTAGGTCAGGAATGTGTAAGGATACGGATTTTTCTCGTCGGCGGGAAATTCCTGTCGTTCCACCTCTTCCCACAGATCCCAGTTGACAACCGGGAAAAATGCGTCTGCATCCGGAAACTCCCCGTGAATACGGGTCAGATACATCTTGTCGGCAATCCCTAATCCTTGTCTGTAAACCAGAGAACCTCCGATGATGAAGATGTTTTCTTCCTTTTCGCAGATATCCAATGCGTCATGCATGGATTCGCAGGCAAAGCAATTGATGAAACCTGCTTCAGGCATCGTCGTCAGCACGACATTTTTACGGTTGGGCAATCCGCCTTTTGGCAAAGATTCGAAAGTTTTACGCCCCATTATTACGGCGTGTCCTGTTGTCAGGTCTTTAAAACGCTTCATGTCTGCCGGCATGTGCCAGAGCAGACCCAGATTCTTCCCGATCGCATTGTTGTCGGAAATCGCTGCTACAATTGAAATAGTACTCATTGCCATTTATGATTTATGATTTATAATTTATGATTTATGATTTATGATTTATGATTTATGATTTATGATTTCAAGTTTATGGTTTATGAGGTCTGACTATATGCAGTTCATGAATCATAAATCTGAAATCATAAATCTCTTATACGGCCACTTCTCCCTTGATATGAGGATGAGGGTCGTATCCCGTTAGGTTGAAATCCTCGTACTGGAAACCGAATATGTCTTTTACATCCGGGTTGATTTCCATCCGGGGAAGAGGCCGTGGATCGCGTGTCAGTTGCAACTTTACCTGTTCAAGATGGTTCGTGTAAATATGTGCGTCACCAAGCGTATGGACAAAATCTCCAGCTTTCAGTCCGGTTACCTGTGCCATCATCTGTAATAACAGGGCATACGAGGCAATATTGAAAGGTACGCCTAAGAAAATATCGGCACTGCGCTGGTACATTTGCAGGCTCAGGCGGCCGTTTGCCACATAAAACTGGAAAAAAGCGTGGCAGGGAGGCAGATTCATATTGTCCAGGTCTGCTACATTCCAGGCGCTGACGATGATACGGCGTGAATCCGGATTATGCTTGATTGTCTCTACCGCTTCACTGATCTGATCGATATTGCCGCCTTTATAGTCCGGCCATGAGCGCCATTGGAAGCCGTAGATATGTCCTAAGTTTCCATCCGGATCTGCCCACTCGTTCCAAATCCTCACTCCATGTTCCTGCAGGTATTTTGCATTTGTATCGCCCTGAAGAAACCAAAGTAATTCGTATATAATGGATTTCAAATGCAGTTTCTTTGTTGTGAGCAGAGGAAAACCGTCTTCAAGGTTGAAGCGCATCTGATGTCCGAATACACTGTATGTACCGGTTCCTGTCCGATCTTCTTTCTTGACTCCTTCACGGAGGACACGATCGAGTAATTCTAAATACTGTTTCATTTTTCTCTATTATGACAGACAAATGTACGAAAGTGATTTGTATTAAGCAACATTATTCTACAGCATCGTTTGTTTTTGATAATAATAGCGTATATTTGTTGCCTATCTAACAAACATTAATTTATTAGTATCGAAAATGAAGAGACTATGTATGGCTGTCATGGCAATGTGTGTTTTGTTGTCATGCACTGAGAAAAAAGAGGAAGCCACTCTTTCTGGACTGATGAAATCTAATTTCGTATCAGAAGTACAGGGAAAACCGACTGCATTATATGTGTTGAAGAACCAGAATGGTGCAGAGGCCTGTGTGACAAACTGGGGCGGGCGCCTGGTATCGGTTATGGTTCCTGACAAGAATGGCAAAATGACGGATGTCGTCCTGGGATACGATAATATCCAACAGTATGTGGACAATCCAAACAATAACTACGGCGGGTTGATCGGTCGTTATGGAAACCGTATTGCAAATGGCAAGTTTACGCTGGATGGTGTTGAGTACCAGCTTCCGCAGAATAACAACGGACATTGCCTGCATGGTGGTCCGGAAGGTTACCATACGGTTGTTTGGGATGCCAAACAGGTAAATGACCAAAGTGTGGAATTGACGTATCTCTCCAAAGATGGTGAAGCCGGTTTCCCCGGAAATCTGAACCTGAAAGTCACATACACATTGACGAATGACAATGCCGTCGATATCAAATACGAAGCTACAACGGACAAACCGACTGTCGTGAACCTGACGAACCATAGCTATTTCAACCTTTCCGGTGTTCCGGGTTCTCAGATTTTGGATCATTCAATTATGATTGCTGCAGATACTTATGTTCCGGTTGATGAAACATTGATCCCGACCGGCACGCTTGATCCGGTAGAAGGAACTCCGATGGATTTGCGTACGGCTGTTGCCGTAGGCGCACATATCGATGATCTGTTCGATCAGTTGGTAAGAGGCAAAGGCTATGATCATAACTGGGTGTTGAATAATAATTGCGACATCAATGTGTTGGCTGCAAAGGCTGTTTCTGCAAAGAGCGGTATCGGCCTTGAAGTGTACACAAACGAGCCGGGTATCCAGTTCTATGCCGGAAACGCAATGACGAAGGATGGAGATAAAGGAAAGTTAGGTGTGATTTATCCGCATCGCGGTGCTTTGTGTCTCGAAACACAACATTATCCCGATTCTCCCAACCAGCCGAGCTTCCCAAGTGTGGTGCTGCGTCCGGGAGAAAAGTATTTCAGCGAGTGTATATATAAATTCACGGTTGAAAAGTAGGATACGTATTATTTTTAGGGAAACTTTCCGGTAATCGGAATGCTTGGAGGGGCGGCTGTAAAAGGTCGCCCTTTTTTTGTTTCCAAAAATCTTTGATTTATATCTGTTAATGTTTCTTCGTAAACAATATGGTTTGCCGTTTTTCACTATCTTTGCGATTGACATAGGATTGTCGAAGCTTTGACTTTTCGGCTGTTCTGTCGATGGATAACGTTAAGCGTTTAAGATATTATCTTTGGAACTGAAAATCGCCAACTTTCCAGTCGGACAAAGATAATAGACAACTGGACGCTCACGCTTGTTATATATACTTGTGTATATAGAATAAAGCGTGGGCTGTTGTTTATTATTTGTCCGATGGGTGTTTGGCGATACCTCAGTTTCAAAATAGTAGATTAACAGTTCCCACGCTTTTTAATTAATATAGATGCCAAACATAGGGGAGCAGGGCGGCACCATAATTTGAGTATGAGCTCAGAAGAATCGGAAAGAATTGCAATCTGTTGCGTATTATTGGATATTGTGGAAGCTATGGGCACAAGTGCCGACATAAAGGGCTGCCGACATTATCAATCGTTGAGAGATAAAACGGATATTACCGATTCTGACTTTGAAGGGGCACGCTCCGTTTCGGTATTGTCCAGTTTGGTTACTTTGAAGGGGATGCATTATAATAAAAAGATGCTGCTTGCATTGACTGTATGTGATCTTTATTCCGGACACACTCCTGTGTCTCTTAATTTAAAGATTGCATTCGAAACATTGATGAATGCAATCGAATGGCCGATATCGTTTTCCGAGATATTGACGATCAGCCGGACGGAATAACTCTATTCATGTTTGGATGATACATATAGTCTTTTCTTGTCGGATAAGTATCTTAATTACAATTAGTCAGTATGAAAAGACTCTGTGCATCCGGGTGTAGCCGTCCCGAACATCCGGATGTAGAGAGCGGCAACATCCGGGTGTAGAAAGCCGGAAGATGGGGGTGTTTCTGAACATTTCTGCTTGCTTTCCGCTCTTTTCCTGCTTGTTTTCAATTAAAAAGTATCTTATGTTGACGAAATAACCTTCTTGCAAATGTATATTGACATGTTTCCTTCCGTGTTTGAAACAATACCGGCTATCTGTTTCAATGTCAGGGAGAGTGATACAAGTGTGACATAGGAGTGATACATGGATCAGGCATGTATCACTCTTGCTCTTATTGTTTATCAATGCTTACGAAGCAAAATGTGATAGAGTGATAGAGAATCTTGGAAAAACGATAAAAAGGAATCGGCCGTTTTTAGTCGTATTCAACATATTGCGGTCGGAATCAACAGCAATCATATAATGGGGATGGGGAAATGTCCGGATACAAAAAAGGCTGATGAATCTGATTCACCAGCCTTTTTGTATATCCAATATAATAGTTAAAACATCCCTTTTTCCAAATCAGCAGCTTTTACGCGGAAGATGTATCCGTTGCGCGAGAAGACTAATTCACCGTCTTCTTTCTTTTTCTGGTTTACTAATCGCTGGAATGCGATATTGGCACCTTTAACTATATTCTCTTCAAATTCTCTAACTTCTTGTTCACTCATGATGCTCAAGTTTTGTATAAATATCCGAATTATATATCTCTTTTTTATCACTCCTGAAACCTTTGGCGATTACTTCCATCGGTGACATGGAGTTGTCTGCAATCATCCAATAATCACAAATGGGGATATATAGTTCAAAGAGATTGTGAATACCTGCCTCGTAACGACGGCGGATAGTACTCTCCGGAATGTTATGTCCTCCGGCGGCCACTCTCATTTTTACTCGCTCCACTGCCAGATCCGGTGTGTTCAGCCAGAAATATAACAATGTCACATAATACCCTTCCCTTTGTGCTTCCCGAATCAGGTTTGCGCCTGAACGGGTGGCCAGTGTAGTTTCCATAGCAAACGTTTCGCCTGAAGCGATTAGTTCTTTAATGCGTTTATACATAATACGACTGGCTTCAACGGCTACCGCGATACTATCAGAATTAAAAGGGGAAAGCCCCTTGGCAATCTCGTCGGAATTTACGAACTCTTTACACTTCAACATCTCTGGAAGAATTGTGAAGGAAGCTGTCGTTTTTCCTGCTCCGTTGCATCCCGATATTATGTATAGATATGGCACTACTTACTGTCTTTTGTTGGGGCAAATATAGATAATAGTTTAATATGTTGGTTAATTTTATTCTCAAAAATAGTAAAAATGTGCAGAAAATGTACGGATAACCCCTCAGTTCGTTGTAAAAACAGGCGGTTTGGTGTAATTTAATGGCTTTGTCAAATGTCTGCAGCATACCTTTATACCCATAAAAGGTCGCTCATTATGCCGTCTGAGATGAAAATGCCTTTTTTCGAGAGGGTTAAAGTGTCGTTTTCACGGATAAGCAACCCTTGACGCAAATAGGTAGCTGCCTGCTGTTCGAGATAGGTTTGCTTTTCTTCTCCGAACCGCTCCCGGATATCAGCTGTCCGGATTCCCCACATTGTGCGTAGTCCGGTGATGATGAAGTCGTTGTATTTTGTGTTGATGTCCAATTCTTCTATCTCTATATCGGGAATGCCTGCCTTGATCCCTTGTAAGTAGCGGGGAAGGGAAGATATGTTCCATTGCCGGCTTTCTCCATCATAGGAATGGGCGGAAGGTCCGATGCCTATATATTTCGTGCCGGTCCAATAGGAACTGTTGTGCCGGGAAAAATAACCGGGACGGCCAAAATTGGAAATCTCGTAATGGAGATATCCGGCTTCGGTCAGCCGATTGATTAAAGTGGAGAAAAGGGTGACGCTCAAGTCTTCTTCTATAGGAGTCACTTTCCCGGCTTCCATCAATTTATATAGGGCTGTCCCTTCTTCATATATTAAGTGGTAGGCTGATATATGGGGAATTTCCAGACGGATCGCGTCATCCAGATTCTCTTGCCACTCTTCCAAGGTCTGTCCGGGCAACCCGTATATCAAGTCGATGCTTATGTTTTGGATGCCGTTTTCTTTGCAAAGCCCGACTGCGCGCAAAGCCTGTTCGCGGTCATGGCGCCGGTTCAGGAAACGGAGGTCTTTTTCTTTGAAACTTTGTACTCCCATACTGATCCGGTTGAAGGGCAGGTTGCGGAGGGAGGCGACGTATTCCGGTGTCATATCGTCAGGATTGGCTTCCAGCGTAATTTCTGTGCATGAGCTTGTGCCGAACAAGCGGTCCGCAGCCTCGAATATCCGTTCGAAGTCGGCCTGTTGAAGTTGGGAGGGCGTACCGCCTCCGAAATAAATGGTGTCAAGAGGTTCCCCTCCTATATATTCCTGACGTAATTCCATCTCCCGGATAGCTGCATCGATATACGGCTCTTTGAACTTCATATCCGTATTGGAAAAGAAGTCGCAATACAGGCACCGTTTGGCGCAAAAAGGAATATGGATATATAAACCTGCCACTTAGTTCTGCTTTTTAACGATACAAAGATAGCAACATTTTATCTCTATCTGTCTTTCTTTCCGCTCTTTATCTTTGAACTGTTAAACAACATAGTTCTCAAACACCGGGCGATAATTGCTTTTTTCCTTTACAATCTCTAATTTGCGCCCTCGTGAAAGTGATTCACGCCAAATAAACGTATTGTTAAACTCAAATAAATCCTGATATCATGAAAGTATACCAAACAAATGAAATTAAGAACATCTCTATCTTGGGAAGTTCGGGCTCTGGGAAAACCACTCTCGCTGAAGCAATGCTTTACGAGGGTGGAGTTATAAAACGTCGCGGAAGTGTGGAGTCTGGAAACACTGTGAGCGATTATTTCCCGGTTGAGAAGGAGTATGGTTACTCGGTATTCTCGACCGTTTTCAGTGTAGAATGGCAGGACAGAAAGTTGAATTTCATTGATTGTCCGGGTTCAGACGATTTTATCGGCGGTGCAGTTTCCGCTCTGAACGTGACAGACACGGCACTGATGGTACTGAATGCCCAGTACGGCGTGGAAGTCGGTACAATCAACCAGTTCCGGTATACAGAACAATTTCATAAGCCGGTTATCTTTGTTGTGAACCAACTGGATAACGATAAAGCTGATTATGATGGGACAATCGCCCAGCTGCGTGAACAATGGGGAGGTAAGGTTGTTCCTATCCAGTATCCGATAAATACAGGTCCCGAGTTTAATTCGCTGATCGACGTCCTGTTGATGAAAAAGTACTCCTGGAAACCTGAAGGAGGAGCCCCTATCATCGAAGATATTCCTGCCGAAGAACTGGAAAAGGCTACGGAAATGCATAAAGCATTGGTGGAGGCCGCTGCCGAAAATGATGAAGGGCTAATGGAAAAGTTCTTCGAACAAGACTCTCTTTCGGAAGACGAAATGCGTGAAGGCATTCGTAAAGGATTGGTTGCAAGAGGTATGTTCCCGGTATTCTGTGTCTGTGGAGGTAAGGACATGGGTGTTCGTCGTTTAATGGAATTTTTGGGAAATGTTGTTCCTTTTGTTTCCGAAATGCCGAAAGTACAGAATACGGAAGGTAAAGAAGTGGCTCCGGATGTTAACGGTCCGGAATCTCTCTATTTCTTCAAGACAAGTGTAGAACCGCATATCGGTGAAGTTTCCTACTTTAAAGTAATGAGTGGTAAAGTGCGCGAAGGAGACGACTTGTTGAATGCGGACCGCGGTTCGAAAGAACGCATTGCACAGATTTATGTCGTAGCCGGTGGCAACCGTGTGAAAGTGGAAGAACTGCAAGCCGGTGATATTGGTGCTGCCGTGAAACTGAAAGACGTGAAAACGGGTAATACCCTGAACGGGAAGGACTGCGATTATAAGTTTAATTTTATCAAATATCCGAATTCAAAATATTCCCGTGCGATCAAACCTGTGAACGAGGCTGATGTGGAAAAGATGATGACTATCTTGAACCGCATGCGCGAGGAAGATCCGACATGGGTAATTGAACAATCAAAAGAACTGAAGCAAACGCTGGTGCACGGACAGGGTGAATTCCATCTACGTACTTTGAAATGGCGTCTGGAAAATAACGAGAAACTTCAGGTGAAATATGAAGAACCGAAGATTCCGTATCGTGAAACGATCACAAAAGCTGCCCGTGCAGATTATCGCCACAAAAAACAGTCTGGTGGTGCCGGTCAGTTCGGTGAAGTGCATCTCATTGTAGAACCTTACAAAGAAGGTATGCCTGTGCCCGATACATATAAGTTTAACGGACAGGAATTTAAGATAAATGTGAAAGGTACCGAAGAAGTGCCGTTGGAATGGGGGGGTAAACTGGTGTTTATTAATAGTATCGTAGGTGGTTCTATCGATGCCCGTTTCTTACCTGCTATCCTGAAAGGTATTATGGCACGTATGGAGCAAGGCCCGTTGACAGGTTCGTATGCTCGTGACGTTCGTGTTATTGTGTACGATGGAAAGATGCACCCGGTAGATTCAAATGAAATTTCCTTCATGCTTGCAGGGCGTAATGCTTTCAGCGAAGCCTTCAAAAATGCAGGCCCGAAGATTTTGGAACCGATTTATGATGTAGAAGTATTTGTGCCGTCTGATAAAATGGGTGATGTAATGGGGGATCTCCAGGGACGTCGTGCCATGATTATGGGTATGAGTAGTGAAAAAGGTTTTGAGAAACTGGTTGCGAAAGTACCTTTGAAAGAAATGTCATCTTATTCTACGGCGCTTAGCTCTCTCACGGGTGGACGTGCTTCGTTCATTATGAAGTTCTCTAGTTATGAGCTTGTGCCGACGGATGTTCAAGATAAGTTAATGAAGGACTTTGAAGCTAAACAAACTGAAGAATAAGTATAAATGATAGGTGATAATTGATTGAATATTCACTATAATATTCGGTATTTATCATCTGTTAGGCATAAAGAATCAACTAAAACGTTAAAACCGCCGCCTTT
>ENA-OPSN01001599-OPSN01001599.1-human-gut-metagenome-genome-assembly--contig:-NODE-1599-length-9849-cov-2.411681_pt1 | contig 9849 bp, 6 predicted proteins | sample MGYA00241808_ERZ501907 | MGnify/ENA primary metagenome ERZ501907 (study PRJEB25962, sample SAMEA2042218) | human gut metagenome | biome: human gut; feature: human-associated habitat; material: faeces...
ACCACATCTTTTAAACCACCAGCCACAAGGCAAAGCAACAAAATGGGAATGAAACTCCCGAACCCCCGGATATACTCCCTGCTCTCCGAAAACACTGTAATAACTATTAGGCAGATGAACTCCTGAACAAGAATACCCCCTTGCTTTAAAATCTTTCAAAGTGGCAGCTTTATCTTTGGCCAATATTCCAAAAACCCAATAATTAGGATTTATATTTTCTGTATCTAAAAAACATAAACCCGGCATTTTATCTGACAAAACAACTTGCCAATCAAACGCGTTTTGCCTTTGCTTTTCCAGCAACTCATCCAATTGCCCCACCTGCAAACAACCAATATAGGAAGCAACTTCATTCATAGTAACCCCATATCCGGGAAAGGATACATCACTGTTTGGATTGATTTCACCGGCAGCGTCACGGAAAGTTGAGCGATCGACTCCCAAATCCCTTATTCGTATAGCCTTCTGCACATGTTCCTTACATCTGAAAATCACAGCTCCCCCATCTATGGTATTTGGTAAACGGACAGTCTGAAACGACAATAAAGTGGCATCGGCTTCCAGCGTACCCAGTAGCTTTCCTTTATAATGCGCACCGAAAGCTTCAATACAATCATCAATCACAAACAACCCTTTTCTCCGGCCTATTTCATTTATCTCATCAATATACCCCGGATAACCGCAATGATGATTGTGAAATATAGCCTTAGTCGCAGGTGAAATTTTTCCTTCCACGCTTTCAGGGCACAACGTTCCCCGCTTGGGATCAACATCTGCCCAGACAACTTTCGCCCCGTAAGAAAGCAAAGGCATAGTGGAAGCCAGACAGGATTGCGGCGAAGCAATGATTTCATCCCCCCTTTTAACTCCCAAAGCCGCCAGCATGACATGTATTGCAGCCGTAAAACTATTTACAGTCACAGGTACTTGCAGACAATGTAAATACTTCTGTAAAGCATCTTCAAAACTCCTCCCCCATTTGCCATAAGCCAACGCTCCGCTATGCAAAATTTCTTCCAGACAGGGCAATTCATCCGGCATATAAGGTTTATACAATGGAATCATCACCACCCCCTCTTTATACAACTGACAATTCTTTCCCTCTCTTCTCCACTAACCCACCAACCGCAGGGAATATGAATCAAACGGGAATAAAATTCCTCCAATCCCGGCAACTCCCGGCGGGAAGCAGCAAAAATACTGTGCGTATCATTCCGGTGATGAAGAGGGGATACAGTTATTCCCTCAGACTCCATCATCTTTATAAAATCCTCCCGGCGTTCCACTTTCATCGTGTACAGCCAGTAAGAAGCTTCTGTATTTTTAGAATACTCAACCAGTTCAACTCCTGAAATATTTTTCAAATGTTCATCATAATACTTTCCATTTGAAATAAACCGGCCTAAAACCTCCTCCAGATACCTCATCTGCACCAGACCAATCGTTGCAGTTACATTATTCATCCCGTATTTAAACCCAACTTCCTGAATATCATTCTCCAAACGGGACTTTGTTTTATCCAGTCCAAACCATCTTTTCAACCGCGCCTTCTCATAATCCTTCTGATTTCCGACACACAAAAAACCACCGTCAACTGTCGTCACATGCTTAATTGCCTGCAAAGAAAATAAAGTATAAGGAGAATTACTGCCTATCAATTGCCCGTTAAATTTAGCTCCCAAAGCATGGGCGGCATCTTCTATTACTGGAATCTTAAAATCATGGGCAATCCGGTTGAATTCCTCCATATCACACACCATTCCGGCATAATGCACAACAACAATAGCCTTTGTTCTCTCATTAATAAGCGAACGAACCGAAAAAGGATCCAACAAACCATTCCGCGGATTCACATCCCCCCAAACAACCCTGGCTCCGGTCATGGCAATCGCCGTATTCGTTGGTTCTGCTGTCATCGCCGTACTGATAACTTCATCTCCGGGCTTCACTCCGGCCAGTAACAAAGCCAGATGAAGCGCATCTGTCCCCGCATGAACTGCCAGCGAAAAAGGATTCCCTATAAATTTACTAAACTGAGCTTCAAATTGATATACAGCCTCTCCCTCTGCGATATAACCACTGTAAAGGATTTTCTCCAATTCAGGCATCAAAACTTCACGCTCGGGAATATACGGTTTAACTAATGGAATCATCATAATCCTTTTCAGTAATTTTTTAATTCATCCCGGACATAATCCAGGGATAACAACAACTGTTTTAACTCATCGACTGATAATCTCCTCGTATTGGCGGAATTATACTCATCTTCAATCAATTTCGGACCATCCTTTTGTATATATTTTGTATAATTCAAATCCCTGAAATCCGCAGGGACACGATAAAAATCACCCAAATCGAAAGCTTTGGACATCTCTTCCTTGGTACACAGTGTCTCATACATCTTCTCACCATGCCGGGCACCGATTATTTTTATTTCATTATTGACATGAAACAATTCACGGACAGCTGTTGCCAAATCGATTATTGTAGCCGCAGGTGCTTTCTGGACAAACAAATCTCCTGGTTCCGCATGTTCAAATGCGTATAACACCAAATTAACCGCATCATCCAAAGACATCATAAAACGGGTCATCTCAGGAATCGTTACCGTCATAGGCACACCCTCTTTGATCTGCTTAATAAATAAAGGAATAATAGAGCCCCTGGAACACATCACATTGCCATAACGAGTAGCACAAATCACCCCTCCATTTTGCATCACCCTGGAATCCCGTGCTTTAGAAACTGCCAGTTTCTCCATCAGAGCCTTTGTCATTCCCATAGCATTAATTGGATAAGCTGCTTTATCAGTACTTAAAACCACCACCTTCTTCACATTATTCCTGGCAGCAGCCTCCAATACATTTTCCGCTCCATATAAATTGGTCCGTATCGCCTGCATAGGATAAAATTCACAAGAAGGCACCTGTTTTAAAGCTGCCGCATGAAAAACATAATCCACACCTAACATGGCATTATTGATCGAATCAAAGTCCCGGACATTACCAATGATAAAATTCAACCTATCATTTTTATATTCGATACGCATATCTTCCTGTTTCTTCTCATCACGGCTAAAAATCCGGATTTCTTTTAAATCCGAATTTAAAAAATGTTTCAAAACAGCATTACCAAACGAACCGGTTCCTCCGGTAATCATCAACACTTTATTTTTAAACATATTGGATTGTATTTATTATTCTTTTACATGCTTCCCCGTCTCCATAAGGATTTACAGCTTTGCTCATCCGATCATAATATTCCGGTTCATCTAATAAAGCAGAAACCTCATTGACTATTTTATGATAATCTGTGCCAACCAATTTAACCGTCCCCGCCTCCAAAGCCTCCGGTCGTTCAGTTGTATTGCGCATAACTAACACAGGCTTACCCAATCCCGGAGCTTCTTCCTGAATGCCACCGCTGTCTGTCAATACAATTGTACTTTTCTCCATCAGATAGATAAAAGAAAGATATTCCAAAGGTTCGATAAAAAACATATTGGACAGTCGGGCAGCACCGAAGACTTCATAGATTGGTTGCCGCACATTGGGATTCAGATGCATCGGATAAACGAAATCCACCTGAGGATATTTTTCGGTTAAAGTTTTAATAGCTTGACACATGTGAATGAATCCATTCCCAAAATTCTCCCGACGGTGTCCTGTAATTAAAACAAGACTCCGATCCTCATTCAAACGTTTCACATTATATCCGGCTTTTTTCAGAGAAACTTCCAGCTGTATATCCAAAGACTTATCATGTTTGATTTTGTCCACAACCATATATAAAGCATCGATCACCGTATTACCGGTCACTGTAATCGCTTCTTCTTTTATCCCTTCGTCCAATAAATTCTGACGGCTCAGTGGTGTGGGAGAGAAATGGTAGCTGGCAATACGACCGGTAATCAACCGATTCATTTCTTCCGGCCAGGGACTGTATATATTATGTGTACGCAAACCCGCCTCTACATGTCCTACCGGAATTTGCTGATAGAATGCAGCCAAAGCTGCCGAAGTCGAGGTAGTGGTATCCCCATGTACAAGAACTATATCAGGCTGCGTTCCTTTCAATACATCCCGCATCCCCGTCAACACCCGGGCAGTAACATCATACAAATCCTGACCTTGTTTCATAATATTCAAGTCATAATCAGGAACAATCTCAAATAACTGAAGTACCTGATCCAACATCTCACGATGCTGCCCTGTTACACATACAATAGTCTGGAATTGCTCAGGATATTTCTGGAATTCTTTTACCAGCGGTGCCATTTTAATGGCTTCAGGACGAGTCCCGAAAACAAGCATTACTTTTTTCACAACCGGATCAATTCTTCTTGTAAATACCACAAAAATCCAATATTACTTTATCATCCCGATAAGGAAGTGTCTTAAACTCTTTATGTGCTACCAAAAATACCACAATATCTGCCTTCTCATAAGCTTCAGCATAGTCCGCCAGCTTAAACACTTTATGTTCAGACACATTGGGCTCCACCACTAAAATATCGGCGTTATTACAGCTCTGCAATACTTTTGTCGTAATATATTTCGCTGGAGATTCACGAAGATCATCGATATTGGGTTTGAAGGCAAGTCCCATCATTGCGACAATCGGTTGACGATGATGAACCAATTCAAACTTCAACATCTCGTTTTGTACTTTTTCTGCACACCAAAACGATTTATAGTTATTAATCTCACGAGCTTTAGATATAATCTGGGATTCCATCGGAAAATCCGCCGTAATAAAATAAGGATCGACAGCTATGCAATGGCCCCCCACTCCACATCCCGGCTGTAGAATGTTGACACGCGGATGTTTATTCGCCAACTCAATTAATTCCCATACGTTAATCCCAGCTTTGTCACAAATCAATGACAATTCATTTGCAAAAGCAATTTGTACATCCCGGGAAGAATTCTCCGTTAATTTACACATTTCGGCCGTACGACTATTTGTTCGATGCAATTTTCCCTGTACAAATTGACTGTAGAATGCAATTGCCTTTTCAGTAGATTCAGGATTTATACCACCAATTACCCGATCATTATGCACCAGTTCATATATTACATTTCCAGGCAAAACACGCTCCGGACAGTAAGCAATATAAATATTCCCTTCCAATTCAGGACGCTCATCAAAAATAAGTTTTGTCATCATTTCCGTCGTTCCTATCGGAGAAGTCGACTCTATAACAAATAAATCTCCCACTTTCAAAAAAGGGATAACAACACGAGTAGCAGCCTCGACATAGGATATATCCGGTTCATGATTCCCTTTAAAAGGAGTAGGCACAACTATAAAGTAAGCCTCGCTGATCTCCGGCTTCACAGCAGCTTTCATCTGGCCGGAAGAGATCACTTCCTCCAGATAAGCTTCCAAGCCAGGCTCTACGATATGTAATTTCCCTTGATTAGTCATCTCTACAACTTGGGGATTAATGTCTACCCCAATCACTTCTATACCGTGTTTAGCAGCAATTATAGCTGTAGGCAGGCCTATATAACCCAATCCCATAAAGCATGCTTTCATTGTTATCAGATTTTAAACAAGAATTATTAACGACTATTTTAGATGAAGGTACCTCCAAAATGCCAATAAAAAGAGTTCAATTAAATCAGAATTTAATTGGACCTTTTTTATTATATAGTTATAACTATCGGGGGAATGCTAACCACATAGGACAAAGCAGGATATGTGTATAGATAAATCCAGATTAAATCCAGTACAAATCCTATTTATTACCAGATTAATAACTAAATAAATAAGCTTTAATCCAGTTTTTATTTGGATTTTAATCATTTTTTAGTTAATTTTACAGAAGCTAACACACAAAGGGATCTCCGGGGAATCGCTGTTATCGGGAAATTGATTCATTTTCAAACTAAAAAAACAGGCTATGGGTACTGCAAGATCTAACTTATTAAATCAGCTGAAAGGAAGTTTCGGAAATGTTATCCTTTATGAAGTAAACGGACAGCTGAGAATAAGGAGCAAAACGGGACGGTATAGAAAATCGAAAAGTAGTAAGCAAAAAGCACAGAAAAACAGGTTTAAAGGGGCGGCTTCATTTTATCATAAACTGGAAATGCCGATGTATATGACCTGGAGCGATGCTACGCATGGACAAAACATAAGCGGATATAACCTTTTTATAAAAGAGAATATCCATAGCTTTACGGAGACAGGAGAAATTACCGAATTTTCAGGCCTGAAGATATGTTACGGGCCGCTTTATATCCCGGATTATTTCGGAATGCAATATACCACTCCGGATCTTATTCGCCTGGAATGGAATCCCGGGTATAAAAATCAGGGTTTCGACGACGACTTATTACAAATAGCCATTTACGATAAAACCAGGGTAGACGACGGTGAGATATATTGGCTGGAAGGTTTTGAAACCATACGGGCTACAGGAGCATATACCTTTACTCTCCCGGCCGAAAGAGGTAAAGAGATCCATTTATTTGCTTTTTTCAAAAATAAATACCGGAACATTTTTTCGGAAAGTCGTTTTCTGGGAACAGTGGCAAAAGAAACATAAGTCTCCCCTGGCGGAAGAAATGAACGAATTCGTTTCGTTCTGCACCCGGTTTGCATTATCATTCGATAAAATAAGCTACATCTCAGCAAAGTTCAAGTAAACTTGGCTTTGCTTTCGGTTTACATTATCTTTGTAGCAGAATCAAGTCGTGCGGAATTATGAAAATGTGTATTGCAGAGAAACCAAGTGTTGCCAAAGAAATCGCGAATATTCTGGGAGCTACGACCCGGCGGAACGGATATCTGGAAGGGAATGGATATTGTGTTACCTGGACATTCGGACACTTATGTACCCTGCAAGAACCGGGAGAATATACGGAGAAATGGCAAAAATGGAATTTAGGGGTATTGCCGATGATCCCCTCGAAATTCAGGATCCGTCTGATCGAAGATGAGGGAATAAAAAAACAATTTGCCGTTATCGAGGAGCTGGTCTCGAAAGCTGAAATGGTGATCAATTGCGGGGATGCCGGCCAGGAAGGAGAACTGATTCAACGCTGGGTATTGACCAAAGCCAAATGCGGGGTACCTATCAAACGCCTTTGGATTTCTTCGCTGACAGAAGAAGCCATCCGGGAAGGATTCGAAAAACTCATGGAATCGCAAGATTTCGATACTCTCTATGCGGCCGGTTCTGCACGGGCTATCGGCGACTGGCTGTTAGGGATGAATGCCACGCGGGCTTATACGTTGAAATACGGGACAGGAAAAAACGTACTCTCGATCGGACGAGTGCAGACCCCTACCCTGGCCCTGGTCGTCGAACGACAAAAAGCGATCGAGAACTTTAAACCGGAAACTTATTGGGAAATACGGACGAATTACCGGGAAGGACTTTTCTCCTGTTTGCGCGGACGGTTCAATAAAAAAGAGGAAGCCGAAGCCCTCCTGGAAAAAATCACTCCACTCGAACTGGAAATTCTCAGTATCGAGCGGAAAAAGGCCATGGAACATCCGCCGAAACTGTTCGACCTGACTCTATTGCAGGTGGAATGTAACCGAAAATTCGCCTATACAGCCGAAAATACCTTAAAAATCATACAGTCGCTTTACGAGAAGAAAGTAACGACCTATCCGCGTGTAGATACCACTTTTCTGAGTGACGACATCTATCCCAAATGTCCCGGCATACTGAAGGGACTGCGCGATTACCAGGCGTTGACTGCTCCGTTGGACGGGGCTACTCTGCCGAAGTCGAAGAAGGTGTTCGACAACTCGAAAGTGACGGACCACCATGCCATCATTCCTACCGGCCAGCCGCCCCAGAACCTTACGGATATGGAGCGCCGCGTATTCGACCTGATTGCACGCCGTTTCATTGCCGTGTTCTATCCGGACTGTCTGTTCGCTACGACCACCGTAATAGGCGAGGTGGAGCAGATAGAGTTTAAGGTTTCGGGCAAGCAGATACTGGAACCCGGCTGGCGTGTGGTATTCGGCACGCCCTCGGCACAGTCGCAGGAGGAAAAAGAGGAGAAAAGCGGAGAAGAAGAAAACGTGCTCCCCGCCTTTGTGGTGGGAGAGAGCGGCCCGCACCTGCCCGACCTGTACGAGAAGTGGACGCAACCGCCGCGTCCGTACACCGAAGCCACCTTGCTGCGCGCCATGGAAACTGCCGGTAAGCTGGTGGACAACGACGAACTGCGCGATGCCTTGAAAGAGAACGGTATCGGCCGTCCTTCCACGCGTGCCGCCATTATCGAGACGCTCTTCAAGCGCAACTATATCCGTAAGGAGAAAAAGAACCTGATAGCTACCCCTACGGGTGTGGAACTGATTCAGATTATCCACGAAGAGTTGTTGAAATCTGCCGAACTGACGGGTATATGGGAAAAGAAGTTGCGTGAAATAGAGAAGCGTACCTACAATGCCGGACAGTTTTTGGAGGAGTTGAAGCAGATGGTATCGGAGATTGTGATGAGTGTGCTTTCCGATAACAGCAACCGCCATATCACAATACAGGTTCCCGTGCCGGAAAAGGGTAAGGGGGAAAAAGCCGCTGCCGCATCCGATAAACCGAAAAAAGAACCGAAGAAAAGAGCGCCGCGGAAGTCTGCAACGAAGAAAACGGAGCAGGCAACCGGTGAGAACCAGCCTGCCGATGCGCTGGTAGGACAGCCTTGCCCGCTTTGCGGAAAAGGAACGGTTATTAAAGGAAAAACGGCTTACGGTTGTTCCGAATGGAAAAGCGGTTGTACATTCCGCAAGCCGTTCGAGTAAAGTTATATCCGGTATAATCCTTTCCGTATTTTCCGGATGCTGCTCTGAAATCTTTTCAGGTGTCAGTAGTTCAGATGGAATTCAACAACCGCCTCGATTCCTTTGCGCAGTATATCCAGCGGAATGTTCTCGTTGGGAGAATGGATGGCGTTGGACTCCAGACCGAATCCCATCAGTATGGTTTTGATGCCCAATACCTGCTCGAATGTGGAGATAATGGGAATACTGCCACCGCGACGTACTGCCAACGGTTTCTTGCCGAAAGCTTTGGCGAAGCCTTTCTCCGCAGCCTGGTATGCCGGGAGCGTGATGGGGCATACGTATCCCTGCCCGCCGTGCATGGGGGTGACTTTTACCTGTACGGTATCGGGGGCGATAGCCATGATGTAATCGGCAAACAGTTGCGAAATCTTGTGATGATCCTGATGCGGAACCAGTCGGCAGGATACTTTGGCGTATGCCTTGGAGGGCAGTACGGTTTTAGAACCTTCTCCTGTATATCCGCCCCAAATGCCACATACGTCAAAAGACGGACGACAGCTGTTACGTTCCAATGTGCTGTATCCTTTTTCTCCGAAAAGCTCTTTTACGCCGATTGCTTCTTTGTATTTCTTTTCGTCAAAAGGAATATGCGCAATCATTTCCCGTTCGGCTTGCGGAACTTCTTCCACATCGTCATAGAATCCGGGAACGGTAATCCGTCCGTCGGCATCCGTCACCTTGCTGATAATCTGGCAAAGTGTGTTGATGGGATTAGCCACCGCACCGCCGAAATGTCCGGAATGTAAGTCCCGATTCGGTCCGGTCACTTCTATTTCCCAATAAGCCAGTCCGCGAAGACCGGTTGTTAAAGACGGAAGTTCAGCTCCCAGCATACTCGTATCCGAGACAAGGATGACATCTGCTTTCAGTAACTCTTTGTGTTCTTCGCAGAAAGCCTCCAGGCTGGGTGAGCCTATTTCTTCTTCACCTTCGAAGATGAATTTTACATTATTCTTCAGCAAATCGTTTTTAAGCAGATACTCGAACGCCTTTACCTGGATGAATGATTGTCCTTTGTTGTCATCTGCTCCA
>ENA-OPSN01001604-OPSN01001604.1-human-gut-metagenome-genome-assembly--contig:-NODE-1604-length-9817-cov-2.369187_pt1 | contig 9817 bp, 10 predicted proteins | sample MGYA00241808_ERZ501907 | MGnify/ENA primary metagenome ERZ501907 (study PRJEB25962, sample SAMEA2042218) | human gut metagenome | biome: human gut; feature: human-associated habitat; material: faeces...
GAACCCAGGTTAAAAAATACGTTTACGGATTCTGCTTAGTGCTTGCGGCGTGATACCCAAATAAGAAGCTATATCTTTGAGTGGTATATAGTTTAATGTAATGCCATATTCTTCAATCATCTGTAGATAATACTGTTCAGGAGAATATTTAATCAGGTCGATATTTCTTTTCAAGAGTTTATTCAGTAGTATAGCATTCAAATCTTCAAATACAGTTTTCACCTTAGGAATAGCAGTATACAGTTCATCTACTCGCTTCTTGTCTATTCGGTAAATAACGCTATCTACAATTGTCTGCACATTAAATGCAGATTTTGTTTGTAAGGTAAAAGATATGTTCGACATTGAAAACGTACCTTCTTTACAAAACCAAAAAATCTGCTCTTCCCCTTTATGATTCAAAAGCCAACAACGTAACATCCCATCATAAACGAAATAACTATATCTTTCTATTTCTCCTTCCTTAATCAAAAATGTATCTTTACTAATCAATATCCGCTCAAAATATCGGTCAAATAACTTAGATTCCTCCAAATTAAAAGTATTGATGCTAAAATTAAATTCTTTAAGCAGTTTTTCTAAAAGCATAATATTCACTGACTATAGTTTTTATAAGTTTTGACAGCCGATTTTTATTCCACAATACCAAAATGAACCAGAGCGTTCCGGATACCATGCCCATCCACCGTCTCCGTTATATAATCGGCAACGCTTTTCACAGCCTCGGAAGCTCCTCCCATAGCTATTCCCATCCCGGCTGCACGAATCATGGAAATATCATTCCCGCCATCACCAAAAGCGATGGTTCCTGAAACATCAAATCCATAATAGAAAGCAAACTCATTGATACCCATAGCCTTGCTTACTCCCGCCACATTGACATCCGCAAAGAAAGGGTTCCATCTGGAAACAGAAAGTCCGGGAAGTTGTGCCATAACTTCTTTTTCCATTTCTTCATCACAATATATGCATAACTGACAGCATCCGCCTCCCATAAATTCCTTTTCAATGTCTGCCACCGGCGGTGTAGGGTGGTTGACCAGCCTGGCCAATTCGACGACGGTCGGATTGAGTTCGTTGACAAAAATACCTTTATTCGTTTCGATAGCCAGAGCAAACCCATAATGTTGAGCCAATACCAGTACCCTCTGAAAATCCTTTTCGGGAATCTGTTTACGAGATATAGGAGTGCCATCTCTCAGTACACAATCGGACCCATTCAAAGCTATCACTGCATCGTATGGAATCTCTTCAAGTTCGTGAAGATCGGTAAACGCCCTCCCAGTTGCTATTATGATTTTTATATCGGATTCATGAACTTGCTGCAACGCTTCGATAGCCGACTGCGGAACGCGGTGAGTGTCGAAACTCACCAATGTTCCGTCTACATCTAAAAATATAGCTTTGGTCTCCATTATAAAATATTTTGGTCTAATAAATTATATATATTTCCTCATCTCAATTTTGTGAATATCTATATTCATTCGGTGCAACTCCCGTTGCTTTCTTAAACACCAGACTGAAATATTGCACACTCGGATAGCCCAGCCGACGCGCTACGGCAGCAGGTGTATTACCGCCTTCCGACAACATCTTCCTGGCCGTGTACAAGCATTTGAGCTGGAAATGTTCAGCCAATGTCTTGCCGGTTTCAAACCTCAGCAAATCATCAAAGTAAGCCGTCGAAAGATTCAGTCTTCCGGCACAGCATCCGGAAGTGGGCAGCTTCCCCTCCTGCAACTTTCCGGAAGTGATATATTCGTCCAATATCCCTTCCATTTTCCCCAGAATCATCTTGTTCTTATTCTCACGGGTGATGAATTGCCGCTCATAGTAACGTGAGCAATAATCCAGCAGCAATTCGATGTGACGGGACAAGATGGTATTGCTATGCGTATCAATGGAATGATGAAGTTCATCCTCGATATTCTCAAAGCAACACGTCACTTTGGCCGTTTCGCGCTGTGACAGATGCAACGCCTCCTCTTTGCGGTAGAAAAAGAAAGTATAGTTGTCGATATGATTCTTTAACGTAGTACAAAGCAATAAATCGGGATGAAATGCCAGCAGCCAGCCTTTGTCCGGAAGCGTATTATTCTTGTTCATCCGGAATATCTCGCCGGGAGTAAGAAATACCATCGTAGCATTGGAATAATCATAATATTTCCGCCCGCAACAGTCGCATCCCCCTTCACAATCCTCTATCAGCAGGATAGCATAGAACTCAAACTTCACGGCATCCTGATACACATTAGGATTTTCCAGATTAATAATGCTTACCTGGGGATGCAGCGTTTTGCATCCCAAACACCGGTTACACTCACATACAGTCTTTATGTCCAATGTATTGTCTTTCATCACCTATAAAGCCATTCTCAATTATTGCAACTTCAGATATCTAAAATCGTTAAGGATATGTTTTCCAAACGTTCACAATATCCCAATTACAAAATTAGAGGAAAATCCGGATACTTTCACTACCCTTATTACGGATTATATAACCTTAGTTACTGTCTTTATATCTGGTTACGTGACTTCATCTCCAGATACTTGTTTATCACATCGACAGAAAGATTCTCCGGTGTAGTCAGTAAAGAACAGATGCCGTGCTGCTTCAAGGTGGAACCGCTTCTCAAATACAAATTTCTCGGCAATGACATGACGGTAATAACCTTCCGTATCTTTTGCAGGCGTGGCGATGTACTCTTCCAAATCGGTATCTTCAAAGAAGATGACAAGCAACCGGTGCTGACGGTTCAACTGCTGTAGATAAGCCAGTTGGCGGTTCAGGCTGCTTATACCGGAAAAGTTGGTGTACAGCACCAAAAGGCTCCGTTTGTTGACATGCTTGTTCAAGTGTACGCACAATGAGGAAAAGTCGGTCTCCCCAAAAGTAGTCTGCTGGCTGTAAAGGTTCTCCAATAACGCCTGCATTTGTCCGGGCTGTCGGGAAGCGGGGATAAATGTATCAAAGTGCTCGTTAAACGTCACCAGTCCGGCTTTATCCTCCTTCCGCATGGCAACGTATGAAAGGACAAGGGAGGCGTTGATTGCATAGTCGAGCAAAGTCATTCCGCGAAATGCCTGCTGCATAACCCGCCCCTTGTCTATCACATTATAGATTTGCTGGGAACGTTCGTCTTGATAGACATTGACCATGAGTTCGTGCCGCCGGGCACTCGCCTTCCAGTTTATCGTGCGGTAATCATCCCCTTTCACATACTCCTTTATCTGTTCGAACTCCGTATGATGCCCCACCCTGCGGATGCGCTTTATCCCCAGCTCGGTCAGGTTGTCACTGATGGCCAGCAGCTCATACCGATGAAGCATCAGATAGGACGGATATACCTTGACATCCTGAGGAGCACCGCAAGTATATCTGCGGGAAAGCAGTCCCATCCTGCCTGCCACAAACACCCGAATCCGTCCGAAAGAGTAAATCCCCCGCCGCGTGGGACGCAGATGATAGGTAATCGTCCTGCCCTCACTCGCCCGGAGCTTCATCCTGAAATCAACATTCCGCAACTGGAATTCAAAAGGAATCTCATCCACCACTTCCGCAGCTACCGGATACGGATAACTGCTCTCCACACGTATGTTCACAGCGTTCTCATCTCCGTTGGAGAAACGGGTAGCGCACTGACGGAAAGCCCGGATGCCACGAACGCGATAGAGCATAACCCCATCCACCAGCACCGACAAGGCCAGGACAAACAGCGCCCACTGCCCGATTGTAAAGAACGGAGCAAAAGCATACCCGATACCCATCAGCAGGATAATCAGCACAAGAGTCATATAGAAGCGGCGGCCCAGTCTCATTTCGGAACTTCCACTTTATCAATCAGACGTTGCGTCACTTTTACCGGTGAATAACCTTCCATCTCGGCTTCTGCCGTCAATATCAGGCGGTGCTGAAGTACATACGGAGCAACGAACTTTATGTCCTCCGGTGTCACGAAATCACGTCCTTGCAACAGTGCATACGCCTTCGAAGCCTGCATCATTGCCACAGATGCACGTGGAGAGGCTCCTAAATACACAGCTTTGCTGGTACGCGTCTGTTGCACTATCAGCGCGATGTATTGAAGCAGTGTACGATCCACAAACACCTGCTCCATCAGCCTGCGCAATGACAGCAGTTCTTCCTTTGTAAGGACAGGCGTCAGACTATCCAGCTTCACCAGCGAAGCATTCGTGTGGTGACGCTCCAGAATATCCACCTCCTCCTCCAACGAAGGGTATCCCATGGTTATCTTCATCAAAAAACGGTCCAATTGCGCTTCGGGCAATTTATAAGTACCCTCCTGTTCCACCGGATTCTGGGTTGCCAGAATCGTATAAAGTTCTCCCATTTGATGCGTGGTGCCGTCAATGCTGACCTGCCGTTCTTCCATAACCTCAAACAAGGCGGCTTGCGTCTTGGCAGGAGCACGGTTTATCTCGTCCACCAGCACGATGTCGGCAAATACCGGTCCTTGATGGAAGTCAAAGTCATTGGTTTTCATGTTGAAGACCGTAGTCCCCAACACGTCACTCGGCATCAAGTCCGGAGTAAACTGAATGCGGCTGAAATCCGCCTTAATCAAACGGGCAACCAGACGGGCAAGCAGCGTCTTTGCCACCCCCGGCACTCCCTCCAGCAACACATGGCCGTTTGCCAGGACAGCCGTCAGTACCAGGTCCACTATCTGCTCCTGCCCCACTATGACCGTAGCAATCCGGTCCTTCAACGCTTGTATCTTCTCGGAAAAGAGAGTCAAGTCCACCCGTTTTTCTGTGTTCTCTTCCATAAATATCTTCTTTATATATGATTGATTATTTCATTCATTTTATCGACAAGCCGTTTCATCTCCTCCTCAGAGATGCTGCGCCCTCCGTACACCACCGGCCTCACCTCGCGGATGAATGCGGCAATTTCCCCCGCTTCCATACCCGTCTTCCGGGCAATCCTGCCGAAAGAGCGCTCATCCTCTGCCACTTCCTCCACATCCACTTGCATTTCCCTCCTCAGTTCCTCCGCAAAATAGAGATATTTCTTGCGGACTAAGTCAGCATGGTCCTTCTTCTGATAATAAAGGGTACCTATCAACTCTGCAAACTCCAAAGACTTATTCTCCGGTTCGCGGATAACGGGAATGGCACGCTGCTTCCTACGGGCTGTAAATATCATAAAGAGCAGGATGGAAACCATACTCAAGTACAATGCCCAGCGAAGCGGAGGCTGCGAAAGGAAATAGCGAAAAGGAGACATCTGTGCCTGGGCTGTTTCTTTCATATAGCCTTCGGTACGGACAATGGGAAATCCACCCATTTGGGACAATATACGAAAAAGATAAGCCGCATTCTTCCCATCCAGCACACCATAGTTCGTAAAAAGCAGGGGAGTGGAAGCCAGTATAACCTCCCCCTTTCCCCAAGAAACTGACATGGCAACCGGATGAGCAGCTTCTCCGGTAACAGTTTTTTCCGCCAACACTTTACAAGAAATGGAATCTGCAAAGAAATAAGACTGGCAAAGTTGGGGATAGAAACAGAAAGTCTGCTGCGGATAAACCGCCGAATCCCCCACCCAGCACAAACTGTCTTTCGAGAGCAATGCAGTGGCATATTTTTTCAAAGCCGACGGACTGAAATAGGAATAGCTGCACTCAAATCCCAGCGTATCTTTCAAAATACGGCTGAAAGAGCTCCCCGCCAGCATAATCCGGTCTCCCCGTCCCGCCATCTTCAACATCGCCTCCACATCTACATCCGTCAGATGCAGGTTATCGGTAACAACCAGTATTCCGCGGCGAAGCGTCGTATCTTCCTGCTCCAGCTCATAAAAAGTCTTTCTCGACAACGAATATCCCTTCGGCAACGATGAAGACACCAGGCTATCGAACACGGCACAGCCGAACGGTTGCTTGTCATAATGGCTGAACGTAGGGTTCCAGACAAACTTCTTCGGCAGACGGCACTCTATCGCAAACATCAACACCAGAAAAGCAATGATACCGGCTATAAACCAATGGTTCCCCTTCATGCCATCCCTCCTTTCTCCACTTCTTTCTGCAAATCCCGCATCGCATGGAACAATGTTTCGGTCGCTTCAAAATTTCCGTAACGTACCCGTAGAAAATGGCTGGTCATTTGGCGGAAAGCTGGCAGACGGACCTCATAGATATATTGTGTAGGCGTTTTATATAACTGCCAGTCTATACGTTTTCCGTCGCTGAGCTGTTTCAGCGTCTGCAGATAGAGCAAACGCACCGCCTCCCGATAATCCGTCCGGACAAGCGCATCGGCAATTCCCTCCGCAAAATCCACTCCATAGATGGTATCCTCCCCCACTGTATAGGGCAGGGTACTCTTGCGCGAATGCATGAACAGTTCCGGACGCTTCTTGTACACAAACCAGATGACCAATACAAGGATAAGAATGGCAATGCATATCAACACGACCTCCGAATATTCTGCCACCAACGTATTCCCGAATATCTTGTCCAGCAGCTTGCCGAACCATCTGCTGAACCACTCAAGTACATTAATTTCGGGAGCTATCAGCTCACGGCTGTAAGCAAACGCCGGGTCGGACTGCCAAACGGCAATCTGTGCAGTATCACAAACCAGTGTATCAGCCGGAACCATATTCATAGTCCGTTATCAGAGTTTATCAAAATTGTCAATATCACTCTCTACCATCACATAATCTATCTTTTCCGAAGCATGACCGTATTGATAAGCCAGTCCCAGCAATGAGAAAATCATGGACATATAAACGCCGAATGCCTGGACCACCGCCAGCAGATAAAGCACAAAGCTATAGGCTGCCGATATAGTGGCACCGCCACCTGCATCAGTCATTGCAAAGATATATTTCACAATGGTCCCGATATACCATGGAATCATCGTCACTCCTTGCAAGATGGCGGCGATGAATCCCATAACAATGGAAATCAGTACGATACCTCCCCAGGTAGCGAAACCCAGTCGGTAGGCCTTCTTCAAGGCATCTATGATATAGATATCTTCGAACAGATAGACTGGAGCCCAAATAGCCAGTGGCACAGACACCACCACAACAAGCAGAACGAACAAGAACGCAAGCGCTATAAACGGAATGATGGTGGCTATAAAACCAACAATAAGCCCTACAAACAGCACCAAAAGCACACTGACAATCATTATCAGAAATACCCTTCTGACATTACGGAACAACAAGGGCTTCAGCATCCCTAACGTCACTCCCTCCAAGCGTTCTTCCCGTTCATTGTAAGTACGGACCAATGCGTAGACCAAAGAGGTCAGCATGACAGTTCCCAGCAGATATAGAACGGCATACAGACTGTAATAAGTCACCAGCGCCATGATGGACGCTCCGACAACAGAAGAGTCGAACGAGCCTCCGGTCATATCACCCAAAACCATTGTACCGCTCATCAGCCCGTTCAGGCTCAGCCCCTGAAGCAGGCAAAGCGGCAACATCAGATATGTAGTGAATTTCATCAACGGCTTCCAGTTCTCTTTGATAAAATCAAAGGTAGCAGTTAGTTTCTCTCCAAAAGAACGTTGTACATACAGTGCGATTTTAGGTTTCTGTGCTTCCATGCTTCTTTCTGTTAGGTAAATAAATATAATAAAAAAAGATAAACGACAAAGAAAGTAGAATAAAGCCGAACCTCAAAGCATCCGAAAGTTCGGTATGACGGGTAACAAATCCTTCTATAAATCCTGCCATGATGAATACGGGTACCGTACCCACCACTATTTTCAGTCCTTTTTTGGCTCCCCGTTTGAAAGATTCCAGCCTTGAATAGGTTCCGGGAAAGAGCCATCCGTTGCCCAGGGCAAGACCGGCGGCACCGGCTACAATAATCGCCCAGATTTCGAGTGTCCCGTGCAGCCAAATGGCAAGGGAGGACTCCCAAAGCAAGTCGTGCTGATAAAAGAAGGTTTGGAAAGCCCCTATCATGATGCCATTGTTAAGGAGCATGTATCCGGTGCCAAAACTGGTCAGCAGCCCCATGGCAAAGCAGTTGAAGGAGACCATGATATTGTTCAGCGTGATACTCAGAAACATGGGGAACTCGGAGGAACCGTTATATACAGCCATGGGTTCACCATTAGCGATATTGTTCAAAGTCATATCCACATAAGAGTTTCCTAAAATCAAACGCACAAAATCGGGGTCTCCGGCAGCAGATACCACTCCTATCAATGCGCTGACCACAAATATAATGAAGGAAGCCACTAACTCACGGCGTGCATCGTGCATGGCCGAAGGCACTTCACGGGTCCAGTAGGTGATAATTCTTGACCATTTCTCGCGCTTGTATAAATGCGGTTGTGCAATGCCGAGGCAAGATTGTTCAGATAGATAGTGATGCGGGAAGCGGGGAAATGCGTTTGGGCAAAAGCCAGGTCTGCCGTAAGCTCCGTATATGCGTCGGCAAGCTCATCGGGAGACAGACTGTCCGCCTGCTCCACTATTTTTTCTGCTTGTTTCCATTTTTCGATGTTCCGCCGGATAAACGTCACTTCTTTCATACCCCATGAATATTTCAGAGAAGTTTTGTCTGAAATCGGTAACAAAAATAAGAGAATAATGATATATTTGCAATGAAATACTAAAAATGTTTTATCAGGAATGGCAGAATCTACAATTATCACCGGGCAGTTTGTCCGCATCAGTCAAACGCCTGCCAGTATCGGTGAACGGCTCATTGCACTGGTCATAGACTATATTCTGCTCGGATTCTATGTATTTTCTACTTTGGCCTTGTTTTCACGGATTCATCTGCCCTCTGATTTCACGATGCTTTTCTTCCTCGCTATCGTCTACCTGCCGGTCTTGTTTTACGCATTTCTCTGCGAAATGTTCAACCAGGGACAAAGTCTCGGCAAGCGGCTGATGAACATCCGTGTCGTAAAAGCAGACGGTTCCACGCCCGGCATAGGCTCGTACCTGCTCCGATGGCTTCTCTTTCCTATCGACGGACCGGTGACCGGTGGCCTGGGACTTCTGGTCGTCCTTTTGACCAAAAACAGCCAGCGAATGGGCGACCTTGCTGCCGGCACCATGGTAATCAAGGAAAAGAATTACCGCAAGATACACGTCAGCCTCGATGAGTTCGACTACCTGACCAAAGACTACCGGCCTACCTATCCACAAGCTTCCGACTTGTCATTGGAGCAAATCAACGTCATTACTCGGACCCTGCAATCGGGTAAGAAAGACCGTACACGACACATTGCCTCCCTTGCGAAAAAAGTGCAGGTACTTCTCTCCATCACTCCTCATGACGGTAACCCGGAAAACTTTCTTCAAACCATTCTCCGGGACTACCAGTATTATGCCTTGGAAGAAATTTAATACAAACTTCCAACAAAACCCAAGAAGTGTTAAGTCTTACGCTTATTTAAGATTCAAGCTGCATCTTTTTGGTTTTTCATTTGTTAATTAACCAGAAGGTCTTAACTAAATAACAAAGAACAATTATGAAACGAATCATTACATTAATCACACTGGTGTTGGTAAGTGCATCGACCCTGATGTATGCACAGAGTAGCAGCGAAACACGCCAAGCAGAGCGTAAAGCCCAACGCGAAGCCCAGAAAGCACGCGAAAAAGCGGAAAATGAAAGGAACTATGCCATTGCCGTCCAGGCATTGAAAGAGGGCAAGTTTGTATTGGAAGCAGACCAGCTGGTGTTCAAGAGAGGACGGAGCGCATTTGTTTCATCGACAACAAACTTCGTTCTGATGGACGGTGAACACGCATCCGTACAAATAGCTGCCAACAATGCCCTTGCAGGCCCCAACGGAATAGGCGGCA
>ENA-OPSN01001611-OPSN01001611.1-human-gut-metagenome-genome-assembly--contig:-NODE-1611-length-9803-cov-2.411366_pt1 | contig 9803 bp, 6 predicted proteins | sample MGYA00241808_ERZ501907 | MGnify/ENA primary metagenome ERZ501907 (study PRJEB25962, sample SAMEA2042218) | human gut metagenome | biome: human gut; feature: human-associated habitat; material: faeces...
AGCCAGTTGACATAGTTGTTTTTATGATCTCCGGTCGGTTCAAGCGTTTCGTTTTCCTCTTCATCCACCATCCAGTTCCAGCCGTCGTATTTGATATGAGTGGCTTCCATGCGGAGACCCAGCATCATTTTTAGTTTCTTTCCCAGGTTTTGGTCGAAGCGGAAAAAAGCGGAAGTCACATTCTCTTTAGCATGATAGTTGCCGGAAGATTCTTCGAGCACCTGTTCACCCTCCATGTTTTTCAGGTCGAGCGAACCCAGATATTCTTTGGATACGAAATCGGTGGCTTTATACTGATTGCCGGGCATGAAGCCGTCGCGAATCTCACTCGTGAGGTTGTCCATATACGCTGTTTTGTATGCATCCTTGTAGGCGTCTGCGTAGTCGTAGACGGTTACATCGCGATTTTTAGTCTTGGATGCATATTTGGCTCCGAATTTCAGGCTGTTTCCATAGATTCCGTTGGCCAGCGGCAGTTCGAAATCTACTTTGAACTTCAGGTCTTTTTCGTAGATTTCCTGGTTGCTTTCGGTTAGTTCTTTCACTTTCCATTTTCCTCTTTCACCGTCCACTTCTCCGTTGTGCAGGTTTACATCGGTTGTCACATACGGAAAACGGCCGCCTGCATCCACGATGTCAAATCCGAGAAAGTCTTGTTTCAGATTGAAGTATCTTTCGTTCGGACGGTCTTCGCTGGCACGTGCGTAAGAAGCTCCCCAGTTCATTGACAGTTTGCCGAACTGATGTTCTCCGCCCAGGCTGAAATCCATTGTCTGTTGCAGTTCCAAGCGGGCGTTTTTGTTGTTGGGAGTACCTCCCTTAGTCTCTATTTGGGCAGATTGCTGCATTTCGCCTTCATCGTCCGGTCCTGTTTTGTCGAGGTCTTTGTAGGTGACGCGATAGCGGTTTTCCCAGTCGTGACGGCGGTTGTAGATGCCTTGCAGTGTCAGTCGGTGATTCGGGTTTATTTCGTAATCGAAAGCCAGTGAGTAGCTTTGGCGTTCACGTGTCACGTAGTACTGGCGTTTTTGTGCTTCTACCATTACTACTTCTCCTTTCTTATTCACATCGTATTCAAATTCTACATCATCCGAACCTACCGGAGCATTTTGATAAGAAACGGCTGCCATCATTCCCAATTTGTCGTTGAAGAAGCGGTCGCCATAAGTGAAACCCAGGTTCAGTTGGGCTTTCTGGCTAATCCAGTTGTATCCGGTTCCTGCTGTGGCACTGATGGTTCGTTTATAAGGAGTACTTTTAGTAATCAGATTGATAGAACCGCCAATGGCATCTCCATCCATATCCGAGGTGACTACCTTGCTTACTTCGATGGTTTGTATCATATCGGCAGGAATAAGGTCGAGCTGCACATTACGTGTGTCGCCTTCGGCAGAAGGGAGACGGTTGCCGTTGATTGTTACAGAACTAAGATCGGCCGAAGTTCCGCGTACTTGTCCGAAGCGGGCTTCTCCCTGATCGTATTGTACGTTAATACCATTGATACGCTTCAGTGCGTCTCCGATATTGGAGTCAGGGAATTTACCCACCTGATCGGCTGAAACGACATTGGTGATCCCTAGTGTGTTCTTCTGCGAGTTGATGGCGCGGCGTTGCCCCTGAAAAGCTCCGCCTACTACTACCTCTTGCAGTTCGAGTCCTTCATTCAGGATAACGTCTTTTTCGAGTGTCTTTCCGGCCGGAATGGTGATTTTCATTTCAACGGGTGAGTAGCCTACGTAGCTTACTTTTACGGTGTATGTGCCCGGAGTAAGATTGGCGAAAGTATAATAACCGTTGACATCACTGGTCACCCCGGTATGTAGCTTTTCGATATAGATGGATGCTCCCGGAAGGGTCTGTTTGGAAGTATCTACGATGCGTCCGCGGATAGTGCCTTGTTTGACTACGTTCACTTTTTCTTCTGCGAAAGTGTTACCGCTTGTGCTCATGACCAAAAGAACAAATGAGACAAATTTCAAAAATCGTTTCATAAATGTTAGCGTGCGTTAATTATTTGCTGCAAAAGTAGAGGGTTGACGTTTCTTACTTTTTACAGTTGGTTGAAGAACGCGTAACAAATATGCTACGTTTGTATTACAGCTTCCGGAACCGGTGATTGACGGGTTTTCTATCCTGGGAAACTATGGATTTTGCGGAAATGCATAGGCTGTATCAGATTATATCAGGATTGGGCTCCGGTATTACTGTTGTGTTCCGTATAATGAATATCAAAACGTCCGTTAGTCAGCCGTTTGCCGTTACCGAATGTGACACTGATAATTTTCATTTCTGTGTCGAAACGGCTTATGAAAGCTGTTCCGTCTTCCAGCTCTTCTCTTCCGAACTCTATATCGGTAATCGTTGATTCTTTGCCTTCTTGGGGCGATAAAATAGTGAAAGATAGATTGATACCGGGCTTTACGGAAACACTAACAGAGAGTTTGTCTTCTTCTGTGTAATAGTGGAATGAATCATACGTCCATACATACGAGTGTCCCCAATTCAGGTATCGCCCTCCCACATAAATCCAGCCGTCCATCAGGCAACCGAATGTGTTGGCTCCTGTAGTGGTGGCAGAAGGCAAAACGGTGATGTCGATCGATTCATCTTCCGTTTCTTTACAGCTCCAGAGGCTGATGATGGAAAAGAGAATGAGTATATATTTCTTCATAGTGCTTTTTTTAGTGGATGTTAGAAATAATAGGATAATCCCGTAGTGATGTTTAGTCGCGTGAGGTTGACATCATCATTTGAATTGAGTTTTACAGTAACCTTTTCTTCGTGATAGTAAGTCCTTATTCTAAGTAGCTCACTATACATATATTGTACTCCTAAACTGACTCCCAGGTTGGAATTCAGCTTATAGGTAAGATTGGCATTGGTGAGGAGACCGATAGTGAAGGCTCTCACTTTTCGTGTGTTGCCGAATACCTCGCTGTTGTTCCGCAGAATGACTCCGCCGGGACCGGTTGTCACCCGGATTTGCCAATGTTTGGTATTGGCATTACACATTCCGATTTGCGTACCGATGAAATGAATCCATAAATGGTCTTTTCCTTCAAGATGGCTTCCTTTGGAAGAAAATCCGGTGTAGATTCCTCCGAAGATAAATCGTTTGAGAGGACGGAAGTGGTATTGTCCATCCCAGCTTACGCCTTGTGCAAGTGTACGTTGGTAGCTGTGAGTACTTAGCGTTAGTGTGGGAGGATTATGAAACATCACACCGTAGCCGGCATGAAACGAGAACTCATGTCGCTCAAAATCTCTCTGTGAGAAAAGCCGAGTATGACAGGACAGCGTGAATACGATTAATAATAGAATCGCTTTTACGGGTGTTTGATTCATCGGGATTAGTTTAGATTGTGTTTCTTTTTGCAAAAATAGCAAATAGTTCAGACTTTCTCGCAGCGGATGATGACTTTTTGCCCATTATTTAATGTGCTGGCAAATAAGTAAGTATCTCCTCCTTCTGTCAGATGGAGCCGTTTGCGAAGTTCGGTCACTGTGGCAGGAAAGTTGCGGACAGTCACATTTGCTTTTTTCAGATCTGCCAGATTTTCCTTTACTTCTTTTTTATTGAAACTGCACTGGTTGACAATACGGAATATTCTTCCGGGGAAGTTTTCAATGAAAGAATCGGAGGTATAAAGATGACTGTTGGGGTGCAGTTTCCGGACGGGGTAGGCTGCGGCAATCCTGCGGAAGGCACCGGCTTTCAGAAGAGATGCATTCGGCTCGTAAAGGTAATCTCCTAAAGAAGCGGTATAAGTACATTGGCTACGCTGCTCTTGTTCGCGGGTGAATACGAGGTGTTGTTCTTCTTGAGTCCCTTTCGTGAGGAGGTTTACACAATGAATGGCGATTTCCGCCGGTGATGTTTGTCCGAGTAGGATGAGTAGTTCCTTACATTCGTTGTTGACGGATAGGATATGAACTTCCTGCGTATGTTTCAGCTCTTTCAGTGCCAATGAAAGATCGAGCATGGGAGAGAGTTTTATCATTACCCGGTTGGCTTTGCTAAGCAGAAGAGCTTCGAGTTCGGCTACGTTCGGTTCGCAGTCGGAGATGGCGACCGTTTTTCCGCCGTGTTCATTGCGGCGGGCAGGGTCGAGGAAGATACAATCTACGGGGGACATTGATTGCAGATAGGCTACTCCATCCTCATTTCTTACGTTTATATGGTTTAGATTCAGGATGGGAAAGTTGTGTGCCGCTATTTCACAAAGTTCTTCCTGGCGTTCTACATAAGTGGCAGACTTGAATCCGGTGGCAAGAAAAGAACAGTCTATGCCGAAGCCTCCGGTGAGGTCGGTCAGCGAATCTCCTTGCAAAAGACGGGCTTTGTAGCGGGCAGTGATTTCAGAAGAGCATTGCTCCAGCGACAGATGTTTCGGATACCATATCTCTTCTATTTCTCGCCATGAAGGAATCTTTTCGGCGGCAACCTGTCTTCCAGCAATTTGGGTGATGGCAGTCGGCATATCTATATCCGGATACTTTTTAGCTTGTAAAGCCAGTGCACGTACATCGTCCGATGAATGTTCGCGGATAAAAAGTTGAGTTTCGGGGGAGATTTGTATCATGGTGTTATTGTGTTATAGGATATTACAATGAACCGTTGAGCACCGGTTATGGTCTTGTCGAGCGCTGATTTATGGTATTAACTTATATTTCTGTCTGGCTACATCCCGGCTGCAAAAATTGAAATGCCACCACTCGCTGGGTAATGCACGGAATCCGGCTTCTTTCATTACTTTTCGCAGGAGTATCCGGTTCTGACGTTCTGTTTCACTCATTTTTCCGCTATGTACCAGTTCGTTTTCGTTTGTGATGTGGGCTTCCACACCTAAATGGTCTACTTGGGTTCCCATAGGTAAGGGCTGCCCTAAGGAGTCCTGAATACTGATGTCTACCGCTAGCCCGTAGTTATGTAGTCCGCCTCCACGGTTTGGGTTAGAGACATATTTGTATTTGGACGTTCCTTTCACTACGTTCCACATCTTCTTCTGTACTGACATGGGGCGGGCTGCATCGTAAATGATAAGACTATAAGACGGCTGTAGCTCTTTCAAGGCTTTTTGTGCTTCTATAAGAGCGTATGCCGCATCCGGATGCAGATAGGCTTCCGTTAAGTTGTCGTAAAGCACTTCGCCAGTGAAATTATCAGCTTGCGTATACATTAACTTAACAACGAGGCTGCTATCCAGATCGGCTACATTGACGAGTCCCAGTGAATCCATGTAGAGAGCCATTGCGCTTCGCTTTGGCGCTGGTGGTAAGACGGTGGCACTTTCTTCGCCGGATTGCATATCGTCCGTCGTATATTCATATTCCGTCAGGGCGGGGTTCTCCTTTTCCTTTTGGCTGGAAAAGAAGGAGCATCCTGTCAGCAGCAAACAGAAGATAGCTAAACTATATTTTAGAATAATCATTCAACCTTTTGTATTTAGTGTGCCAAAGATACTTCTTTTTGGCTTTTGCTCCAATAAGCTACCTTTAAATCCTGATTGTTTAAGTGGGCAGGTCGCGCCATTATATTGGCACAGTTATGCCTCTGCGTTGGCACAAAGTAAGAGATTAAGTCGTTGCAACAATCTTCTTAACGTTGGATACTAACCACTGCTTTCTTCAGATTGGCGACCCCTTTCCAGATGTCCAACAGATGCAAAACCTGTTCATCTTCGACTTTGCTGTGGTTGATTGATAACAGTTCCGCATAGATCTCCAACAACTTCTTTAAGTCTTTGATCGGCTTCTCCGGAAGTCCGGCCAGCATTGCTACGATTAGATTCTCCAATTCCCGGTTGTGCAGGGGACTGACATTCATCATTTGTTGCTGTATCAGGTCAGTGAGTCTTTTCAGCGGTCCCCAGCCGGTATGTTGATGTGAACCTAAGATTGTACCTATGCGCTTACTGTCTATGCATCCTTTGCCGACACGGTCTATCCAGATTTCGGCGGCATAAGAACGGGAAGTCTTATCTGCTACCAACATACAACTGGCTTCCAGTATGTAAGACGCCTCATGCCAGGTGTGTCTTAACTGATGAAGTGCTTCGATGGTGGCTTTGGTGATGCCTATTTCCCTAACCTCATTTAACATCGGATCGTAAATGGCACTGCGGATACACCATACTAATAATGGTTCCGGCATATTGGGAGTTAACCATGCTAAACGTGGCAAGTCATTTTGTATATCGTCGAAGCGCTCTATCAGCGGATACATTTCGACCACTAACGGATGCGAATCGTATGAATGGTAACTGGTTTTCTCATTGTATTCGTTTTTATTGGCTACATGAGAGTTCTTGCTTTCCGGAATATCGAAAGTAAGAGTTGCAGAGTTCCATTCTACTACTTTTTTGTTGTAATCGGTATATGAGTGAGTTTGCAGATAGGTTCTCCATACAAAGTTTCCGGTCAGGAACTCGCGTGGACCTTTACTGTAAGAGAAATCTTTGAATTCGGAGTAGATTGTCTCTGGTGATTTGATGAGTCCTGCTGTCATCCACCAGGAAGGATGGGTGAAGGGTGCTTGAGGAAGTGCGTTTTCTGCTCCCAACAAGAAAGAAAGTAAACGTTGGTATTCCCCCTTTAAGTCTTGAAGGAGGATAGGGAGCTCTTGCGATGAATCATCCAGTGCCATTCGCGAGAGTGCCGTTTGCATATCCATATCGTCTGGCTCGGCGTTTGCCTGCTGATATTGTTTTAATCTTTCTATCAGGGTTGCCGGGGCAATAAACATAGGCATATGGGTGGGAGTGGACAATAGGGGTAAAGGTTTCTCCTTATTCTCCAAAAGATCTAGTGTCCGGCATAATAGCTGCTTGTGAACAGGGAGTTTCTCTTTTTGGTTCGTTTTCTGACGGATGGTGAGTTTCTGCAGATTACGATAGTTCCATTTACCTTTCTGCAGTTCGTCTTTCTGTACCATTTTCTGATGCAAGTCACTTAGCTCTTTTGCTTCTTTAGGGAAGCGTTTAACCAGTAGTTTTGCATAATCAAGGAGGAAAGTTGCCATCAGTTGGTCTAATAGGCCGTTTCGTGAACTTCCTCCGTTCATCAGTAGTTTGTAAGCGCGTTGAAGGATGGGTGTCCATTGTGAGATTTGTTTTGTGTCCTGTTGATGGTACCATTGCACTAAGGCACCGAGGAGCAGGTCGAAATGATAGATCTCGTTCCCATCCAGCACTTGGCTGGCAAGAAATATCAGGTCTTCGGGGGAAGCAATTTCCTGTATCCGGTTGTCCTCACGGATGATGGGGAGTATCGGTTCATACACGAAAGAGGCGGAATCGTTGTCGGGCTGCTCGGAGTGGGCGGGAGCTGCTTCATTATGGGCAGAAGTATGGCCAGACTCATTATTCTCCAGATAAGCCTTCAGTTCTTTTTTAGTGTTTGCCAACATCGTTTCTGTATATACGGAGAGTGCTTCTCTTAATGTGGCAGATTCCGTCTCTCCATACGCCAGGATCAGTTTGACAATTTTGCTTTGAGTAGATTCTTCCCGGCTCATCAACCCTTGTGCGGCAACACAACAGATGGCGTCACGAAATTCTTTTCTTTCTTTTGCCAGTTTATTGAGTACGGCCAATGTGTTTTGGTGGACTGCCTTCACATCTGAAGCGAAAAGAACGGAAGTCTGACTTAGAAACTCTTCGATCCGGAATTGCGGATGATTGCATAAGCCCTTCAGCAGTCCGAGCATGATATTGACCGGGCGGCTGTGAGGGGCGGACAGGACGGCTAATATTTCCGGTTGTAACGCGAGTTGTTCTTCTATGCTGGGGGTAAGTGCGGTAAACATGCCTGCAAACCAGCCGCATAGGTTCTTGTTCATATTTCGGTTGACAGCGAGCAGAGATTCTCTTAATACACGCATACGGTCTAGTTTCCCGTTTTCGATAAGATATTTGTAAGGATAGTAGGGGTGTCCGCCATTTCGGTTATCCATCCAGTTCTGTCCGCAGTCGTACTCAAAGAGATACCAAATATGTTCTTTAAGTGTGATTTCGCGTTTTTGCAGTATAGCAGTGGTGTTGATGTAGCTTACCAGATAACCCGCAATGGTTTGTGGAGAAGGTGTCACGGTGAGTATTCCCTGCTCTATCCAATCCATCAGGACTTCGTAATCCATTCCGTAGAAACCGCCGAATTCTTTGCCTTCACCTTCTTTGAAGAAGCTGTCGAGCCAGGAGGGGACGTACCACGGGATCAATTCATTCAGTTGCTCGGTGTTGATTCCCCATTGGTGTTTACGGAATTCTTTCAGCGAATAGATAACGAGAGCGGTAAGATTGATGATACGATGCTGTGCGGAAGTCCCCCGTGTACCGTATGTGTTCTCGTTAAGTTGCACGAATTTACTGTAGTATTCTTCCAGTTTGTTCAGGCGGGGTACCAGGCTCTTTCGTTCTTCCTGTGTGAGTCCTTGCAGAAAGGGGATGATGGCATCACCCTGTTGCTTTTCTACTATTTCGTTGAGGCGTTCTTCTAGGGTCATAATCATGAATTAATTATAGTTTGTTGAGTGAAGTGGTCACTTTCTTCAGATTGCTGTTCGTTGCCCATTCTTGCAGGCGTTGCAAGAGTTGTTCGTTTGTAACTTTGCTGCGGTTGATGGTCAATAGTTCCAGATAGAGTTCGAGCAGTTGTTTGAGTCCGGTGACGGGTTTGTCGGGCAATCCGCTGATAAATACAGTGAGCAATTCTTCCAGTTGGCGGTTGTGGAAAGCGCTTCGTTTGTACATGCTTTCGTACACTTGTGTGGTGAAGCGTTTTAACGGAGCAAGTTCCATGTTGATAAGCCGGGCCAGGATTTCTCCTACCCGGTGGTTGTTTATTCTTCTTGTGGAGAGTCCTTCTACCCATAACTCGGCTGCATAGGAACGGACTGTTTTGTCTACAAAAAGCAGCGAGCCGCTTAATAGGAGTAGACTCATTTCTTTGAGCGGGCAATGGAAAGACAACAACATGCGCAAGGCACAGGCAAGGGTACGTTTGCTGTCTTCCTGTGGACTGCCGAAAGCCATGTAATGGGAGATAATCTGGGCTATCAACGGGTCCGGGCGGTTTGGGTAGCAACACAATAGAGGTTCCATGTAGCGGGAGTCATCCATGTTGTATTTACTGTTAATAATCAGATGTTCCTGCCATAGCTGATGGCTGTTGCGTTCGATATATTTGTGCCATTTGTGAAAATCAAGTTGGAGCAGGCGTCTGTCCGTTTCGTATGAGTTTTCTTTGGGTTTCACTTCTTTCCACTCGTAGTCTCCTGTCAGATGGTTGTGTGGCAATGTGTTACAGGCGAAAGACTTGAATGCTTCAAATTCCGTCTCCGGTGCTTTTACCAGTCCGGTGGCTACCCAAGCGGTCGGATGGTTGTAGGGCGGTTCGGGTTGCGTGTTTTCGTCCAATAGGAACAGGCAGAGATGCAGGTACTCATCTTGTAACAGTTGCCGGGCGGTGACGATGGCTTCTTCCTTGTCTTCCAGAGCACAACGGGCAATAGCCAGTTGGAAATCCCACGAACAGGGTTTCTTTCCTGATATGCAGCAAGCCGGCGTATCAGTTTGGTGGCTTGTAGGTATGCCGGGGTGTGGGTGGGAGTAGAAAGCAATGGCAATGAATTTCCTCCTTTTATTTGGCGGATCACACCCAGCCATAACTGTTTGATAGGGGTGAAACAGGTTGCGTTGCTGTAACCGGGTTTCCAGTTGGCAAGTCGTTTGAAGGAACGTTCGTCGTAAGCTCCTCTGTTTTTATCTATTCCTTTCAGTTTCTCTTCCAGCCGGGTGAACATG
>ENA-OPSN01001616-OPSN01001616.1-human-gut-metagenome-genome-assembly--contig:-NODE-1616-length-9780-cov-2.073830_pt1 | contig 9780 bp, 9 predicted proteins | sample MGYA00241808_ERZ501907 | MGnify/ENA primary metagenome ERZ501907 (study PRJEB25962, sample SAMEA2042218) | human gut metagenome | biome: human gut; feature: human-associated habitat; material: faeces...
TGCGATTTCCGCCAGAAACACAGCGGTCATCACTCCAATAGGAACTCCGATCAGGATCGCAAGGAAGGTTCCCACAATAGAAGTCAGGATAACATATAAGATACCAAAGCTGGGATCTGCGGCATCCGGCTTCCACACAGAACCGAACAGGATATCTGTAAGACCCACCTGAAACAGGGCGGGAGTGCCGCTGATAATCATATACAGTGTAATGGATGCAACAGCCAGAACAGCGAAAAAGCCGCAGGCGGTGAAAATCACCTGTGCAGCTTTTTCTACGCCGGACTTGCTGCCATGATGGGAACGTATGGAACAGGTTTCCGTTGTCATTGCAGATCGTCTCCTTTCCAGCCCGGATTATTTCTCTACAGAAATCAGTCCTACAGACTTTACAAGTTCAGCGCCTTCCTCAGAATAAATGAAGTCAAACAGAGCCTTTACCAGATCATTCTGCTCAGAAATCTCACCCTTGGTAGCCATTACGAAGGGACGGCTTAAGAAGTAGGTTCCAGCCTTGATGTTTTCTTCTGTAGGCTCTGCGCCCTCCAGCTTTACTGCTTTTACCGTATCATCCAGTACGTCTAAGGACACATAGCCTACGGCTCCGGGAGTAGAAGCAACCTTTGCCATGACAGCTCCTGTGCTGTCCAGCTCATTTGCATATTTGCACTTATCTTCCAGCTCTAACAGTTCTTCAAAAGCGGTTCTGGTACCGGAACCGGACTCACGGCCTACGACTACGATCGGAGCGTCATTTCCGCCTACATCCTTCCAGTTGGTTACTGTTCCGTCATAAATGCCGGCCAGCTGGTCCTTCGTCAGATCCTCTACTGTATTAGACGGGTCTGTAACCACTGCAATTCCGTCAATTGCTACTATATTCTCAGCGATTCCCTTTGCTTTTTCCTCGTCTTTTAAGTTCCTGGAAGCGTTTCCGATATCTGCTGTTCCATTTGCAGCTGCCTCAACGCCTGCACCGGATCCTACAAACTCTGCCGTCACAGTGACCTTAGGATATTTTTCCATGAATGTTTCACTGAGTGCATTTGCGAACTTCTCCATAGAAGTAGAACCTACCATGCTGATGGTTCCGCTTAAATCAGCAGCAGCCTCTGTTTTCTCCTCTTTCTTTGCTTCCGTGGCATCAGCAGCCTTGCTGTCTGCCGCTGTTGTTGTCTGTGCCGCTGTTGTCTCTTTAGAAGAACTTCCGCAGCCTGCCAGCATACCTGCTGCCATCACTGCTGTACCAACTGCTGCCAGAATCATTTTGCTGTTCTTTTTCATAATATTCTTTCCTCCACGTTACGCTCTGCGCTTTATTTTCATTGTGTTGTGTTCTTCGCTACATGGAGGAGTATACAAAAGTTTTACATTGAGAGAAAGCAAGGAAAGGTATAAGTTTTGTAAATTCTATGTAAACTAACACGTTTTATGGAAAAACAACAAAAAAATACCGGCAAAAGCAGTCTTTGCTTTTCCGGTACTACAGTCTATTTTTTCGCGCCTGTGTTTTTTATAAAATCATGGCCGCATTTGGGACAGCGGATGCTGACCTTCCCATGATTTCTGGGAATACGTATCTTCTGTTTACAGCCTGGACAGCTGAAAATCTTATATCTGCGTCTCTCCTCCAGATGGAAGCGCCAGCCTTTTAAGCGCTCTGAAACCTGAAAATGCAGGCGGATATACGCATTATTTTCCTGACTGCGCCTGGTAATGTTCCGGGAAAATAAAGAATTGCCAAAAGGATGATCAGCACACTGCGGATCAATGAGCCAAACCAGTAGGAACGTATAAAGAAGCTTACTGCTGCCAATATGACAATTACAATCGACAGAAATCTTCCCAGCTGGTCTGCGCCGTATCGGCCAATCATAAAACGCTGAAATTTTTCTTTTAGGTTTTGCATGGGGTGTGTCCTTTCTTGCACTGAAAATGATATTTCACAAAAATCCGTCAATCTGTTCCATTCTATTTTCATTTTCTATCCGCTGGCAGATCTGTTCAAATTCATTTTCCGGTGGGGGAGGCAGGGGGATCGTACTTTTCATAGCCTCCTCAAACTCCCTTAAAACCTGTTCATCTGAAAAACCGCTTATTTCTCCCGGCTCTCTCTGCATATTATCATTCTGATCTGGTTTTTTGCTGTTAAATTTTTCCACGGGTCACCTCTGTTTGCCAAATCTCCTTAAGTTCCCTGATGCTTTAGGGTTGACTTTTTGCAGTTAACGCTTACTATAATACTATAGCACCTCTGTTTTCCGTGCTGTTACAGATACTCATTCAGGAGGTCAATTATGAAAAAAATCATTCTGACCGGCGGTGGCACTGCCGGCCATGTCACTCCAAACCTGGCCCTGCTCCCATCTCTTAAGGAAGCCGGGTATGAGATCCGTTATATCGGTTCTTATCAGGGAATAGAGCGAAAACTTATTGAAAATGCAGGCATTCCTTATGACGGAATCTCCTCCGGTAAGCTGCGCCGGTATTTTGACCTGAAAAATTTTTCAGATCCCTTCCGTGTGATCAAGGGCTATGCCGAGGCAAAACGCCTCTTAAAACGCTATAAGCCAGATGTTGTATTTTCAAAAGGCGGATTTGTAGCCGTTCCGGTTGTACTGGCCGCGAAACACTATAAAATCCCCACCATTATCCATGAATCTGATATGACGCCGGGACTGGCAAATAAAATCTGCATCCCCTCTGCCGCAAGGGTTTGCTGCAATTTTCCCGAAACCATGAAATATCTTCCCGCCGACAAGGCAGTTCTCACCGGCTCTCCCATCCGCGCAGAGCTTTTAAAGGGAGAACGGACTTCCGGACTGGCTTATGCGCACTTAAAAGAAGAGAAACCTGTCCTGCTGATCATAGGAGGCAGTCTTGGGTCTGTGGCTGTCAACACCGCTGTGCGCCGTATACTGCCCCGTCTTCTGCCCTCTTTCCAGATCATACATATCTGCGGTAAGGGCAATCTGGATGAATCTCTCATCGGCACCGAGGGATATGTGCAGTATGAGTATGTAGACGCTCCGTTAAAACACCTCTTTGCAGCGGCAGATATCGTTATTTCCAGAGCCGGAGCCAACTCCATCTGCGAGCTTTTAGCCCTCCGCAAGCCCAATCTGCTGATCCCGCTGTCCGCAGCTGCCAGCCGGGGCGATCAGATCTTAAATGCAAATTCCTTTGCAAAGCAGGGCTTCAGCAAGGTTTTAGAGGAGGAAGCCATCACAGATGATAGTCTCTGTGAAGCAGTAACTGAACTTTATGCCAATCGTTCCTCCTATATCAGCGCCATGGAAACAAGTAAATTAAACCATGCAGTGGAAACTATCATGACGCTGATCAATGAATGTTCCGAAGGAAAATAATCGCTTCTACGGCCACATTTCATTTCCGAGAAGGGTTTCCATATGCTTTCTGATACGGCTCACTCTGGAGTAGCAGGCCTTTTCTGAAATATTCAGGATCTGGCATACCTCCTCTGTGGGCCTTCCCTGTATCAGTTTTAAATTTGCCACCTTCTGCCAGTTATCAGGCATATTCTCAATTGCATCCAGTATGGCGATACATCTCTCTTTACTGGCTACATACTCCGGAATACTCTGCTTTCTATTCTGTATCCTGAAGTCTTCCATTATAAAATCATCATTATCTACATCCTCACAGGTTCTGTTTTCAAGCCTTCTGCGGTAATCTACACAACGGCTTTTCACAATCCGGCCAAGAAGTATCCTCTTGCCCGTTTCTGTCTGCTCCAGAGAATAATCATACTGGGCATAAGAAACAAATGTATCCTGAACGATGTCGTCTATATAATCTACAGGAATATTATATCCATAGGCAAGTCTGCGGACGGTACCTTCATACTCCTGATACATCTGCTCAAACCGCCTTCTGGCTTTTTCATCCATCTTCTTAATCATTCCTGCTTTTGAAAACTGCCTTTTATTTTTTCTGCCAGCTCTGTAAGATCATCTCCGGAAACAGCTCCGGGTGTCCAGCTGACTATATTGGGTCCCCCCTCATAGCGGGGGATCACATGCATATGAAAATGCATCACGGTCTGTCCGGCTGCCTCTCCATTATTCTGAACCAGGTTAAAACCTGCACAGCCTAATCCTTCTTTCATCGCTGCGCCGACCTTTGCTCCTATAGCAAGCACTTTCGCAGCAGTTTTCTCATCCAGTGCGCATACATCCGCAAAATGATTCTTGGGCAAAATCAGGGCATGGCCTCTGGTCGCCGGTCCCAGATCCAGAATAACCCGAAACATATCATCTTCATATACTGTTGCGGACGGTATCTCTCCGTTTGCAATTTTGCAGAAAATACACTTATCGTCTGTCATTTTGACATTCCTCCCTCCTGCGGCCCGAACCGCTTTTCATACCATACGATAAAAGCATATCCGGAATGATTATCCATTTTCAATGTCGTTTACAATCATTTCCAGATATGCTTAATATTAACATAACTTTAATCTCTTGTTAAGTGGGTTGCATTCCCAATATGGAAAATTCTCCCCATCCCCTGTAAAAATCGCCCAATTAAGGAAGAATTATGTAAATTTTTCACAGTACAAATTTACCGTCATTTGGATTGCCTCTGCTCTGGTTACAACTCGGTTCATATCCTGGCAGGTATCTTTGATCCATCCCAGTTTTTCTGCCTCCCGGATGCATTCCAGACTTCCAATCCTTCTCTGCTGTTTGGGGCGGAATGCCCTGACAGTAAAGCTTATGAGTTCTCCCAGTGTCAGCGGATCATCCGGACGGAAGCGATCATCCGGTGTAGTCTCTGGATCAATAAGGTTTTCATCCCAGGCCGCCTGAATCTGCTCCGCATCATACTCATAACGGCTTAAGTCACAATACTCACCCTGCCAGGGGCGTCTGAGCGTTGGTTTCACTGCTTTCAGGAACAGAAATACAAACTGCGCCCGTGGCATTTCCTCCAAGGGATGGAGATATCGCACGCAGGGGTCTAAAAGACCGCATTTCATCGCCTGCTTGAGCATTTCCACATCCTTTTTGGTCAGGCTGCGGCAGTCCTCATAGGGAAGCTCCGGCAGATCCATGCTCAGATTAGGCCGCTCCTCGATCCTGCTGCTTTCTGCCTGTCCCTGAGGACGAAGGGACAGATCCGGTTCCCAGCCACCAGAAACGGTATGGTTCATATGACTGCACAGCGGCTCAATTCTCAGCCTCCGTATTTCTTTTACCATCATATCGGCCAGAAGAGCTCCACCGTAATCATTTACATGGGTGGTATCATTAAAATAATTCTGGCAGGTCTCCGGCCCCATGGAACAGAATGCTTCAAAAGTCAGGCGGTGAAGGTCAATCACAGGAACGTTCATCTCCTGCCCCACACGTCGGATACTGTCTGCATGAGCCTCCAGCAGATCATACCAGCCCTTTTCGTCCCGAACCGGAATCCGGCTCATAGGGGTAACAAGCACCAGTACAGCGCCCAGCCTCCTGGTTTCCATTACATAGCGGCGAACATTGGACGCAAACTGATCATAGGCCTTTAAATTCCTGCGCTTCTGGTCATTTTTCCGTAGCATTTTCAAAGCATTGATCTGTAAATCTGTACTCTGCCATCTCTTTTACCTGCGCTTTTTTATGATTATATTTCTATCATGCAGCTGCCGCAGGGCTCCAGATCCACTTCCTTTACGGCACCGCCCAGGGTGATCTTCAAGTGCTGAGGCCGATCAGAATTATTGACTGCCACTGCCTTTCCTGAACAGGGGAAATAAGCTGCTTCACAATATATGTTATCTCCCAGCTGCGCTTTTGCCTCTTCCTTTCCCGCTGCCTTTAAGAGCAGTTCCAGAAGAAAACGGCTGTTTTCAACGCTGTATGTAAAATGTGACAGGTAAATGCCGCAGCCCTTTCCATAAGGGTGATAGGTCAGCTTAGGGCTATGTACCTCTTCTCCAATCGGGCTGTAGGCCACATCCTCCGCCAACACCTGTACATTAAAATCTGTAAGATAAATACCTTCCGTTCCTTTCAGGCTTCCTGCAATCGAATCAAGCTCTTTTTTGCTGAATACACTGTCATCTCCAAAGAATTTCTCTGCCTTTTTATAAGAAATCCGCCCATGACAGCACCGTTCGCCCGTATCCTGATCTACGCCCAGCACATCTGCAAGACGGAAATTCGTCATATATCCTTTTATCATAGAAGGCTGGCATACTCCCAGGATACATCCGCCCTCCTCTGCATAGCTTCTGAGTTTTTCCAGTACCCGGCTGTCGTTCCACTGCTCTCCGCCGCTCCATGCGCTTCCTGCAAAGCCTGCATTGATAATTACATCATAGTCAGAAAGCTCCTGCTCCCTTATATCCTCAAAATCAATGTAATCCACCTTTACCGGCCAGCCGGACAATGCCTCATTGATATGTATCAGATCATTCTGCCAGGTCTCATGGAAATGGCCGGAAAGTGTCCAGGAGCGTGTTTTTCCCCAGGCAGTCAGCACTCCCACATGAAGGCGCAGAAGCTGGGGCTCTCCCTCCTCATGAAGAGCCTTTATGGCTCTGAATTCATCTGCAGTCCGGCTGATATATTCCACAAAATCAGGATAATCCTCTAACAGATGCAGGTACCCTCCCAAACCGATCCGGTCAATTTTTGCCCGGAGCATGGCTCTTCTTGCCGCAATCCAGTATTTTTCAGCATCTCTTTTGGGATCTCCATTTCCGGAAAAGGTAGGCGCCCCTCCAAGTCCCACAGGGAACAGATAGGGATGAAGGCGGACCTCATGAACCGGAGCGTCCACACCTGCACACAGGCGGATCTCATAGCCTGAAAAGATACATTTGATGATACCGTCAAATCCAAATTCTGTAAATGTTGGGAAATAAGGCTCCAGTCCTACCCAGCTGTCATCATAAAACACATAGGCCTTTTTTCCATAGGAATGAACCAGATCTACCAGCTGCTTTCCAAACGAAACCACAAAACGGTTGGTGAATTTCATATAATCCAGCTGCTTTTTGCCGGAAGCCATATGAGTCGCGTGAAGGCGGACCTGATTGATAAAATCCTCAGAGGTCAGGCCATAGCCGTATTCCTTCTCAAACTCCTTCAAAGCCCTGGGGCTTACGGTGAAGTCATAGGAGCCCCAGTCTGTGAAATGGTTTCTATGGCGTTCATCCTCTCCCCAGATCCAAACGAAGTTGTAGAAAAGAGAGGTAAAACGTACCACCGTGGTATCCGGATTTTCCCCGCACCAGTTTTTCAGCCAGGAAAGCAGATATTCCTGCGTATCCGGGTAACGGGGATCAACGGGCATCAGATGCTCCTTATCCCAGTGATTTGTAACATGATTATACATATTGATCTCTTCCCAGATCCGATATGCCAGGAAATTCACCGTATAATCGTGATATGCCCTGATTCCTGCAACCGTCACAGTGCCCTGCGCCTCATCAAAGGTCCACTGCTCTCTGGGAACCTCTGCATTGTCCGTGCGGTCAAACACCTGCCAGAATTCCAGAGAATCCTCTGAACCATTTACAAGAAACTGCTCCTTAAAATAGCCGTCCAGAAGGCCGATTATTACTGTATCTGCTTTTGCAGTTTTGGGAGCAGACATGAGAAATGTCTGCTGCAGACGGTCCATATGGGCTCTGGCCCATTCATTGTGGTCCCGGATGATGCAGATCGTGGAATAGATCCCATAGCCTGCATTTACGATTTCATCTGAAAGCCTGGTTCCGTCTGAATCACGGATCACATCTGCCCCCCATTGATCTGCCAGCTCCAGTGTCAAAGCCTCGCAGCCTGCCTCTCCCGGAAGTGTAAAGCTGCCCTTTGTATGCGGATATTTTGTATGTTCCATTTTCTCTGCCTGCCCTTTGGCACTCTCCCTCCTACAGCGCTCCGTCGCCTGTAAATTTTTCATAATTAAGAACCGTACTGAAGAATGCCAGCGCCATTCCCTGGCCCCATCCCTGAATCCAGCGTTTGGAAATGCTCCGGTAGCCCTCTCTGTCCTTCATCACTGCTGTTCCGCCGGATACATTCATTACCTTTCCATCCTCAGAAATATTTTCCAAAATTCCTGTGATGGCTTTGTTAATATATTTAATATGAAGAGGATTTCCCTTTAACACCATAGCTGCTGCGATTCCGGCAGAGGCAGAAACCTCCTCATAGGACTCCGGATCATCCAGAATGGTTCTCCAGAGGCCGGTGCGCTCATTCTGCAGATACTGGATATGCCAGTACCACTGGTTTAAAGCATCCTCCACCAGTTCTGGACGTTCAAACATAACGCCTGCCCGCAGCATGAAAAATGCAGCCATAAACAGGGTATCTGCCCAGCACTGCTCCGGAAAATCATTATTTGCCGATACGGTGTGCTGAAGGACATGATCCCCAAAGCGCAGAGCATGGTTTGTGAGGTAATCCAGCTTATCGTCTATGATCTTTTTATAAGTCTCATCACCCGTTTCCTTATAGAGCGTCAGAAGCACATGGCCCATGGCGCAGGTATTTACCGTAAAGTCCGGAAGCCCCAGGCTGATCAGCTCATCTACCCTCTCTTTTACCATATCAAGGTACTTCTTATTTCCTGTCGCTTCATAGGCCTCCGTTATGCCGTAATAAGCTACACCGCAGGGCCAGTCCCAGGTCATATCCATGTTCATGGTGCGCTCTGCCACTTTGTCTACAACCGCCTCAAGCTGAGCTTTATCATAGTTCAGTTTCATTTTCCTTTCCTTTCTGTACCGGGCAATTTTGTGTCTATACCTCGGTTTTTGTCCATTTTAATACGGTATTTTCTCTTTTTCTATCACTATATTGCTCTTTTATCATCTATTTTGTCCAGATATGCAGCCCTCCTTTTTCGGATAATTCTAAAAAACAAAAAAGAAGTCAATATCATATATGATACCAACTCCTCTTCCAGACATTAATTTAAAATCACAGAAAAATCCACCCGATACCGTCAATTTACAGCCTGATATCAACCTCCTATCCGTCAGGCGAAATAAACCTCCTCGGCATTTTCATAAAGAATTTTCCCCTTCTCATTCTCTGTAAGCTCCTCACTCCGAGAAATCCATCCGATCAGATGCTCATATGACTCTTTTGTCAAAACGGACGGAACATCCGAACCAAACATAATCTTATCTATCCCCACACTTTTAATTGCAATGCGCAGATATCTCGTCGCGCAGGGGAAGGGGTATGGATCCGGACGGCAATTGTTCGGAACCGCCGCCAGATCAAACCATACATTTGGAAGTGCCAGAGCCTGTAATCCCTCCCGAAGCTTTTCTTCATATCCTGCTGCCACTGCCAGCAAATGACAGACTACAAACTTCATTTGGGGATATCTCAGGATTACATTGCGAAGGGCTTCAATCTGCCAGCTTTCACTTCCGCATTTGCCGATATCTACCACACAGATCAGGTCGTGCTCTGCCGCATATCCAAATTCCTCCATCATCATAGGATCATCCAGAGGCAGCGTAAAATGGTTGCACATAAGTCCAGAACCAGTGCTCATCTCAAATTTCACAATCGGAAATCCCAGTTCTTCAAACAAATGTCTTCGTATCTGTTCCCTGTTCCTGCAAAACGGATCATAGGATGCCGCTGACCGGAACCGATCTGGATATTTCTTTACTGCCTCAAGAGAATACAGATTTTGGAACCCGATATAGTTTCCCTGCAGCAGCACCATCTTATCAAACGGCACCAGCTGCCCATCCACCGTCACCTGTCCCAGGTTGATGCCGTTGATCACCAGTCG